>LNAP01003345.1_pt1 | contig 24782 bp, 28 predicted proteins | sample 602601 | NCBI WGS metagenome assembly LNAP01 (sample SAMN02440304, study PRJNA202911) | soil metagenome | biome: Subtropical and temperate rainforests or woodlands; isolation source: soil samples (1 kg each in a 20% v/v slurry with milli Q water) were... ...
TTGGCCAAGCAGCTCAAGCTGGTCGCCATCCCGGCTCTCAAGGCCACCGTCACGGTGGTTCGCCAGGGTTCCGGCGTTCGTGTCGGCGGCCATGTGAGCGCGGTCGTGGTCGTTCATCACGGTTCTCATCGAAAGAAGGGAAATCACGGAAGTCATCGGTCACGCGCCGGGACGGCGCCCCTGGATCAGCACGCGCGCGGGGAAATCCAGCGACGCCGGGGGCACCTGGTCGACCTTGCCGATCTGTCGCAGCGCTTCAAGCACGGCCACGTCGGCCTCTTCGTTGCCGCTGCCACGCACCAGCTCGACCTTCTCCAGCCGGCCATCGGGCGCCAGCCAGACATTCACCTGCAGTTGGAAGGCCAGGCGCTTGACCCGCGCATCGCGCGAAATCGCCTGCTGCATCAGATAGCCCAGGTAGCGGCCATAGCTGGCGTTGCCAGCGCCGCCGCGGCCAACGCCGGACGAGCCACCACCGCTGCCCGACTGGATGCCGAAGTTGTCACCGCCGGCCTGTGCATCGGCGTCCATGGTTACCGGGTCGGCGTTGTCCGGCGTCGGCGTCGGTTCTTCGGCCGGCGTTGGCTGGTCCAGCGGCTCCGGCTCGGGCACGGTCTCTTCCGGGGGCGTCTCCGGCTCAGGCGGCTTTTCCGGTGGTGGTGGAGGCGGCGGCGGTGGCGGTGGTTTTCGCGGCGGCGGTGGCGGTTTCGGCGGTGGCGGGGCTTCGGGCGGCTGGTGATGACAATAACTAAAAACGAGCGTTTACAACCATGGCACTACTGACTGAACACGAACAACGCCAGGTCGCCGAAGCGATCGCCCGGGTCGAGCGACAGACCGACGCCGAGCTGGTGACCGTGCTGGCCGCGCGTGCCGACGATTACGCCTACATCCCGTTGCTGTGGGCCAGCCTGATCGCGTTGGTGGTGCCGGGGGTGGTGCATTACTTCTCGGGCTACCTGAGCATGTACACCTTGTTGTTGGCGCAGTGGTCGACGTTTATCGTGCTGTGCCTGGTGTTTCGCCTGCCCAAGGTCACCACGCGGCTGATCCCCCGCTCGGTGCGCCACTGGCGCGCGTCGAACCTGGCGCGGCGTCAGTTCCTCGAGCAGAACCTGCACCACACGCTGGGCGGCACCGGGGTGTTGATTTTTGTCAGCGAGGCCGAGCGCTATGTGGAGATCCTGGTGGATGACGGGATTTCCAAACGCCTGGATGACAGCAGTTGGGATGGTATCGTCAAGGCGTTTACCCAGCAGGTGAAACAGGGCCAGACATTGGCCGGGTTCATTGCCTGCATCGAAGCCTGCGGTGAGTTGCTCAAGGTGCATGTGCCGCTGACGCACGCGCGCAATGAGTTGCCCAATCGCCTGATCGTGCTCGAATAACCCAACCAGTGCCGAACCCAATGTGGGAGGGGGCTTGCCCCCGATAGCGGTGCATCAGCTGCAGATGAGCTGACTGACACACTGCCATCGGGGGCAAGCCCCCTCCCACATTTGGATCTGCGGTGGGGCCCCCAATCTTACCGTTGATCAAATAACCCCGTGCCCTCAGCCCCCATCCCCCCTAAAATGCCCGGCATTCCCAGCCCGAGGCGTTTTTGTTCATGTCCGTCACCGCTCAACCTGCCCGCCCTGCGCCGGATCATCACGCCCAGTTCATCGAACTGCTCAGCGCAAGCCTTGCGCACAACGCCTTTATCAAACTGGTGCTGGCCAAGTACGTCGGTGAGGAAGCCGAGCTGCAACGGCTGATCATCAAGGCGGTGACGGTCAAGGAGCAGCCCTGCCTGTCCTTCGTCTACCGCTACAAAACCCGCGACATCACCAAAAACCTCCCGGTGGCCGACGGTGTGGCGGCGATTGCCGAGTTGTTGCCGACCTCGTTCAAGAACGCACACTTGCTCGCGCTGACCGACGAAGCCCAACTGGAATACAGCAAGAAGAACAAAAGCTCGCTGTTCAAAAGCAAGCCGCAGCAATTGCGTGAAGCGCCGTCGGCCGAGCACAACCGCGAGAAGAACCGCTTCCTCGACCTGAGCCGGCCGTTCCTCGCCGACCTGGGCGTGACCGACGCCAAGCACGCGCTGATCCCGTCGATGTCGCGCAAGTGGAAGCAGATCAACAAGTTCATCGAAGTGTTCAGCCATGCGCTGATCGCGTCCCCGCTGAGGCTGGACCAACCGGTGCGCGTCGCTGATTTCGGCTCGGGCAAGGGCTACCTGACTTTCGCCATCCACGACTACCTGCGCAACACCCTCAATGTCGAGGCCGAGGTCACCGGTGTTGAACTGCGCGAAGACATGGTCAGCTTGTGCAACGCCGCCGCCGCCCGCCTCGAACACCCGGGGCTGGTGTTCACCTGCGGCGACGTGCGCAGCGTCGCGCCCAGCGAGCTGGACGTGATGATCGCCCTGCATGCCTGCGACATCGCCACCGATTATGCGATCCACACCGGCATCCGTTCCGGCGCGTCGATCATCATGTGCTCGCCGTGCTGCCACAAACAGATCCGCCTGCAGATCCAGAGCCCGGTGCTGTTGAAGCCGATGCTGCAATACGGTTTGCACCTGGGCCAGCAGGCGGAAATGGTCACCGACAGCCTGCGCGCCTTGTTCCTGGAGGCTTGCGGTTATGAGACCAAGGTGTTCGAGTTCATCTCTCTGGAACACACCAACAAGAACAAGATGATCCTTGCGGTGAAACGCGCCGAACCGGTGGACAACGCGCAGCTACTGGACAAGATTCAGGCACTCAAGGACTTCTATCACATCACCGAGCACTGCCTGGAAACCCTGTTGCGCACCGACGGTTACCTCGGCTGAACACGAAGCCCCCTCCCTCCGTTAAATCGCATTGGCCTTTGTAATTGGCGCGGGCTGCACCGCAGTCTTGCGCCCCAGCATCACCGTCACGATCACCCCGCAGGCGAACAGCCAGGTGATCGGCTCGATGTGTTCACCAAAGAACAACGCCGAAAACGCGATGGTGAAGAAGATCTGCAACAGCTGAATCTGGCTGACCCGCGCAATGCCGCCCATGGCCAACCCGGCGTACCACGCAAAGAATCCCAGGAACTGCGAGAACAGCGACACATAACCGAACGCCCACCAGGTGCCCATGGAAATCGCGCCTTGATGCTGCACCGCCAGGTAAGCCACCGGGCCGATCAACAGCGGCGTCGACAGCACCAGCGCCCAGCAGATCACCTGCCAGCCGCCCATCTCCTTGGCCAAGCGCCCACCTTCGGCATAACCCAGGCCGCCCACGGCAATCGCGCCGAGCATCAACAGATCCCCCGCTTGAATACTGCCGGCACCGCTGATCAACGCATAACTCAGCACCAGCGCGCTGCCCAAGGCGGCGCAGGCCCAGAAGGCTTTCGACGGCCGTTCGTGGGACAGCCACGCGGCGTACAGCGCCACGCACAAGGGTTGCAGGCCATTGACCAGCGCGCCGTGGGACGCCGGCAGCGTCTGCATGGCCCACGCCGACAACACCGGAAAGCCCAAGATCACCCCGGCAATCACCAGGCACAAGCCGCGCACCTGGCGCCAGCTCGGCCAGCGCTCGCGGCGCCACAGCAACAGCGCCGCCGCCGGGATCGCAGCGAACAACGCACGGCCCAGACCGTTGAGCAGCGGGTGGATTTCCTGCACCACGATACGCGTGAAGGGCAGGGTCAGGCTGAAGATGATGACGCCCAGCAGGCCGAGGGCCATGCCGGTGTTTTCGCGCGAGCTCATGGCAGGAACCGGAATCGAGTGGTCGGAAGTGGACGATCATCTAGCCACAACCTCCGCGAATCGGGGGTCTACAGCTGGGTGCGGATTGATCCGTACAGTTGTAGTAGCGGGGGATTACCCGGCCCGTCGGCACGCGTCTATCTTGGCTACTCTTGTCTGCCCAACCGTTGAACTGGAGGAATGCCCCATGGCTGCGAAAAAGATCCTGATGCTGGTCGGCGATTATGTCGAAGACTATGAAGTGATGGTGCCCTTCCAGGCGCTGCTGATGGTCGGTCATATCGTCCACGCGGTGTGCCCCGACAAGTCGGCCGGCGAGACCGTGCGAACCGCGATCCATGACTTTGAAGGCGATCAGACCTACAGCGAAAAGCCCGGTCACCTGTTCGCCCTGAATGCGGATTTCGCCCAGGTCGAAGCCGCCGACTACGATGCGCTGCTGGTGCCCGGTGGTCGTGCGCCGGAATACCTGCGCCTGAATGAAAAAGTCCTGCGACTGGTGCGCGCCTTCGATCAAGCCGGCAAGCCGATTGCTGCGGTGTGCCATGGCGCGCAACTGCTGGCGGCGGCCGGTATCCTCGCCGGTCGCGAGTGCAGTGCCTACCCGGCCTGTGCCCCGGAAGTGCGCCTGGCGGGCGGTTCGTTCATCGATATTCCAGTGACCCACAGCCACGTTCAAGGCAATCTGGCCACGGCGCCGGCCTGGCCGGCGCACCCAAGCTGGCTGGCCGGGTTCCTCGGCCTGCTGGGCACGACAATCACCTTGTAAGCAACGGAGGTCATCGCCATGTGCGAGCTGTACGTCAAGGCCGACCCGATTCTCTATGAGTCTCGCTCGCGCTCCCTGCGCATCTGCGGCGTCGTCACCACCGTGCGCCTGGAGAACCAGTTCTGGGACATCCTCAGCGAAATCGCCAGCGTGGATGGCATGACCACCAATCAACTGATCACCAAGCTGTACGAGGAAGTCATGGACTACCGCGGCGAGGTGGTCAATTTTGCCTCGTTTCTGCGCGTCAGCTGTACCCGCTACTTGAGCAAGCAGCGCACACCGACGGCCGAGTTGAGCCTGGTGCGCAACCGCTAGGCCGCTGTCAGAAGAACCGTGTCACGCTGATCTTCGCGTCGCGCCCCTTGGTGTAGGCACGGTCGCCGCTCAGCGCCGGACGGAAGTTGTTGTTGAACAGGTTGTCCACGGTGAAGTTCACCACGGTGCCTTTCAGGTAAGCCTGTTGCGGCGCCCATTTGGCGAACAGGCCCTGGGTGTTGTAGCGCTTGTTGCCGTACTGGTCGTAGAACAAGTCGCCGACGCCGGAGCCGGGGCCGCCGGAGTATTTATCGCTGGGCAGGCGATCGGTCGCGCCGATGAATTGCCCCATCCATCCCACCTGGGCATCCCAGGCCGGGATGTGGGTGCCCATGACCAGCACCCATTTGGTCGGCGGAATGTCGCGGGCCGACACATCCGGGCCCCATGGGTTGGTGTAGGCGCCTTCGTGCTTGCCGGTGGCGTAGGCGAACGACACCGAGCCGAACAGGTAGGTGGAGTTATAGAACGATTCCAGCTCGAAACCCTTGATGGTCAGGCCGCCGATGTTGCGGTAATTGGACCTCGGCCCCGGCGGGCACGCGGTGGCGATGGTGCCGCCGTTGATAGCCTGGTTCTGGCAGCCCACGCCCGTGGCCTTGAAGATTTCGTCTTCGACTTTGTTGTGGAACAGGGTGGTGCGCAGTTGCAGGTTATCGTCCTGGGCGATCAGGTTGTCGAAGCGGGTGATGTTGCCCACGGTGATCGAGGTGATGCGCTCGGGGTCGAGGTCGACGCTGGTGGCGGTGCGGCTGCCCAGGCCCTGCACTTCGTACTGTTCGTCGATCACCGGGGCGCGCCAGGTCTGGCTCCAGTTGGCGAACAGGGCGACGTTCGGGGTGACGGTCCAGAACAGCGCCAGGCGCGGCGACCAGCCGGTGTAGGTGCGATCGCTGTAGTCGTGGCCGACGGCCGGGTCGGGGTTGCTGTAGTACGGCGCATCGTTGGCCTCGCCGCGGTTGCGCACATGGTCGTAGCGCAGCGATGGCGTGACGGTCACGTCGCCCAGGGTCAGCGCATCCTGGATGAAGAAGCTGTTGGTATCCACCTTGCCATGGGGCATGAAGCTCGGCTGGAAATGCCCATAGTTGTAGCGCGGCGTGTTGTAGGTGGCGCCGGGCATCCACATCTCGGTTTCGCGGGTGTGCTTGCGGATTTGCCCGCCGACTGTCAGCGCGTGTTGCAACGGCCCGGTGTCGAACAGGCTGACGTTGCGGATGTCGAGATGCTTGTCGGTGTAGGCCGTGTCCATCTTGCGCCCGCCGGTGGCCAGCTGGAAAAACGCGGTGGCGTCGCGCTCGTCGGTCTGCTGGGTGTCGGACTGTGAATATTTGACGGTCAGGTCCACCAGCGGGTTGTCCAGGGGCTGGTATTCATACTTGCCCGACCAAGTGGTGTCGAGCGTGTCGCGGTTGGCCAGGAAACGTTTCAACGCGCCTTCGTAGCCGTAGCGGTCGATGTTGGCCTGGGTCGGTGGCGTCGGGTAGCTCGCGGCGGAAAACGGCGTCCACCGGTTGCTGCGGGCGCTCGAGTAAGACAGGCCGACACTGTGCTCATCGGTGAAGTGCGCGTTGACCTTGAACAGCTTGCCGTCCACATCCTGGGCGGTGTTGGGCAGGCGCTGGGGGTTGATCGGGTACTGGTTGTTCTCGTTGGGCAACTTGGCGGCCACCTTCATGTCGCCGCCGTCGCGCTGGGTCAGGTAGGCCAGGGCGTCGAACCGGCCATCGTCGGTGCGGCCATACACGGCGCTGCTGTAGACCTGTTCGTGGTCGTTGCTGGAATAACCGTACTTGAGCATCGCGCCGCTGTTGCGGCCGTCCTTGAGCAGGTCCGGGGCATCCTTGGTGGTCATGTTCACCGTGCCGCCAAAACCGCCGTTGCCGCTGAACGGTGAGTTGGGGCCTTTCTCCACTTCGATGCTCTTGATCAGCTCGGGCTCGATGAACACCGTGCCTTGCTGGTAGCGCTCGAAGCCGCTCTTGGTGGCGCCGTCGACGGTCAGCGGGACGTCTTCGGCGTCACCGAAACCACGGATGTTGATGGTCTGGCCGCCGGGTTTGAGCGAACCGCCCTGGCTGATCCCAGGCAACGTCTGCAGCAGGCTGGGGATGTTGTTGGCCTGGTAGCGGTCGATGTCCGCCTGGCTCAGGGTCGAGCGGCCGACGGTGCTGGAGTCGACTTGATTGCCGGTGCCGATCACGCTCAAGGCGTCCAGCTGGATCGCGCCGCTGCTGGTGGTCTTGCCCTCATCGGGGCGCACGACGTAGGTGCTGCCGACCTTGATCAGGGTGAACGCGCCATTGTTCAGCAGGGTACGAATTGCCACTTCTGCGGTGAAGTCGCCGTTGAGCGCCGGCGCCTGGACGTTCTTGAGCTGCTTTTCATCGAACAGCAGCTGGATTTTCGCCTGTTGCGCGACCTGGCTCAGGGACGTGGCCAACGCCTGGGCGGGCAGTTGCAGCGTGAACGACTGCGCATGGGCGCTGAGGCTGAAGGCCAGGCATGTCGCCATTAGGCTCGGTCGAAAAAGCAGGTGCGAAGCGTGGCAAGGCGCGCGAAACATGAAATCCCCCGGGGTGGCCAAACAGCCAAAAAGGTGTGCGGATCGAACACAATCAGGAGGAAGACGGGGCTGAGGAAAAAAACCACACATGCGAATGAAAAATATTCTCATGTGTCTGCTTCAGGGTTATTTTCGGGGTTCGATCCGGACAATGCCATCGGCCGAGGTCACGGTTTTCACCGGCAACAAGGCGGGCAGGGCGTTGAGCAAGGCATCCGGGTCATGCACATCCAGGTTGCCTGACACCTTCAGGTGCGCCACGGCGTGACTCACCTGCAGCGGGGGTTGGGGACGGTACAAACTCAATTCATCGATCAGGCTGGCCAGCTCGCGATTGCGGAACGACAAGTGCCCGCTGCGCCAGTCGGCAACCTCCTCGGCGGTGAGGGTTTGTTGTTGCACGGTGCCCTTGGCGTAGTCGAAGGTGGCGCGTTGCTGGGCGCCGAGCAACGCGACCGGTTTGGTCGCATCCGGCGCGAACGCCACCTGGCCGTGGGCAACACTCACCACCAGTTGCTGCTGGCCGCGTCGCACATCGAAAGCGGTGCCCACCACGCGCACCGTCGCTTCGCCGGCTTGCACGTACAGCGGCCGTTCCTTGTCGGCCGCCACTTCGATATACAGTTGGCCTTTGTCCAGGTGAACGATGCGTTGGTGGGCGCTGAAATCTACGCGCAGGCGGGTGTTGGCATTCACGTAGAGGCGGCTGCCATCGGGCAGGTTCAGGGTACGCATGCCCTTGGCGTGGGCTGCGACCTGGGTGTGGTACAACTCGCGCGGCGCGCCGAGGGGCGTGGTCAGTACCGCGCAGAGCAGGGCGGCCGCCACGGCCAGGGCCGGGCGCCAGATCACGGCGGTGCGCTTGGGCAGCGCCACGGGCGTGTTCAGTTGCTGCAACTGGGCGAGGTCGGCCCACAGTTGTTCGAATTCGGCATAGGCTTGGGCATGGGCCGGCACCGCCTGCCAGGCGGCGAAGGCCTTGCGGTCGGCGCGTGCGGTGGCGTTGCGGTTGCGTGCAAACCAGCTGGCGGCTTGGGCATCGACGGCGTCGCTCGTTTCGATGTCCGGGGCGTCGATGTCGCTCAGGCGGTTCATGCTGGCTGCTCCGTGCCGGGGTCAGGTTGAAGGCGTCGCTTGCAATGCAGCAGGGCAAAAGCGATGTGCTTTTCCACCATGCTGGTCGAAATACCCATGCGCTCGGCGATCTGCGCCTGGCTCAAGCCTTCGAAGCGATGCAGCATAAGGGCTTCTCGCCTGCGCGGCGAGAGTTCGGCGAGGACTTCTTTCAACTGTTCCAGGCGTTGCAGGCGAAGCGCGGCGGCCATCGGCGGGTTGTGCTCGTCAATGACCGGCTCGGCATCCCTTTCAACCTGATCGGCGTGGACGGCCTGCCGTACCTTCTGTTTGCGCCAGTGATCGCGCAACAGGTTGCGCGCCATCTGGAACAGAAACGCCCGTGGCTGCTCGACCTTGGCCCGGTCGCGGTAGTCCAGCCATTGGGTGAAGACATCCTGGGTCATGTCCGCCGCGTCGCTGGCGTTGTCCGTGCGCTTGCGCAGGAAATACAGAATGTCTGCATAAAACCCGCGAAAGGCATCGTCCGACAGCGGGTCGGATTTGGGACGCGACATGGATATCCTTCTTGGCGAAGCACGACGTAGAAAAGTCGTGAATGATATCGAGAATTATTGTCGTTTGTCTCCAGGCAAATACACTGACCCTGCGCAAGCGGCTCAGGACCTCAGCGTTCGACCGGCACCGACAGTGCCGGATGCCCCAGCGCATGGCTGCGCGCGGCAAAGAATCTCAACGCCACGCCGCTGCCATCGAACAACTGCGAATACCGCCGCTTCTGCTGGCGGATAAACCCATCGCTGCGCCCCGATACCGCGATCGCCAGGGTCGTCACCCGGGCCTGGCGAATCGCATCCACCAAGTGTTTATCCTGCGCTCCCAGGTCGTGGCCGAAGATGCACAGCGCCCCTTCATGGCCGAGTAACTGCTCGTAGCAGAACGACAGATAATCCGAGCTGCGGATGGTCTTGAGCTTCTCTTCCACCTTGCCCTCGCTGACAAACAACGGCACATCGTCCAGGGTCTTGATCGTGTTGTTGATCGCAAAACTGCTGAGCAGGGTGCTGTCGGTGGTCGGCAATTTGCGTGCGGTGCCGTCGAGGTTGCGCACCAGGTGCAGGCCGCCGTGCAGGTAAAGGATGCGCGTGGCGTCGGTGCGGGTGTCGCGCAGGTCGAAGCTGGCGTCGGCGCTGCGGAACAGGTCGTCGATGCCGGGGGTGTGCAGGATCGCCCAGTAGTTGAGCAAGTCGTAGTTGCTGGTGAATACCGTGGAGTAGCTGGCCAGTTCCGCGTTGATCGTCGCCAATGTCGACGGCTGCACCAGGCGCCACGGGATGTGTACGGCGTGGATGGTGTTGATCAATGCTTCCTTGATCGCATAGTAGCGATTGCGCGGCGCCGCCGAACTGACCGCCAGGGCTTTGTTGACCCGGCTGGTAGTCTTCAGCGCGCTCAGGGCCTGCTCGAAGCTGCGGGTCTGCAGGGCGTCGAACACGCTCAGCTCGGATTGGCTCAAGGGTTTTTCTTCAACGGTGCGTGCGTTTTCGAACAGCGAGTCGTAGGCAAAGTCTTCCCAAATCGCTCGGCTGGCGCCGTTGCCGATCAGAATTCCACTGAAGTCGATGGCGCTGCGCAGTGCGCTCCAGTCTTCAAGGTGGGCGTCAATATCCTGAAAATCCTTCATCGCGGCGGGTCTACTCGAAATCGGCGGGTCGGTGACTTTATCACGAGCGAGGGTTGATCCTGATCAAGGTGGGCCCTGTGATGAACGTTGATGCTGTCGGCATAACGCCTCTGAGGATTCGCCATGAGCAGTACCTTCTTCATCCCCGCCGTTAACATCATGGGCACTGACTGCCTTGACGACGCGATGGTCGCCATTCGCAACTACGGTTTTCGCAAGGCCCTGATCGTTACCGACGCCGGCCTGGCGAAGGCGGGCGTGGCCAGCATGATCGCCGAGAAACTGGCGATGCAGGACATCGATTCGGTGATCTACGACGGCGCCAAGCCCAACCCCAATGTGGACAACGTCGAGAAAGGCCTCGCGCTGTTGCAGCAGAGCGCCTGTGATTTCGTGGTGTCCCTGGGCGGCGGCTCGCCCCATGACTGCGCCAAGGGCATCGCACTGTGCGCGACCAATGGCGGGCATATCGGCGACTACGAAGGCGTCGACCAATCGAGCAAGCCGCAACTGCCGCTGGTGGCCATCAACACCACCGCCGGCACCGCCAGCGAGATGACCCGTTTCTGCATCATCACCGACGAAACCCGTCACGTGAAAATGGCCATCGTCGACCGCAACGTCACGCCGCTGCTGTCGGTCAACGACCCGTCGCTGATGGTCGGCATGCCCAAGGGCCTCACCGCCGCCACCGGCATGGACGCCCTGACCCACGCCATCGAAGCCTACGTATCCACCGCCGCCACGCCGATCACCGACGCCTGCGCGATCAAGGCCATCGAACTGATCAGCGCCAACCTGCGCCTGGCGGTACGCGACGGCACCGACAAGGCCGCGCGGGAAAACATGGCCTATGCGCAGTTCCTCGCCGGCATGGCGTTCAACAACGCCTCCCTGGGTTTCGTGCATGCCATGGCCCACCAACTGGGCGGCCTGTACGACTTGCCCCACGGCGTGTGCAACGCGGTGCTGCTGCCTCATGTGCAGAGTTTCAACGCCAGCGTCAGTGCCAAGCGCTTGAGCGACGTCGGCCGTGCGTTGGGTGCGGACATCAACGGCAACTCGCCGGAAGAGGGCGCCCAAGCCGCCATCGCCGCCATCCGTACCCTGTCCCAGGACGTCGACATCCCCGCCGGCCTGCGCGAACTGGGCGCCAAGTTGCAGGACATTCCGCTGCTGGCCACCAACGCGTTGAAAGACGCCTGTGGCCTGACCAACCCACGCCGGGCTGATCAGCGTCAGATTGAGGAGATTTTCCGCAGCGCGTTCTGATCCGACCGGCAGCAGGCGACACACGCACATGCGCCGCCCGCCAAGGCCACGCACAACAGCGCCAACGGCCATGCCTGCTGACTCACTAGCAGGCTTGCCACACCACCGATCAATGCCGCTATCAACTGATGCATAAAGCCGCTCAGCGCCATGGCGTAGGAGCCGCTGATCGGTGACTCATCATTGGCCACGGACAAACTGATGGGGTAACTCATTGATTGCCCCAGCACCGCCAGGCAATACGGTAACCACAGCAGCAATGCGAGCCCGCTGGCAAACACACTGCCAAGCAGCATGATCGCTGTGCCGAGCAACACTAACCCCACGCCCCAGCCCATCATCATCAAACGGCCCGTGTGCGCGACGAAGCGATTGACCATCAACGCTCCCGCCAGATACGCCCCGCTGATCGGCCAGCCCAGCCAGCCGTACTGCGCGGCACTCCACTCGAAACGCCCCTGCAGAATCATCGGCGCACAGGTGTTGAACGCAATGATCACCGCATAACCCAACCCACCCGCTAATGCTGCATGCAGGAACGCGGGGTGTCGCAGAATCTGGGTGTAAACGCACCAGGCTGACGCCGACGAATCGGCCTTCACCAATGTCGGAAAAATCACGCGCGGTAACACCAGCATCAATATGACGGCGCCGATCGCTAGGCTATAAAAGATCGCCTTCCAGCCAAATGCTGCCTGCAACAGCGAACCCAGGAATTGGCCGATGCCCAGGGCGATCACAAAGGTCATCCCCAACCACGACAAGCCTTTGGCCAACAGCGTGCCGCTGAAACTGTCCCGCACCAATACTCGCGCCATCACCGATATGCCGCCCGCGCCCAGGCCTTGAATCAGGCGCAGTGCCAGAAAAGACTCAACATTGAACGCCGACGCAATCGCGACACTCGCCGACGCATACACCGCCAGCGCCACCAGCAACACCGGCTTTCTGCCAAAGCGTTCGCCCAGGCTGCCCCACAGCAACATCGGAAGTGCCATGCCCACCAGATATGCTGCCAAGGCCAGGGCGACCTGATCTTCGGCGGCCGGTAGAGACTGGGCGATAGCCGGGACTGCCGGCAGGTAGCTGCTGATGCCCACTTGGGAAAGGAATGCGGCGCTGCAGGCGAGGGCTAGGGGGGTGGTATTTTTCAATAAGTATTGTCCTTCACTTCAAGTTTCAAGGGGAATGTTATGCGTCTTATAGGATTATCGTGGTGTTCACAGGTGCCTGGTTTTTAGAGGGGTTAATAATCAATGCGAGTAAGTGAATGTTGTTTTTTAGCTGGTGTGAGTGTTAATTATTGATTTCGTGCTTGTTCAGTAGAGTGGTGAGGTACGAGCAAAATAATATTATTGTTGCAGGGTCCATGTCTGCTCGAAGAGTAACGCGTATTGCAGCTTTTCCTCTTGGCACCACTGGGAAAAATACGGAGGATGTAAAAAAGCCTTTTTCCGCAAGATGAATGGTGAGGGTGTTTGCTTTTTCCGCTTTGCCACAGGTGATCAGCCGTATTGCAGCATTTGTACCGGATTGGTCGGTATGTATCAGGCTGTCAAATAATTTTATGTTGAGTAGGAGTTTCTCTTGAAGTGAACACAGCTCTTCCGTTTGATGTATTTTTATTGAGGCTAGTCCTGCACCTATAGCTGCCGAATTTAGGCTTTGAGACCAGTTGCTAGGGCCTCCGTATCGGTGCATCAGGGTCTTTTGTCTTTCGCTACCAAACATGATTAATCCCCCACTAGCACCAAAGGATTTACCTAGAGAGGCTACAATTAACGTCTGATCGTCTAGCGTTTGTATGCGCGACCGGATGAAACCTCTTCCTCTCTCTCCGAATGCCGATAGCGCATGGGAGTCGTCCATGTAAAGAAATAGTCCGTAACGCGATTTCAAATAAAGTAACCCATCGATGTCCGCAATTCCGCCCATGCTATATATTCCATCGCATACATAGGCGACCTTCTTTCGTTTTTTACATAATTCCTCAATGAAGGAAAGATCATTATGTGGCGCTGTTTTAACTTCGGTCTCATCAGCGCATGAGGCTTTGATAGGGTTCATGGAATAGTGAGAATGCTTGTCGAAAACCATTGTTGGCGAACAGTTATTTGTAAGCACTCCGCTGGCGAGCAAGGGGAGTAGCCCCGAGCTGGCTGAACTGCACGATAAAGTACTCAAGCAGATGGAGTCGAAGAGAGTCGAAAGCTCCTGTTCGTACCGTTCCAGAATTTCAAGTTTGCATCGGTTTTTTGAGTTTGCAATTCGGAGGGTTTTAGCCTCCCTTATTCCGCAAATCGCTCCCTCTATTATGTCTTGATGATAATCAAGGCCGAGATATGAGGTTGTGCAGAAGTGATGGAATTCACGTCCGTGCTGGTCGGTCAGGTAGTTGTTGTTTTTGATGGTGACGTTGAGTTCGCATATTCTGCCTGTCTTTGCAAAGTGCCAATCTGTTTCAGCCAGCTCAATTAGTTTTTTGTAGTTTGAAAATTTGTTTGTGAATGATGTGTTTTCCATTTGCCTATTCGTCCTTGGGCGTTGGCGGAAAACAGTAGCGGGTAAACCATTGTGAAATAAGTCAGATATTTCCCGTGCTCGTAACTCAAAATGGAGTTATTTGTGTGAGTAAGGTCCTACTTTTTATGATGGCGAATAGATGTCTCGGTAGACGCTTTCTAATCTGTGCCCTTTGCGTCAGAGGAGTATTAGAGTGTGGCGTTTTCGTGGGGGCATGTAATTTATTCAGGTTGTGCGTCACGCGATTAGGTAAGGTGTCAGCGTGCAAACGGATGTGCCGATAGCGTTCAAAAGACTTGTCTGTCGGCTAGGTAAATCTAGCGGGATGAAGGAGGATTTGATGAGAGTTCTGTTATTCGGTGCCACTGGCATGATCGGTCAAGGCGTTCTGCGCGAGTGCCTGCTGGCCGCCGACGTGCAGGAAGTCGTCGCCGTCGGCCGCACGCCGTTGACCCTGGAGCACCCCAAACTGCATCAGGTGCTGCACGCGGACATGCTGGATTTGCAGGCTCTGGAGAACTTGCTGCAAGGTTTCGATGCCTGCTTCTTTTGCCTCGGTGTTTCATCGGCGGGGATGAATGAAACCCGCTACACCCATCTCACCTATGATCTGACCCTGGTCGCCGCCAGCACCCTGGCGCGGCTCAATCCGCAAATGACGTTTATCTATGTGTCTGGCGCCGGCACCGACAGTTCCGAAACGGGCCAGTCGATGTGGGCGCGGGTCAAGGGCAAGACCGAGAATGCCTTGCTGCGCCTGCCGTTCAAGGCGGTGTATGTGTTCCGGCCGGGGCTGATTCAGCCGTTGCACGACGTGCGTTCGAAGACGCCGTTGTACGCGTTGTTCTATACGGTACTCGGGCCGTTGCTCTCGTTGGTGCGTCGGATAAAGCCAGGTTGGGTAGTCAGCACCGAGACCGTTGGCCGTGCGATGTTGGCGGCGGTGCGTCACGGCGCACCACAGCCGGTGGTGGAGCAAGCCGAGATCCATCGCCTGGCCTCTCTGAACAACCGCTGATCAGCTCGCCGTCGCGAGTGCGCGGGCGGGGGTGGCGCTGAACTGAATCAACGCGACGCCACCGATCAACAGCAACGCGCCCAGTACCCGGGGCGTTGTCAGCGGGCGTTCCACCAGGCCGAACAGGCCGAAGTGATCGAGCAGCAGCGAGGCGAGAAGTTGCCCGGCCATGGCCAGCGCGATAAAGCCCGATGCGCCCAGCTTGGGCAGCAGCATCAACGCCAACGAGATAAAGCACACGCCAAATGCACCGCCGGCCCACATCCACAGCGGCGCCTTGCCGATAAACGCCAGCCTGCCACCCAGCGGCACGCTCGACCTGCCCACCTACCTGTCGCGGCCCCATGTGCTCTTGGAAATGCGCGGCAGCGGCACCCCGGAAATCGAGAGTGTGATCCGTGAGCGGCGGCATGTGGCGATCAGCCTGCCGCATTGGGGCGTGGCGCCGCAGTTGATCGAGGGCACGGACCTGATCCTGACCGTCTCGTCGAGGGGCGTGCTCAACATCGACCGTGAGCGGCTGTCGACGGTGCCGCCGCCGTTTCATATTCCGTCGTTCGCCTTTGAGCTGGCGTGGCATGCGCGGCGGGGAGGGGATTCGGGGTTGCAGTGGTTGAAGGCGCAGGTGCAGGGTGTATTGTCCGAAGGTTGCCACTAACAGGAACGACCCCATGCTCACCGGCCTCAACCACCTGACCCTGGCCGTCACCGATCTGCCGCGCAGCGTCAGCTTCTACCATGACCTGCTGCAACTTCGCCTCGACGCCACCTGGGACAACGGCGCCTACCTGTCATTGCCCGGCTTGTGGCTGTGCCTGTGCCTCGACCCACTGCGCCCGTCGGTGCCGGCGGCTGAATACACCCACTTTGCCTTCACGGTAGGCGCGAGCGACTTCGCCGCGCTGGTGCAACGCCTGCGAGCCGCCGGCGTAGCAGAGTGGCGCGACAACCGCAGCGAGGGCGCTTCGTTCTATTTTCTCGACCCCGATGGCCACAAGCTCGAAGCCCATGTCGGTGATCTGGCCTCGCGCCTGCAAGCCTGTCGCGCCAAGCCTTATGCCGGCATGCAGTTTTACCCGTAGCGCGGGAACGTGCAGAATCCTTCCACCTCTCAACCGTCAGTCAGAGTCACGCCCATGACCCCATCCTTGCTGCTCGCCGTCCTCGCTTCGGGTTTTATCTACGGTATTACGCCTGGCCCGGGGGTGTTGGCCGTGTTCGGTATCGGCGCGGCCCGGGGGCGTCGCGCCGGGGCCGGTTTTCTGTGCGGGCATTTGCTCGGCGATGTGCTGTGGTGCAGCACCGCGCTGATTGCGATCGTGGGGGCGCGGGAAGTCGGCAGCACTGCGTTCGATGTGCTGGGCGTGCTCAGTGGCGCGTACTTGTTCTGGCTGGGCTGGCGCGCGATCCGTACCCAGCGCCGCAGTAGTGAGGCACCCCAGGGCGCGGCGCGACATCCGTTCTGGCACGGCATCCTGTTCGGCCTGACCAACCCCAAGGCCTACCCGGTGGCCGTCGCCACGTTTACCGCCTTGCTGTCCAGCCGTGCCGAGTTGCTGACCTGGGCGATGCTGCCATCGTTGATCTTGCTGAGCTTTATCGGCGGGCTGTTGGCCTACGCGATTCTGATCGGCGTGGTGGGCGCACAGCGGGTACGCACGGTGTATCAGCGTCACGAAATCCTCATCACCAAGCTCTGTGGGGTGATGTTCATCGGCTTCGCCATCAATGCGCTGGCCCACGCGTTGCCGGGCCTGTTCGGCAGTAAACCGGCGTGAGGCGGCGACCGTTCGTCGCACTGGCAAGTTTTTTCTAAACCTTTGCGGCGGTTAAAATTCGAATTCAGAGCGGGGCGTATGTTCTCGCACCTATTTTTGCCCTGGAGGAACCCATCATGAGCCGCATGGCTATCCGGTTACGCACCGCCAGTTTCGCGATGCTGCTGGGCCTCGGCGCCAGCAATGCTTTCGCCCAGTCGCCGGCTGAATTCATCGAGCAGGCTTCGGCCAAAGGCATGGCCGATATCGAAACCAGCCGCATGGCCCACGCCAAGACCTCGTCCCAGGAAATCAAGGACTACACCATCGAGGTGATCAACGAGCGCACCCTGGCCAACCAGCATCTGGCGGCCATCGCCAAGAAGCTCGACCTGCCCGTGGCGCCGCGCGAGAAGATCGTCGACAAAGCCGAAACCCTCATGCCCGAGCTCAAGGACGGTGATTCCTTCGATGCTGCCTACACCGCGCAACAGGTCAAGGAAAACGAAGACGCCATCGCGCTGTTCAAGCAGGAAGGTGCCGCGTCGGATGTCCCGGAAATAAAAGCGCTGGTGGATGAGACGCTGCCCAAGCTGGAAGAGCGTCTGCAAAAGGCCCGCGCCCTGGCATCCACCTACGGTAAAGGCCGTCAAGGCGACGGTTGAGGCTTGCACTCGATATGCAAAACGGCGGTTGGCGCCCATCCAACCGCCGTTTTTTTATGCCAGGTTCAAATCGGTCCTGGTCGCCGGCGCACTCAGAACCGCAGTTCCGCCTGGCCTGTGCCTTCCAGTGCGAGCAGATACTGCTTGGCCGCAAGCCCGCCGGCAAACCCGGTCAAGCCGCCCGATGCGCCAATGACCCGATGGCACGGTGCAATGATCGAGATCGGATTACGCCCATTGGCCGCGCCCACGGCGCGCACGGCTTTCGGGTTGCCGATCTGCTGGGCGATCTGGCTGTAGCTGCGGGTTTCGCCGAAGGGGATGGTCAGCAGTGCCTGCCAGACTTGTTTCTGAAAGTCGGTGCCGGTGAAGTCCAACTCCAGCTCGAACCGATGACGGGCACCGGCGAAGTATTCCTGCAACTGGCGCTCGGTTTCCAACAGCACGGGGTTGTCTTTCACTTCGCGCAATTCCCCCAGGCGTACACGGTTCGCGCGCTCTGTTTCCCATAGGATGGCGCTGAGTTTGCCATGGCGGGACACCAGGGTCAGTTCGCCGACGGGGGAGGGCATGAGTGTGTATTCGTAGGCCATCAACGGGCTCCTCGGAGAACGGACGTAAAAGGGTACAGCGCTACGGTAGTTCCATCGACCTGGAGGAAAACTACGTTTCTTGCGGTCAAATTCCGCCGACTGGGCGTTCCAGTCGAGGCATTCAGAAAAATAGCGAAACCCGGTGATGTGGAGAAGCGCCATGAGCAGTGAGGCGGATGGGGCGACATCCGCCGGAACGAGTCTGTCGGCGCATTCAGATGCCGCTATCGATCCTGTTGCAGCACCTTGAGCGCTGCGGACGCGAGGAACCCCGAACGGCTTTTTTCCTCGGGATGGTGCAGTACGTATTCATCGATACGATTGAGCAAATAGCCTGGCAGGGTGATGTTGAGTTTCTGCGCCTTGCCCAGGTATTTGGTGACATCGATGTCCACCACTGCCCACATGCAACCGGCGTACTTGGGGTTGGCTGCATGCAGGGTGACTTTCTGCGCGCTGGGAATCGGCGCACCGTCTTCGGCGAGAATTTCGAAGTGGCCTTCAATCGCTTCACGGGCCATGGCCATGGCGTCGTCCAAGTCGTCACCGACGGAGTAGCAACCAGGAATGTCCGGGACTTCCACGCCCCAGGCATGGTCTTCGTCACCAGTAGAAATTGCGATGGGGTACAGCACGTTCGTTGTCCTCCAAGGACAGTTAACTCAGCAGTGCCTGTTTCAACATGCTTTTGGCGGTCTTGTCCAACAAGTCCTTCTTCGGATGAGGAATTGTCACCAGCCCCGGTTTCGTCGGGTGCTTGAAGGGGTGATGGCTACCTCTGACGCGCACCAGATACCAGCCGTCGGCGACGATATGGCCTATTAAATATCGGCTATCCACAGCACCTCCTTGTGGTGTGTGTTGGTGGTGGCTATAACCACTGAAGATAAATTATCAACACTCTACCTACCAGCGGTCGGTGAGCGATAGTTCGGTGGGGGGCGAATCAAGCGTATGAGCGCGCAGGACGGGCGTCGGTCAGAGGTATTACTGGGGTTTTCGCAGGAGTGACGCTTCTCCGATGACGGAGAGAAACGCATCAACCAATGCACTCGGTCTTTCAGTCGGGGTCAGCACCAACAACCGCGCACACGCATCCACCTCCACCAACGGCCTGTACGTCACGCCCTTGTTCATCAAGCTCTGCGTGCAGGCCGGCACCAAGGCCACCCCTTGCCCGGCGGCCACCAGGGCGATGATCGAGGTGATCTGGCGCCCCGTTGGCCCCGCGCGCAGGGGCACGCCATGCTGGCGATAAAGCTGCTCGACGGTCTGGTTCAGCCCTGACCCATAGTCCGCGGGAAACAGTATCACCGGGTACGCGCAGAGCTGCGCCAGGCTGACGGTTGCCTGCTCGGCCAGCGGGCTGTCGCTGGATACCGCCGCCACCAACCGCTCTTCGCCCAGCGACAGCGCCTGCACGTGGTCGTTTTGCGGTAACAGCCGGCTCAAGCCGATATCCAGCCGCCCATCGGCGACCTGCGCGCCGAGGCTGCCGGAGGCGCATTCCACCAGGGTCAATTGCACATCCGGGAAGCGTTGCGCGAAAGCCTGGATCGCCTGGCTGAACAGATCCGACAGGGCGATTGAACTGACATACCCCAACGCCAATTGCCCGGCCGTTCCGGCCGCGAGTTTGCCGGCGATGACGTGGGCCAATTCGACCTGTTCCAGCACACCCCGGGCATAGGGCAAAAACGCCCGGCCCTGGGCGGTGAGGGCGACCGTGCGGCTGGTGCGATCGAACAGTTTGAAACCCAGCTCTGCCTCCAGCGCGGAAATCTGCCGGGTCAATGGCGGCTGGGCCAGGTGCAGACGCAGGGCGGCGCGGCCGAAATGCAATTCTTCGGCGACCATCAGAAAGTAACGCAGCTTGCGTAGGTCGAGCATCCTGATCCTTGGGTATCAATCGGTGCGAATTCGGTATTGGTTTAAGCCCCGCCCGCCATTCTATAAAGACCTTTCAAAATAAAACGAGAGGTTTCATGAACGCGCGCCTGCATTGTGCCCGCCTTGCCCTGTTCCTGTGTGGCTGCGCGGCGTTTCTCAACCTGTATGCGACCCAGAGCATCCTGCAGACGTTTGCCGCGCACTTTCAGATCAGCGCCAGGACGGCGGGCTGGAGCATCACTGTGACCACGCTGGCGGTGGCGATCACCGCACCTTTCGTCAGCCGCCTGACCGCACGCCTGGAGCCGCGCAGCGTGATCAGCACGGCCGCGCTGCTGCTGGCGCTGCCGACGTTGATGACTGCCTATGCCGATAGCTTCGCCGAAGTGCTGATGTGGCGCTTTGTCGAAGGCATGTTGATTCCGGTGGTATTCGCCACCAGCGTGGCCTATATCGGCGAGCGCTGGCGTGGTGGGACCGTCACTGAAGTCACCAGCCTGTATGTTGCGGGCACCGTGTTGGGAGGGTTCGCCGGGCGGTTCGTCACCGGTGTGATGACCGAGTACGTGGGCTGGCGCGAAGCCTTTGAGCTGCTGGCCGTGTTGAGCCTGATGGTGGGCGGGTTTATCCAGTTTCTGCTGCCCGCCGGTCGGCCGCGAGCGATGCAGGTTGAAGCGTTTTCGTCGGGGCTGTTTCGCAAACCCTTGGTGGCGGCGTATGCCGTAGGTTTTTGCGTGCTGTTTTCCCAGGTTGCGGCGTTTACCTACGCAGGTTTGTACCTTGGCCTACCGCCTTTTAACTTGGGGCCTGCGGCCTTGGGAACGCTGTACATGGTGTTCTTGCTGGCCCTGGTTGTGATCCCCATCGCCGGGCGCCTGAGCAAAGCCCGCCCACCCGCCGAACTGCTGAGTGTCGCGGCGGTGCTTGGCATCAGCGGCTCGGCGCTGACCCTGATGCCGTCGCTGTGGTGCATCGTGATCGGGCTGGCGCTCAGTTCCACCGGTGTGTTTCTGGCCCAGGCTGCCGCCAATGCGTTCATTGCCGGCAGCGCTCGCGAGAACAAGGCGGGGGCCGTGGGGGTCTATCTCACCGCGTACTACCTGGGCGGCAGTTGCGGGGCCGTCGTCCCGGCGCTGATCTGGGAGCGCTGGGGCTGGGCCGGGTGTGTGGCGCTGATCATCGTGTTCCAACTGCTGACGTTGCTGATCGCCTTGACTGGCTGGAAGCCCCTTAAACCTCAATTGATCCGCACACCATGAACGACACCGTCGCTTTGCCTGCTGCTGAAACGTCCACCCGCCGCCGCGCGCTCATCGCCGGCTGCAGCGCCCATGCCGTACACGATGGCCTCACCGATGTGATCTACGTTCTGCTGCCTATCTGGCAAGCTCAATTCGCCTTGTCCTACGTCCAGATCGGCCTGTTGCGCGGCGCCTATTCCGGGATGATGGCAGTGTTCCAACTGATGGCCAGCCGCGCCGCCACACGCTGGGGGCGTACTCCGATGCTGGTGGGCGGCACCGCGCTGGCGGGTGTCGCTTACCTGTTGGTCGGGCAAGCCAGCGGGTTGACCGTGCTGTTGTTGGCGCTGCTGCTTGGCGGCCTGGGCGCCAGCACCCAGCACCCGCTGGCATCCTCGATGATCACGGACGCGTATGAGGAGGGTGGTGGCGTCAAGCAAGCGCTGGCCCACTACAACTTTTCCGGCGACATCGGCAAAACCCTGATTCCCGGCCTGGTTGGCCTGTTGCTCACGCTGATCAGTTGGCGGGCCAGCGCCACACTGTTGGGGCTGCTCGGCCTGGCGGCGGCGGGGTTGCTGTGGTGGCTGATCCCCGGTCAGCCACACGCAGCCGCATCCACAACCAAGCCCCAGCCTTGCACCGCAACCGGCTCCGCGGCCGGCCTGCGCGCATTGATCCTTACCGGCACTATCGACAGCGCCGTGCGAATGGGTTTTCTCACCTTCCTGCCGTTCCTGCTGCAAGCCAAAGGCGCGGGCACGGCCGGTATCGGCCTGGCGTTGACGCTGCTGTTCATCGGCGGTGCATTCGGCAAACTGTTCTGCGGCTATCTCGGCGTGCGTATCGGCATGATGAAAACCGTCTGGCTGACGGAAACCAGCACGGCGCTGCTGATCGTCGCCGCGCTGTATCTGCCGCTGGCTGGGCTGATGCTGATGTTGCCGGTGTTGGGGCTGGTGCTCAATGGCACCTCGTCGGTGCTGTACGGCGCCGTGCCGGACCTGGTCAGCCCCGGCAAACGGGAACGGGCCTTTGCGCTGTTCTACACCGGCACCATTGGCGGCGGAGCGCTGGCGCCGGTGCTGATGGGGGGCGTAGGCGATGCGCTGGGCGTGCCGGTGGCGGTGATGGTGTTGGCGGGGATGTTGCTGGTGACGTTGCCGTTGGTGTGGGAGGTGCGAAGGAGTTTAAGAAACGAGGTTTAAGCGGGTTTGGCTTACGGCAGTCGGTGCTTGTTCGCCTTGCCCCTCGCTGTCTTTATTTGGAAGGGCGTAGGGCTTTATCTATCACAGCGAGGGTTTGTTTTTCTGTTTGCCGAGCTTAGGCGTACCCAACACGCGATTCAGCTCTCCTGCAACGGCGATCAATTGCTGTTCCAGCGCCTCCACTTCGGATTGACTGATTCCGCTGTTGATGACCTGAAGTGTCTTCAGCGGTTTTTTAGGCGTGGGTGCCAGATCATGAACATCCTGAGAAATCAGCGCTTGCCGAAGAATGTTGTTGATGACGGTCTGGTAACCCGTACCGGCATTTTCAGCCCTTTCGCGAGCCGCCTCGATCACCGAGTCGTCGAGCATGATGGTGATCCGGGTTTTGCCTTTACTGCTGGCGACAGCGCCGCGTTTAGTGGTGCTGAGGTCGTATTCGTCTTTCATGATTCAAGCCTCCAGATACTTCCGGTCGTTCATTTCTGGATGCGAGTCTTGCGCTGATAGGTCTCACAAAATTCGGGTCCCGATAGGTATAGGCGAGCACCAATGTTCTTCCTTTCGCGTCCTTCCCGATGATGCACCAGCGATACTCGTCATGGTCATGGGTTTGCCATACCAGTGCTGATTCGTCATAAAACACCGGTTCCGTATCCGCCCGGCTCAAGCCGTTGTGCTTGCTTTTATTGAGCGTGTTTTTCGCGGCGTCATATTGAATTCTGAAGGTTTTAATTATGCATATTTTATATGTATATAAAAGCGGTTGTCGGGACCGCTGACCTTCAGATCTATGGGCGTTTGAATCTGTCCATCGACGTTGACTTGGAGTGTGGGGAGCAGAGAATTAGCGTGTAGGAGGTGTTACTGACAGAAGCGGCACAGGATCGCGTGCGGTAGGTTTCCCTTTCCAGCCCACCCATACCAAGGGGAAGGCCAGCCAAAGAATGAAATGCACCCTAGAAGGACTGGGCCAACGTAAACGGAATACGCAACGCACCGATGGGGCCTTCACGTGTACCGCACATTTCATCGTGGACGCAGTGCTGCACCAGCACACAAGGAAACGCCGGAACCCGTTGCAACAGGTCGCGCAAATGCGTGGTCGAGCCGATACGCATCGGTTTCGCATCCTCGTCCAGCAGCGTCATCGCCGTATGCTCGAGCCTGACGCGCGCGATGTAGAAACCGCCCTCCAGCGACAGCAACTCCAGCTCGCGTATCTCACCCTTCACGGCCAGTTCGGTCAGCATTTGCATGTTCATGATTCAGCCTCGCAGTGGGTCGTTCATTGGCGACGAAAGAACAGCGTGACCTGGCCCCATTCGACGCCAAACTTGGACATGCTCGACCGGTTGATCAACGTGTCTTCGTCCATCAAGTACATCCAGTCGTCAAAACTGACTTCGTAGACCGAGCCATCCACCGCCAGGTTGAGGCGGTAGCGCCAACGCAATGCGTTGCCGGCCACCTCGCCAATCGCCTCGCCAACCACATCCCCCGCGCGCCCGCGCCAGCGCCCGGGGCCATCCGGTGTCAACGTCCACACCCGCTGCTGGCGCGTGCCATCGCTGTAGAGAAAACGCTCGTCGAGAATCAACGCATCGCCCTCGCGTCGGCTGGCGATATCTACCTCAAAGCGCTTGGCCACTTCCCCCGAACGCTTCTGGAATATGCCCCAGGCCTTGACGGGTTTGCTGAAGAAACGCTCCAGGTCCAACTGCGGTTGCTGGTCGGCATAGTGGTCGACCTCTACGTTGCCGCAGCTGCACAGGCTCAATACCAGAAGCAGTGAAACCAGTAGGCGTGCCATGGACCGGCTCCTTGATCGAGTGGGGCGGGGTGCTGAGGTTCAAGGACTGATAGTTGTACAAAAATATTGTTTTGTACATGTTTTGCGGTGTTTATTTTGAAGGCTTCCGAGGCTTTGAAGCGCCCGACTCTATATTTCACTCATAAAACCGGCCACCAAGGACCGGTTTTTTACATCCCCCGTCAAAACCATCCTGACGCGAGACCAATATCTGAGTGGAGCGGGTGAAGGGAATCGAACCCTTAATGGACAAGGAGGTACGAAGGTTGTGTAGGTGTGTAGGTAGGCGAGCTGCGTTCTCAGCCAGCAGCGGTCACCCCACTGTGGCCTGAGGAGCCTCTAGTCCCTCTAAGCGCTGAGCCACTCTTCAACCTTGTCACGGGTCGGGATGCCCCCTGAGTGAACAACCTTTCCATCAATCACAACACTCGGGGTGGACATGACCCCGTAGCTGACGATCTGTTGCATGTCTTCGATTTTTTCCAGCTTTATGGGGATGCCTTTCGCACTCGCCACTTGTTCGATGATGGCGACTGTCGATTTGCATTTTGCACAACCGGTGCCCAGAACCTTGATGTCTTTCATAAAAACCTCGGTAGGTGGATTACAAAGCGAAGTTGAAGACGTAACCAACGATGAGAAT
>LNAP01006722.1_pt1 | contig 24774 bp, 25 predicted proteins | sample 602601 | NCBI WGS metagenome assembly LNAP01 (sample SAMN02440304, study PRJNA202911) | soil metagenome | biome: Subtropical and temperate rainforests or woodlands; isolation source: soil samples (1 kg each in a 20% v/v slurry with milli Q water) were... ...
CATCGTCACCACCGACCTGCGTTTGAACGAGCCGCGCTACGCGTCTCTGCCAAACATCATGAAAGCCAAGAAGAAGCCTCTCGAAGTGCTGACTCCGGACGCTTTGGGCGTTTCCACCGCCTCCACCAACAAGACCCTGAAAGTCGAAGCGCCGGCGGCACGCAGCGCGGGTATCAAGGTCAAGTCGGTGGCTGAACTGGTTGAAAAACTCAAGAACGAAGCGAAGGTAATCTAAATGACTATCTTGGTTATTGCTGAACACGACAACAAAGTACTGGCTCCGGCCACGCTGAACACCGTGGCTGCCGCCGTCAAAATCGGTGGTGATATCCACGTTCTGGTTGCAGGTCAGGGCGCTGGCGCCGTGGCTGAAGCCGCTGCGAAAATCGCTGGTGTGGCGAAAGTGCTGGTGGCCGACAACGCCGCTTACGCTCATCAACTGCCGGAAAACGTCGCGCCGCTGGTAGCCGAGTTGGGCAAGGGCTACAGCCACATCCTGGCTGCTGCGACTTCCAACGGCAAAAACATCCTGCCGCGCGTTGCCGCGCAGCTGGACGTTGATCAGATCTCCGAGATCATCTCGGTCGAAAGCGCTGACACCTTCAAGCGCCCGATCTATGCCGGTAACGCGATCGCAACCGTTCAATCGAACGCTGCGGTCAAAGTGATCACCGTGCGTGCCACCGGTTTCGACCCGGTTGCCGCTGAAGGTGGTTCGGCGGCTGTTGAAGCCGTTGCCGCTGCTCACGACGCAGGCACTTCGAGCTTCGTTGGCGAAGAATTGGCCAAGTCCGATCGTCCGGAACTGACCGCTGCCAAAATCGTCGTTTCCGGCGGTCGCGGCATGCAGAACGGCGACAACTTCAAGCACCTGTACGCCCTGGCCGACAAGCTGGGCGCGGCAGTCGGCGCTTCCCGCGCCGCGGTCGACGCAGGTTTTGTACCCAACGACATGCAGGTCGGTCAGACCGGCAAGATCGTTGCGCCACAGCTGTACATCGCCGTCGGTATCTCCGGCGCGATCCAGCACCTGGCCGGCATGAAAGACTCCAAAGTGATCGTGGCGATCAACAAGGACGAAGAAGCGCCGATCTTTCAGGTGGCCGATTACGGCCTGGTGGCGGATTTGTTCGAAGCCATCCCCGAGTTCGAGAAGCTGGTCTAATCCGGCGGCTTGACTTATAAAGAGCCCGGCCTTTTGGTCGGGCTTTTTTTTGTTCTTTGAGGGGTGTTTCGCCATGGATTTACGCCGCGTGTGTGGCTGGTCATTACTGCTGGGGCTGACGCTGTTGCCGGGGCTATCCATAGCCGCGGGCAAATGTGAGCGCCTGGTGGTGACCGGCAGCCCGGACGCGCCGCCGTACCTGTGGCAAGACCCGCAAAATCCCAAGCATCTGATTGGCGCCAGCGCCGACCTGTTGCAGCACGTGGCGGGGGAGTTGGGCATCAAGGTCGAACTGCTTTACGCCGGCAAGCGCTCCCAGGCCCTGGACGAAGTGCGCAGCGGGCGCATGGACATGCTGGCCGATGCGCCGTTGACGGTCAGTGAGCTGGAAAATCTGGATTACATCCATCCACCGCTGCTGGAGAACGATTACCTGGTCTGGACTCGCAACGATTCGTTACTGGTCTACAACGAAGCGCAGGACCTTCACGGTCATCCCGGCGCCTTGTCGGAAAAGGCTCGGGTAACCCCCTCATTTGGTATTTTTGCCGAGCAGCAATTGACCCTGGTGCGCACGCCCAATCTGACCCAGGCCTTTCAGAAGTTGCTGCTGAACGAGGTGGAATTTGTCCTCGCCGGACGCTACTCGGGCATGGCCCTGGTGCAAACGCTGGGGATGGCCGATGACTTGATGGCCCACCCACACCCCATCGACAAACCGGGCCTGTATCTTGCGGTTTCCCATAACTCTGCCTGCAACGATCCTTGGTTGCGCGGACAGCTGGCTAAAAAGATGACAGAATTGCCCGCGTCCGGACTGACGGAAGCTGCGCTGCTGCGCAATATCGAGCGTTGGAAAGCGCAACGCTCACAACCGCAGCCACAACCTGTCAGTACCCCAAAACAGTAGGGATTTTTAGTGAGTATTCGACCTCTTTTCGCTGCCCTGGCCGTTCTGGCTCTGGCGGGTTGTGCAGCCGATACAAATACGTCTGACCGAACAGGCCCTCGAACAAGCCAAGGCCGTGGGTGCTACCGCCGACGAAGTGCCGGAGCTGAAACTGGCTGAAGACAAGTTCAAGCGCGCCAAGGGCAACATGGCCGACCAGTCCTTCAAGAATGCGCGCATGCGGGCCGAGCAGGCCGAGCTGGACGCGCGACTGGCCGAAGCCCGGGTTCTGACCCTCAAGAGTGAGGAGCAGTTGAACGTGCTCAATACCCGCATCACTCGTCTGCGCAAGCAACTGGGAGATGCCCAATGAGCCTGAAAACCAAAGCACTCGGCGGCTTGATCCTGGCGGGTTGCGCAAGCCTTTATGGTTGTGCTGGTCAACACAGCGAAGCCGCAATCCAGCAGGCCGGCACTGACTTTCAGAAGGTCAAGGAAGACTCCAATGTGCTGCGCATTGCGCCCAAAGACGTGATCCGTGCCGGTGAGTCGCTGGCCCGCGCCGATCGTCTGTCCAGCTACTGGGGCAGCGGTTCGGACGTTGTGCATTACGCCTACCTGAGCCGGCGCTACAGCGAAATCGCCCGGGAACACACCAATCAAGTGCTCAACGAGGAACGCGCGGCGAAGCTCGAACTCGAGCGTCAGCGCCTGCAACTGGCCCTGCGTGAGTCCAAGTTGCTCAGCGTGCAGCAACAGGGCAAGTGGCTCGAAGAGCAGATCGTGGCGTTGGCGACTACCCAAACCGACCGTGGTCTGGTGATGACTCTGGGCGATGTGCTGTTCGATACCGGTGAAGCAGAGCTGAAAAGCTCGGCAAACCGCGTGGTGCTGAAGATCGTCCAGTTCCTGCAGCTCAACCCCAAACGGGTGGTGCGGATCGAAGGCTATACCGACAGCACTGGCGGTAAACAGGAAAACCTCAAGCTGTCCCGCGACCGTGCGCAATCGGTGGCGGATGTGCTGATGGACCTGGGCATCGACGACAAACGTATCAAAGTCGAAGGCTACGGCGATGAATACCCGGTGGACGTAAACGCCTCAGAACGTGGACGTGCACAGAACCGTCGGGTGGAAATTGTGTTCTCCGACGAAAAAGGCCAGCTCGGCGCCGCCCGCTAAGGGCTGCGTTACTGGAAAACCCGGCCTGTCAGCAGTGCCGGGTTTTTTTGTGCCTGCCAATCAGCGCAATACTCTCCATAAAACAGTACAGTTTTTGCTGACAATGCACTGTACGGTCGACTATTGTGACAACTGTCCCAGTACACTTCCAAACTGTTCCGGTATTGTTTCACACAAGAATAAAATGCCCGTGAAATCGAGTGCTGCGTCATGACCAATCTCTTGCTTTACCAACGTATTGCTCAGCAACTGGCCGAAGACATCCGCCGCGGTGTTTACCAACCGGGGGAGCGCGTGCCTTCGGTGCGCAAGATGAGCTCGCAGCTCAACGTCAGCCATGCAACGGTGTTGCAGGCCTACGCCAACCTCGAAGATCAGGGGCTGATTCGTGCCCGGCCGCAATCCGGTTACTACGTGCACCAGACGCCTGCGCTCACGGCGCCAACCCCGGACATTGCACGGGTCGAGCGACCTGGCCTTGTCACGCGCAGCAGCATCATTCAGCAAGTCCTGGTCGAATCCCGCCGCGAAGGCGTCTTCCCGTTGGGCGCCGCGGTACCGAGCGTTGACTATCTGCCGGTGCGGGCGCTGCATCAGCAACTGGCCAAAGTCACCCGTTTCCATAGCCCGCGGGCGTTCAGCTACATGTTCAGCCCCGGTTTCGAGCCGTTGCGTCGGCAAGTGGCGATCCGCATGCGCGACGCCGGCGTGGTGGTCGACCCGTCGGAAGTGGTAATCACCCACGGCTGCGTCGATGCTTTGCAGATGTCTCTGCGCGTATTGACCCGGCCGGGCGATCTGATCGCGGCCGAGTCGCCGACCTATTACGGTTTACTGCAACTGGCCGACCTGCTGGGGCTGAAAGTCATCGAGATCCCCAGCGATCCCGCCACCGGCATGAGCCTCGAAGCACTGCAATTGGCGGCCAACCAGTGGTCGATCAAGGCGCTGGTGCTGACCACGCGCCTGAGCAATCCCTTGGGCGGCACCATGCCCGAAGAGCGGCAGAAACAATTGCTGCGCCTGGCCTCGGATTTCGATATCCAGGTCGTCGAAGACGATATTTACGGCGAACTGATGTTCGAGCAGGGTCGCACCAAATCGCTCAAGGCCTACGACCGGCTGGATCGGGTGATCTATTGCTCCAGCTTCTCCAAAACCCTGTCGCCCGGTGTGCGCATCGGCTGGATGATTGCCGGCAAGTACCAGCAGGAAATCCAGCGCTTGCAGACCTTCAGCACCCATTCAGCCTGCAGCGTCACGCAGATGGGCATAGCGGCCTATCTGGAGAACGGCGGTTACGATCGGCATTTGCGCTACATCCGTCAGGAGTACCGCAAGAACCTCAGCGCTTTTCAGCTGGCGGTGCAGCAGTACTTCCCTGAAGGGACGCAAATGACCCGGCCCACCGGCGGCTTCATTCTGTGGGTCAGCCTGCCGGGGCGGGTGAATACGCAGGAACTGCATGTGCGTGCGTTGCAGCAGGGCATCAGCATTGCGCCGGGGTTGATTTTCAGTAATACCGAGCAGTTCAATCACTGCATTCGCCTGAACTGTGGCATCCCCTGGAACCGCGAGGCCGAGCGTGCATTGATGACGTTGGGTTTGCTGGCGACGCAACTTTGTCAGGAGACGGCGAGCAGTTTTTGACCGGCCGGGCAGTTTTGAACTGGCCGCTTGTCTTGTCGTCTCCAACAGGCGAGCATATAACCTTCTGCCGTTCACGCCGTTGGGTCCATGAAGCCGATTTTTCCTGCCGCCTGGTTGTTGATCTGCCTGTTAATGACCTGTAACCCGGAAGGCGTCATGGCGGCTTCCGTTCAGGAAAAACCGACAGCCAGCACCACTGCGAAAAAAGCGGCACCGGTCAAAAAGGCCACACCGGCCAAAAAGAAAGCGGCAGTGGTAAAAAAGCGTTCCCCCGTTGCATCCAAGTCGAAACCGGCCAGTGAAGTCGTGAAAACCAAACTCCCTTCGGCAGATCTCGACTTGAGCCTGCCCAAGGACATGGTCGAAGAACTGAAACCGGTCGGCACGGTAACCTTGCCCCCACGCGATACGCTGTTGCCACAAATGTTCGGTGACAAGAGCAGCCCGTTCCAGCTCAACGGTCGTTTGCTCAGCAACGAAATGCAGCTGCAACTGCGCAATGAAGAGCGGCGGGAAGTTGAAGGCGCGGCGCTGGAATTCGAGTTCAAGCAGTAAATCCCTCCCATTCGTGACCCACGGACCAGACGCTTTGTCGGAGACTGGTCAGTCACGCTCGTTTGAGCGAAAAAACCCGGGCTCAGGTAATTTTAAACAGTCGTTTTAGCCGTTACTCTGTGCCACGTCCCTTTACCCGTCGCGAGGAGCTTGTCGTCATGAGATGCCGTGAAGGCTGTGGCGCCTGTTGCATTGCCCCTTCCATCAGTTCGCCGATTCCCGGCATGCCCAATGGCAAAGCCGCCGGAGAACGTTGCGTACAGCTGTCTACCGATAACCTGTGCAGCATTTTCGGCAAGCCGGAACGCCCTGCGGTGTGTTCGGCGTTTGAAGCCGATGTCGAGGTCTGCGGAAGCAGCAGCGATGAAGCGATCAAGTTGCTGGGCTGGTGGGAGCAAATGACGGCCGCGTGATGTGTTCAACGAACGGAACTTCAACAATAAGGAAAAGACTATGGGTTCGCTGCATCGTATGGCTGTGCTGTGTGGTTTGACGGTTTTACTGGCCTCCACGGCCCAGGCCGAAGAATGGAAAACCGCCAAGGAAGAAGAGGGCATCAAGGTGTCCTTGAGTGAAGTGGCCGGTTCCCAATACAAGGCGTACCGTGGCGTGACCGTCATGAAGACCACCGTGGCCAAACTGCGTGCATTGCAGGAAGACGTGCCGGGTGCCTGTGCATGGATTCACGAGTGCAAGACTCAGAAGTTGCTCAAAAATGAAGGTAACCAGAGCTGGACCTACACCCAGTTCAATACCCCTTGGCCGGTCACTCCTCGCGACTCCGTATTGCATGTCACCACTGTTGAAGGCGCCGATGGCAGCCTGACCCGCGAGTTGGAAGGGCAGCCCAAGTACGTCCCGGAAGAAAAAGGTTTTGTACGGGTCGCCCAGGTCAAAGGATTCTGGAAGCTCGTGCCTAAAGGCGATCAAGTCGAAGTGACTTATCAGGCCCATACCGAACCCGGGGGCAGCGTGCCGTCGTGGTTGGCCAACAAGTTTGTGGTCGATGCGCCGTTCAACACCCTCAAAGCCCTGAAAGAACGCGCAGAGAAGTAACCGCGTATACTTTTGATAATGCCCGTTCATCAGCGCCCCGATTTTTGATCGGGGCGTTTGCGTTTTTTGCCAAGGGGCGGGGCTTTATTTTGTTTCTGGATATGCGTTGAACGAAATTTTCACAAAGCGTCCAAGACAATTCACTCGCGCCCCAACCAGTCCGCCTCCGCAACTTTGCGTCACGTCTCTTGTCCCAGAACGCTGCAAGCGACAGTCGGGGCCTGTGGGTCAGTAATCAATGGTAATGCCTCGGTTGATCGTGCAACATTTGCGCACTGCGCAAGCCCGCTCCCACAGGTTAACCGACCAGCCTTAGGCAAGGCGCCGCTGTATTTTTTGAAACTTCAACTTCCAATGGGTCCTAAAACGACATGGCAAACCCGGACGCCCTGAGTCAGCAGCGAGCTTCTAGTCCGACCGTCAAATCGCATCTGGCCTACACGCTATTGTGTGCCTTGGTCATGATGGTCATGTTCAGCCTGCTGCGCGTGGCGCTGCTGGTCTACAACAGCTCGATGATCCTCGATACACCGGCTTCGACCTTTCTGGAAGCGTTCGCCAACGGCCTGCGTTTCGACTTGCGACTGGTGGTTTATCTCAGCATTCCGCTGGTGCTGGCATTGTTCAGCGCCAGGGCGATGGCCGCCCGCGGGTTTTTCCGGCTGTGGCTGACCGTTGTCTCGAGCATTGCGCTGTTCCTCGGCCTGATGGAGATGGACTTTTACCGCGAGTTCCACCAGCGCCTCAACGGTCTGGTCTTCCAGTACGTGAAAGAAGACCCGAAAACCGTGGTGAGCATGCTCTGGTACGGTTTTCCGGTGGTTCGCTACCTGCTGGCCTGGGCCGTGGGCACGTTGATTCTGACGCTTGCGTTCAAGGGCGCCGACCGCGCCACGCGTCCTCGCGGGCCGTTCAGCGGTGGCAGTATCAGTACGCGGCAGGTCGCTCCGTGGTATGCGCGTGGCGTGGTATTCGTGGTCTGCCTGTTGGTCTGCGTGGTCGCCGCTCGTGGCACTCTGCGTCAAGGCCCGCCGCTGCGTTGGGGTGACGTTTACACCACCGACTCCAACTTCGCCAATCAGTTGGGCCTCAACGGCACTCTGTCGTTGATCGCAGCGGCCAAGAGCCGGCTGTCCGAACATCGCGACAATGTCTGGAAAACCACACTGCCACAGCCCCTGGCCCAGCAGACCGTGCGCGATTTGTTGTTGACCCCGAGTGACAAGCTGGTCGATCCCGAGACCGCCGCGGTGCGTCGCAATTTCAGCCCCGACACCAACAAGACACTGCCGATCAAGAACGTCGTGGTGATCCTGATGGAAAGTTTCGCCGGTCACTCGGTGGGCGCTCTGGGTCGTCCGGGTGAAATCACGCCGTACTTCGACAAACTGTCGAAAGAAGGCCTGTTGTTCGATCGTTTCTTCTCCAACGGCACCCATACCCACCAAGGCATGTTCGCCACCATGGCCTGCTTCCCGAACTTGCCGGGTTTCGAATACCTGATGCAGACGCCTGAAGGCAGCCACAAACTGTCCGGCCTGCCGCAGTTGCTCAGTGCCCGTGACTACGACGATGTGTACGTCTATAACGGCGACTTCGCCTGGGACAACCAGTCGGGCTTCTTCAGCAACCAGGGCATGACCAACTTCATCGGGCGTAATGACTTCGTCAACCCGGTGTTCTCCGATCCGACCTGGGGCGTGTCCGACCAGGACATGTTCAACCGTGGCCTGGAAGAATTGAAGGCCCGCGATGGCAAGGACAAGAAGCCGTTCTATGCCTTGCTGCAAACGCTGTCCAACCACACGCCGTACGCTTTGCCGACGCCATTGCCGGTGAAGCCTGTGACCGATCGCGGCAGCCTCAACGAACACTTGACCGCCATGCGCTATTCCGACTGGGCGTTGGGTCAATTCTTCGAACAGGCCCGCAAAGAGCCGTATTTCAAGGAAACCCTGTTTGTGGTGGTCGGCGACCACGGTTTTGGCAACGAACAGCAGATCACTGAAATGGACCTGGGTCGTTTCAACGTGCCGATGCTGCTGATCGGGCCGGGCGTCCAGGAAAAATTCGGCCAGGTCGACCATACCGTCGGCACCCAGATCGATATCGTGCCGACCATCATGGGCCGTATTGGTGGAGAGGTGATTCAACAATGCTGGGGGCGCGACTTGCTGAACCTGCCGGAAGGCGACAAGGGTTTTGGCGTGATCAAGCCGTCGGGCAGCGATCAGACGGTTGCATTGCTCACCGGGGATCGCGTGCTGGTACTGCCCAAAGAGATGCCACCGAAGTTGTATCAATATGAACTGGGCGCCAATCCCAAAGGTGAAGTGATCCCGGCATCGGCTGACGAAGCGGCGCTCAAGCAAAAGCTCGAATCGTTCATCCAGACGGCCACCAAAAGCCTCATCGATAACACCGCCGGTGTAGTTGACGGCAAGCCAGACCAATTGTTGGCACAATAGAAAAGAGGCCCTTCGCAGGGCCTCTTTTTTTGCCGGCAAAACCTTTATATCTTGCCAAGCAGCAGCAGGATCAATAGCACCACCAACACCACGCCGATGATACCTGACGGGCCGTAACCCCAACTTCTGGAGTGCGGGAAGACCGGCAAGCCACCTATCAACAACAGGATAAGAATAACGATAAGAATTGTGCCCATGTCTGTTTCCTTGTTGGAAGCGTTGTGGATTGACCTAGGGTTTTAGCCATCAGCTGGACTTGTATTAATCCTAGCTGCTTACAAAATCCGACTCATGGATATGAAGAAAAATTCCAGGTTTTTTTAATGTATTTGGCAAGTATGTTTATTTCTTTTACTGCGTCTCAACGTTGAAACAACCGGACCGCGCCGTGGTTCATTGCTGGCCATTCAGCAATCTGATGGAGCGTGGGTCGCGCATTATCCTTCGCTACACTCGGTGCATCTTCCCCGGAACAACAAGGCTGTTTGCTATGCAAAATCGCATGATGATCACTGGCGCGGGCTCAGGCCTGGGTCGCGAAATCGCGCTGCGCTGGGCGCGTGAAGGCTGGATGTCAGTGAACCCGGCCTGCAAGAAACCCTGAAGCTGGTTCGCGAAGCCGGCGGTGATGGTTTCATTCAGCGTTGTGATGTGCGTGACTACAGCCAACTGACGGCGTTCGCCCAAGCCTGCGAAGAGAAGTTCGGCGGCATCGACGTCATCGTTAACAACGCCGGCGTGGCCTCGGGCGGGTTCTTCAGTGAATTGTCGCTGGAAGACTGGGACTGGCAGATCGCGATCAACCTGATGGGTGTGGTCAAGGGCTGCAAGGCCTTCCTGCCGCTGCTGGAGAAAAGCAAAGGCAAGATCATCAACATCGCCTCGATGGCCGCACTGATGCAAGGTCCGGCCATGAGCAATTACAACGTGGCCAAGGCGGGTGTGGTGGCTTTGTCCGAAAGTCTGTTGATCGAACTGGCCCACGAGGAAGTCAGCGTGCATGTGGTCTGCCCGTCGTTCTTCCAGACCAACTTGCTGGACTCTTTCCGCGGCCCGACTCCGGCCATGAAAGCCCAGGTCGGCAAGTTGCTGGAAAGCTCGCCGATCACCGCCGCCGACATTGCCGATTACATCTATCAGCAGGTCGCCGCCGGCCAATTCCTGATTCTGCCTCACGAACAGGGCCGCATGGCCTGGGCGATCAAACAGAAAGATCCGCAGTTGCTCTACAACGAAATGACCGTGATGGCCGACAAAATGCGCGCCAAGGCCAAACAATCCGCAGGCTGAACTTGCTCGTGCGCAAGACCGTCGTTAGGGTGGCCGCAACCGGTCATCCTCACGAGACATCTGCATGCTCAATTACCTGTGGTTTTTCCTCGCCGCGCTGTTTGAAATCGCTGGCTGCTTCGCCTTCTGGATGTGGTTGCGCCAGGGTAAAAGTGCTTGGTGGATCATCCCGGCGTTGCTCAGCCTGATCTTGTTCGCGGTACTGCTGACCCGGGTCGAAGCGAGCTACGCCGGCCGCGCCTATGCCGCCTACGGTGGCATCTACATCATTGCGTCGATCGGTTGGCTGGCGGTGGTCGAGCGGATTCGTCCGCTGGGCTCGGACTGGATTGGCGTGGCGCTGTGTGTGATCGGGGCCAGCGTCATCCTGTTTGGCCCGCGCTTTTCCGCTTCCTGAAGGATCGGTCCTTCATTCAACCGGTTTGTCGGACACGTCCGTCAGGGCGAAGCCTCCTGGGCTGTAGGGCAAGACTGTTTTGCTGCCGTTGCATTGAAGACCCGCTACGCGCCGGGCATCTTCAAGGGCCGGTAACCCTGAAGGATGAATGCCATGCTTGTACTCAGTCGCGTTGTGGGCGAGTTGATTTCCATTGGTGACAACATTTCCGTGCGGGTTCTCGCCGTCAACGGAAGCAGCGTGCGCTTCGGTGTTGAAGCGCCGCAGCAGGTCAACGTACATCGTGCCGAAGTCTATGAGCGCATCCAGATCCAACAGGCCAAAGCCAAAGCCCGTTAAGGACCTCAGTCGAACAGGTGCTTGGGCACGTCGTGCTTGAGCATCAACTGGCATTGCTCGCTTTCCGGATCGAAGACGATCAGCGCCTGGCCCTTGGTCAATGCCTGACGAACACGCAACACGCGGGTTTCCAGCGGTGTGTCATCGCCATTGTCCGTGCCGTCGCGGGTCACGAAATCCTCGATCAGGCGGGTCAGCGTGTCGACTTCAAGTTGGTCGTGGGGGATCAGCATAAGGCACCTCGGCTAAACAATGGCGCGATGCTACGGCGAATGAAGGGTTGCGGCTAGCCTGGGGCTCATGTGGCGCCTGATCTACCGCCTTCGCGGGCAAGCCTCGCTCCTACAGGTATGCGTCGTGCGGGATATTGCGCATGACACAGATCCGTCGGCGTCGTGCGGGATATTGCGCGTGACATAGATCCGTAGGAGCGAGGCTTGCCCGCGAAGGCGATAGACCAGACACCCAATACCTCAAGGAATGAGTCAGCTCTCCGAACGCTGCCCAATCAAGCTATCCACCGACGGCACCCGCGTGTCACTTTCCATCTGCGTCTCGTGTTCGATCTGATGACTGAACCGGTCCAGGGAGCCCTTGGCCGGTTGTGCATCGCTGGCGAACACCGGCGGGCTGAGGATGTAGGCGCCGAGCAGGCGGCTGAGGGCGGCGAGGCTGTCGATGTGGGTGCGCTCGTAACCGTGGGTGGCATCGCAGCCGAAGGCGAGCAGGGCGGTGCGAATGTCGTGGCCGGCAGTGACGGCGGAGTGAGCATCGCTGAAGTAATAGCGGAACAGATCGCGGCGCGCCGGCAGTTCGTTGTCGCTGGCCAGGCGCAGCAGGTGGCGCGACAAGTGATAGTCATAAGGCCCGCCGGAATCCTGCATCGCCACACTCACCGCGTGTTCGCTGGAATGCTGGCCGGGCGCGACCGGCGCGATGTCGATGCCGACGAATTCGCTGACGTCCCAAGGCAGGGCCGCCGCTGCACCACTGCCGGTTTCTTCGGTGATGGTGAACAGTGGATGGCAGTCGATCATCAGTTCTTCGCCACTGTCGACAATGGCTTTCAGCGCCGCCAGCAGTGCGGCAACGCCGGCCTTGTCGTCGAGGTGACGGGCGCTGATGTGGCCGCTTTCGGTGAACTCCGGCAACGGGTCGAAGGCGACGAAATCGCCGACGCTGATCCCCTGCGAATCGCAATCGGCGCGGGTGGCGCAGTAGGCGTCCAGGCGCAATTCGATGTGATCCCAGCTGATCGGCATTTCATCCACGGCGGTATTGAACGCGTGTCCGGAAGCCATCAACGGCAACACGCTGCCGCGAATTACGCCGTTGTCGGTGAACAGACTGACGCGGCTGCCTTCGGCAAAACGGCTGGACCAGCAACCGACCGGCGCCAGGGTCAGGCGACCGTTGTCCTTGATCGCGCGAACCGCCGCGCCAATGGTGTCCAGGTGGGCGGAGACGGCGCGGTCCGGGCTGTTCTGCTTGCCCTTGAGGGTGGCGCGGATGGTGCCGCGACGGGTCATCTCAAAGGGAATGCCCAACTCTTCGAGACGTTCGGCAACGTAACGCACGATGGTGTCGGTGAACCCGGTGGGGCTGGGAATGGCGAGCATTTCCAGCAGAACTTTTTGCAGATAATTGAGATCCGGTTCGGGAATTTTGCGGGTCATGGAAACTCCTGATGGGTTGAGAGCATCGATGGTTTCGATGAGGGGGAGGTCTGGTTAGATGTTCAGCGCCTGTGAGGCCGCCTTCGCGAGCAAGCCCGCTCCCACAGGGGGACGCGGTCAAATGTGGGAGCGGGCTTGCTCGCGAAGGCGTCAGTCCGGGCACTCCATAACTAAGGGGCCGCCGGCTGACTATGCGGAAACAACAAATCCACAAACCGCTCGGCCGTCGGCTGCGGTTCATGGTTGGCCAGCCCGGCACGTTCATTGGCTTCGATAAACACATACTCCGGCTGGTCGGCGGCCGGCACCATCAGGTCGAGCCCGACCATTGGAATATCCAGCGCCCGCGCCGCCCGCACTGCCGCGTCCACCAAGGTCGGATGCAGAATCGCCGTGACGTCTTCGAGAATTCCGCCGGTATGAAGATTCGCCGTGCGCCGCACGAACAGATGCTCACCGGCTGGCAGAATGCTGCTGTAGTCGTAACCTGCAGCCTGCAAGGTGCGCTGGGTCTCATGGTCCAGCGGAATTTTGCTTTCACCGCTGGTTGCCGCCTGACGGCGACGGCTCTGGGCCTCGATCAGCGCACCGATGGAATGCTGACCATCGCCCACCACTTCCGCCGGCCGGCGAATGGCGGCGGCGACCATTTCGAAACCGATCACCAGAATCCGCAAGTCGAGGCCTTCATGGAAGCTTTCCAGCAGCACTCGACTGTCGAATGCGCGGGCGTTTTCGATGGCTTGCTGGACCTCTTCGATGCTGCGTAAATCCACCGCCACCCCTTGGCCTTGCTCACCATCCAGCGGTTTGACCACCACCCGTTGATGCTCGTCGAGAAACGCCAGGTTGTCGTCCGCGCTCCCCGCCAGTTGTTGGGCGGGCAGTTTAAGACCGGCGTTTTTCAGCACCTTGTGGGTCAGGCTTTTGTCCTGACACAACGTCATGCTGATGGCGCTGGTCAGATCGCTCAGGGATTCGCGGCAACGCACCCGACGACTGCCGTGAATCAAGGTAAACAGACCCGCTTGCGCGTCATCCACCTGCACATCAATGCCGCGCCGATGAGCCTCCTCGACGATGATCCGTGCATACGGATTGAACTCGGCTTCGGGGCCTGGGCCGAGAAACAACGGCTGGTTGATGCCGTTTTTGCGCTTGATGGCGAAGGTCGACAAATTGCGAAAACCGAGCTTGGCGTAAAGACTTTTCGCCTGACGGTTGTTGTGCAGCACCGACAGGTCCAGGTAACTCAGACCACGGCTCATGAAGTGTTCGATCAAGTGCCGCACCAGCACTTCACCGACGCCTGGACGGGAACATTGCGGATCGACCGCCAGGCACCACAGGCTGCTGCCGTTTTCCGGATCGTTGAACGCCTTGTGATGATTCAGGCCCATGACGCTGCCGATGATGGTGCCGCTGTCCTCATCGTCGGCCAGCCAGTAAACCGGGCCGCCCTGGGGATGAGGCGTCAGCAAACTCGCATCAATGGGCAGCATGCCGCGTGCCTGATACAGCTGATTCACAGCCTGCCAGTCCGCCTCGCTTTGCGCCCGACGGATGCGAAAACCGCGAAACACCCGGGTGGCCTGGCGGTAATCGCTGAACCACAGGCGCAAGGTGTCGGAGGGGTCGAGAAACAGTTGCGCCGGCTCCAGCCCTAACACTTGCTGGGGCGCGGCAACGTACAAGGCGATGTCCCGCTCACCGGGCTGCTCATTGAGCAACTCTTGGGCAAGGCTCGCCGCATCGGGAAAGGTATGGCCGATCAGCAGCCGTCCCCAACCGCAATGCACCGCGATTGGCGCGGCGCCCAATTCACTGCCGTCTTCGGCCAGGCGCGCCTGCAGGCGTTCATAAGAGGGCGTCTGACCGCGCAACAAGCGTTGGCTATAAGCCGTGGCGTGAGGTTTCATCGATCAGATTCCTTGTTCACTGAGCCACAGGTTCAGGGCTGCCAATTGCCACAGCTTGGAGCCGCGCAACGGGGTCAGTTGCCCTTGTGGATCGGTCAGCAGGCGGTCGAGCATGGCGGGGTTGAACAGGCCACGGTCCTGACTCGGATCGAGCAGCAGTTCACGCACCCAGTTCAGCGTGTCGCCCTGCAAATGCTTGAGGCCGGGGACCGGGAAGTAACCTTTTTTGCGGTCGATCACTTCACTCGGAATGACCAGCCGCGCCGCTTCTTTCAAGACTTGCTTACCGCCATCCGGCAGCTTGAATTTGCCCGGCACCCGCGCCGACAATTCCACCAGGCGATAGTCGAGAAACGGCGTACGCGCTTCCAGACCCCAGGCCATGGTCATGTTGTCGACCCGTTTGACCGGGTCATCCACCAGCATCACGGTGCTGTCCAGGCGCAGGGCTTTGTCCACGGCTGCGTCGGCACCGGGCTGGGCGAAATGTTCCTTCACGAAGTCGCCGGCCGCGTCGTTGGCCGTCAGCCATTTCGGCTGCACAGTGGCGGCGTAGTCGGCGTAGCTGCGGTCAAAAAACGCATCGCGATAGGCCGCGTACGGATCGCTCGCACCGTCCACCTGCGGATACCAGTGATACCCGGCGAACAACTCGTCCGCGCCCTGGCCGCTTTGCACCACCTTGCAGTGCTTGGCCACTTCGCGAGACAGCAAATAGAACGCGATGCAGTCATGGCTGACCATCGGCTCGCTCATGGCGCGGAACGCCGCGGGCAGTTGCTCGATGATCTCTTTTTCGTCGATGCGCAGTTGGTGATGGTGTGTGCCGTAGTGCTTGGCGATCAGGTCCGAATACTGGAACTCGTCACCACGCTCGCCGCCGGCATCCTGGAAACCGATGGAAAAGGTCGACAAGTCTTCGACCCCGACTTCACGCAACAGGCCCACCAATAGACTCGAATCGACGCCGCCGGAAAGCAACACGCCAACGTCCACCGCCGCCCGTTGACGGATCGCCACTGCATCGCGGGTGCTGTCGAGCACGCGGTCGCGCCAGTCTTCGAGGGTCAGGTTCAGTTCGTCGGCATTTGGGCCGTAGGGCAGGGTCCACCAGGTTTTCTGCTCGGTGGTGCCGTCCGCTTCGATGCGCATCCAGCTCGCCGGGGGCAGTTTCTCGATGCCCGCCAGCAAGGTGCGCGGAGCCGGAACCACTGCATGGAAGTTCAGATAATGATTGAGCGCCACCGGGTCGAGAATCGGGTTGATGTCGCCGCCCTTGAGCAAGGCCGGCAGGGCCGAGGCAAAGCGCAGGCGTTGCCCGGTGCGCGAGAGATACAACGGCTTCACGCCGAGACGGTCGCGGGCGATGAACAGACGCTTGGCATCGCGCTCCCAAATGGCGAAGGCGAACATGCCATTGAGTTTGGGCAACAGGGCTTCGCCCCAGGCGTGATAACCCTTGAGCAGCACTTCGGTGTCGCCTCCGGAATAGAAGGCGTAACCGAGGCTTTCAAGCTCAGTGCGCAGTTCCGGAAAGTTGTAGATCGCGCCGTTGAAGGCCAGGGACAGGCCCAGTTGGTTGTCGATCATCGGCTGTGCCGAGCCGTCCGACAGGTCCATGATTTTCAGGCGCCGATGGCCGAGGGCAATCGGCCCCTGGCTGTGGAAGCCCCACGCATCAGGGCCGCGAGGGGCCAGGTGATGGGTGATTCGTTCAATGGCTGCGAGGTCCGCAGGTTGATGGTCGAAACGTAATTCTCCAGCTAATCCGCACATAAGTCCTTACCGGTTTTTCCGTTGGGGAGGGTCAATCGATACCCGCCAAAAACGGCGGCTACTCAGAAACTGACCCACGTGAATCCCTGGAGTTTTAGACCGATAAGTTATAAGGCTGTGGGTCAGGCTTTTCCGCGGATCAACTGGCGTAAGGCAAAACGATTGGGATGGCAGGCCTCGGCCACCGCTTTCGGCAAGGGCAGGGGCTCGTTTTCAAGCCATGCCGCCAACAGCTCGCCAGACAACGGCGCGGTGATCAAACCTCGAGAGCCGTGACCGCTGTTGACGTAAAACCCCTCGATCCATGGGCAGAGAACATCGGGCACTTGCCGGGCATCTTTGCTCAGTGCGGCATAGGCCTCGGTGAAGGCCGCCTGGTCGGCCAATGGTCCGACGATCGGCAGATAGTCGGGGCTGGTGCAGCGGAATGCCGCGCGTCCTTCCAGTTGCTGCGGGTCCAGGTCTGGAACATGCAGACGGGCGACCAGATCAGTGGAGATTTCTTCGAGCAACGCCAGATTGCCGAGGTGTTCGGCGACGGTTGGGGCGAGATCATCGCTTTTGAAATCGAAGCTGGCGCCGAGTGTGTGTTCACCCAGGCGTGCGGGCGCCACATAGCCTTCGGCGCAGACGACGGTCGCCAGGCTCTGGCTTTCAGGGGTTTGCGCCAGTCGGGTGATCTGGCCGCGAATGCGTTTGAGGGGCAGGTCGGCGCTGTGTGGAAAACGCTTGATCTCGGCGGCGCCGGCCAGAATCACCACCGGCGCACTGGCCAGTAATACATCGCCGTCCCAGGCCTGCCACTGATCATCGACCTTGCGCAGTTCCAGCACGTCGCGATGGGGCAGCCACTGGATGTTCGTTGAGGATGCCTGCCACTGGCACAACGCAGGCGGATGAACCCAGCCGCCTTCAGGGTAGAACAAGCCGCCGTGGGCCAATTCGATGCCGGCCCGGGCCTGGGCCTGGGGTTGATCGAGCAGGTGCACCAGGCTCGGTGAAAAGGCCGTTGCCAATTGCGCCTGACGCTCGGCTTCCTTGGCATTGAAGGCCAGTTGCAAGACTCCACAATCGTCCCAGTCGACGCCACGCTGCAGTTGTTCCAGCAAACGTCGGGTGTAACCAAAACCGCTGACAATCAATTGCGACAATGCCGTGCCGTGAGCCGAAAGCTTGAGGTACAGCACGCCTTGAGGATTGCCCGAGGCTTCCTGCGCCAGTGCTTCGTGGCGGTCCAGCAGGCTCACTTGCCAACCCCGCGCGGCCAGGCTGGCGGCACTGGCGCAACCGGCCAGCCCGGCACCGATCACCAGGGCGCGGCGTTCGCCGGTCAGCGGTTGCGGGCGAGCGAACCATGGTTTTGCCGAGGTCGGTTTAGCGGTCTCTTCGGGCCAACCGAGGAACGTGCCCCGCAGAATTTCCCATTTATGGCCGATGCCCGGCGTGCGCTTCATCTTGAAACCCGCCGCATTCAGCAAGCGGCGTACCCAGCCGGTGCTGGTAAAGGTGCTGATGGTCGAGCCGGGTGCCGCCAGGCGCGCCAGTTCGGCAAACAATTCGGCGGTCCACATGTCGGGGTTTTTCGCCGGGGCGAAACCGTCGAGAAACCAGGCGTCGATTTGCGCATCCAGTTGCGGCAACTGCTCCAGTGCATCGCCGATCAGCAAGGTCAGGGTGACGCGGCCGTTGTCCAGCACCAGGCGCTGAAAGCCTTGATGGATCGCGACGTATTGCGCCAGCAATTGATCGGCAAACGGCTTGAGTTCCGGCCATAGCGCCAGGGCCCGTTGCAGGTCGGGAGCGCTCAGCGGGTACTTTTCGACACTGACAAAATGCAGCCGCGCACCGGCCACCGCGTGCTGTTCGAACAACTGCCAGGCACAGAGAAAATTCAGCCCGGTACCGAACCCGGTTTCGCCAATCACCAATCGACCGCTTGCCGGCAATGCGGCGAAACGCTCGTGCAAATCGTTTTGCTGCAGAAACACGTAGCGGGTTTCTTCAAGGCCCGACTGGTCGGAAAAATACACATCATCGAACACCCGCGAACGCGGGCGACCTTGGTCGTCCCAGTCGAGCTGGGCGTGGGGCAATACAGGTTTCATGGCAGGCTCGGCAACGACAAGGTGGCCATTCTAGCCGATCGCCACAACGGCGCTTGATCCAAAATCCTGTAGGAGCGAGGCTTGCCCGCGAAGAACGATGACGCGTAATACCTGAAAAACCGCGGTGAATTCTTCGCGGGCAAGCCTCGCTCCTACAGGTTGTGCGGCACCCCCCCTCGTCACAAAAAACTCCCCAGGGAATTTCTCTGATGACTACCTGCCCAATCCGCTAGTCTTGCTCAATCCTGGAAGGAGCTGCTCCATGTTCGAATCTGCCGAAATCGGTCATACCATCGACAAAGAAACCTATGACGCCGAAGTGCCGGCCCTGCGTGAAGCTTTGCTCGAAGCGCAGTTCGAACTTCGGCAGCAACAGCGCTTTCCAGTGATCATTTTGATCAACGGCATTGAAGGGGCCGGCAAGGGCGAGACCGTCAAGTTGCTCAATGAATGGATGGACCCGCGCTCGATCGAGGTTCGCACCTTCGACCAGCAGACCGACGAAGAGCTGGCGCGCCCGCCCGCCTGGCGCTACTGGCGGATGTTCCCGGCCAAGGGGCGCATGGGGATTTTCTTCGGTAACTGGTACAGCCAGATGCTGCAGGGACGGGTTCATGGTTTATTCAAGGATCCGCGACTCGATCAAAGCATCAACGGGGCCGAGCGGCTGGAGAAGATGCTGTGCGACGAAGGCGCGCTGATCTTCAAGTTCTGGTTTCACCTCTCCAAAAAACAAATGAAAGCGCGGCTCAAGGCGTTGGCCGATGACCCGCTGCCGCTGGACTGGCAGCAATCCGCGACCTACGACAAATTCGTGAAGTACGGCGAACGGGTGTTGCGCCGCACCAGCCGCGACTATGCGCCGTGGCATGTGATCGCCGGCGTGGACGCGCGCTATCGAAGTCTGGCGGTCGGCAAGATCTTGCTCGAGGGCCTGCAAAGCGCGCTGAAGAGACCGAGGATTCACCCGCACAAAGTCAGCGCCGCGCCATTGTTTCCCAGCGTCGATCAAGTGAATTTGCTCGATAGCCTGGACCTGACTCTGCAGCTGGATAAGGACGATTACGAAGAGCAACTGATCACCGAGCAGGCACGGTTTTCCGGGCTGATGCGCGACAAGCGAATGCGTCGCCACGCGTTGATCGCATTGTTCGAAGGCAACGACGCGGCAGGCAAGGGCGGGGCAATTCGTCGGGTGGCCGCAGCGCTCGACCCACGCCAGTACGACATTGTGCCGATCGCCGCGCCTACCGAGGAAGAACGGGCCCAGCCGTATCTCTGGCGGTTCTGGCGGCATATCCCGGCCCGGGGCAAATTCACCGTGTTCGACCGTTCCTGGTATGGCCGGGTACTGGTGGAGCGCATCGAAGGCTTTTGCAGCAAGGCGGACTGGATGCGCGCCTATGGCGAGATCAACGACTTCGAAGAGCAGATCGCCGACGCCGGGGTGATCGTGGTCAAGTTCTGGCTGGCCATCGACAAACAGACCCAACTGGAGCGCTTCCAGGAGCGTGAAGAAATTCCCTTCAAGCGTTTCAAGATCACCGAAGACGACTGGCGCAATCGCGACAAGTGGGACGATTACCGCACCGCTGTCGGCGACATGGTCGATCGCACCAGCACCGAGATATCACCGTGGACCTTGGTGGAAGCCAATGACAAGCGCTGGGCGCGGGTCAAGGTCCTGCGCACCATTAACCAGGCGCTGGAAGAGGCGTTCGAAAAGTCCGACAAACGCGAGAAGAAACTGCGCAAGCGCTGAACCGATGGCTACGCATACGCGGGGTGAATGATTGTCGCGGTCAGTCATAGGGTGGACTTATGCTCGGTCCAACTCCTGACTGACAACAACAATGAGGTGTATGCCATGCGTGAAGTGGTGATCGTCGACAGCGTACGGACCGGCCTGGCCAAATCCTTTCGTGGCAAGTTCAACATGACCCGCCCGGACGACATGGCGGCCCACTGTGTCAATGCGCTGCTCACGCGCAATGACGTCGACCCGGCCAGCGTCGAGGATTGCATCGTCGGCGCCGGCTCCAACGAAGGCGCCCAGGGCTTCAACATCGGCCGTAACGTCGCGGTGCTATCGCACCTGGGCATCGGCACGGGTGGCATGACCCTTAACCGCTTCTGTTCATCGGGCTTGCAGGCCATCGCCATCGCCGCCAATCAGATCGCTTCGGGCTGCAGCGACATCATCGTCGCCGGTGGCGTCGAGTCGATCAGCCTGACCATGAAAAGCGTCAACACCGACAACCTGATCAACCCGCTGCTGAAGGAGCAGGTGCCGGGCATCTATTTTCCCATGGGCCAGACCGCCGAGATCGTCGCGCGTCGTTACGACGTCAGTCGCCAGGACCAGGATGTGTACGCCCTGCAAAGCCAGCAACGTACCGCCCTGGCGCAGGCCGCCGGGTTGTTCAACGATGAAATCGTGCCGATGGCGGTGAAGTATCGCGTTGAAGACAAGGCCACCGGCCAGATGCAGATCCTCGACGGCGTCGTCGATCATGATGACTGCAACCGCCCGGATACCACGCTGCAAAGCCTGGCCGGGTTGAAACCGGTGTTTGCCGAAGACGGCTCCGTGACCGCCGGCAACTCGTCGCAGCTGTCCGACGGCGCTTCGATGACCCTGGTGATGAGCCTGGAAAAAGCCCTGGCGCTGGGGCTCAAGCCCAAAGCCTTCTTCCGCGGTTTTGCCGTGGCCGGGTGTCAGCCAGACGAAATGGGCATCGGCCCGGTGTTCTCGGTGCCGAAGTTGCTCAAGGCCAAGGGATTGCAGGTTGCCGACATTGATCTGTGGGAACTCAACGAAGCGTTCGCCTCGCAATGCCTGTACAGCCGCAATCGGCTGGAAATCGACAACGACAAATACAACGTCAACGGCGGCTCGATTGCCATCGGCCATCCATTCGGCATGACCGGTTCGCGTCAGGTCGGGCACATTGTGCGTGAGTTGCAGCGGCGTAACCTGCGCTACGGCATCGTCACCATGTGCGTGGGGGGCGGGATGGGGGCTACGGGGTTGTTTGAGGCGGTGCGTTAAATCTGGAATATTTGTTGCCTGATCAACCGCTTTCGCGAGCAAGCCCGCTCCCACATTTGACCGAATTCCAACGTTGGATACGGTTAAATGTGGGAGCGGGCTTGCTCGCGAATGCAGACGCCGCAGTTTACCGGCTCATGCACAAGAACTGCATCCGCTCGATATACGCTTGAATCTCACGCACCGCTGCTTCCCGGTTTTCAAACGGACCCTCCAGCGTGCGTTCCCGCGTGGTGAAGTACAACTCTCCATTCACACGACACAAGCGGTCACAACGAAAGTGGGTGGCGGGGGCATTGTCTTGGGCGCGCATGCCGTACATGGGCGATCTCCTGCGGGTGACAGTTTCAATGAGCTTATGCATGAACCACTTGTCACGCCTGGCGAGCTGATCGACGGCATGTCGTCAACTTTATGGTGCGACCTGCACAGTTTCATTCGCGGCCCGTCGGCAACTGTCCCTGTGTCGCGCTCCCGTCTGAGCCTAGAATGACCGTTTTCGCCAATCGGCTTCGGGGTCAGCATGCATATTTCATCGGGTCGCTGGGTTTATGGTCTGTGCCTGGCCTTGCTGACCGCGTTGCTGTGGGGAATCCTGCCGATCAAGCTCAAGCAAGTGCTGCTGGTGATGGACCCGGTGACGGTGACCTGGTTTCGCTTGCTGGTGTCCGGCGGTTGTCTGTTCATTTATCTGGCGGCGACCAAACGCCTGCCAAGTCGCAAAGTCCTCGGCCCGCGCGGTGGCTGGCTGGTGTTGATGGCGGTACTCGGACTGGTTGGCAACTACGTGCTGTACCTGATGGGCCTGAACCTGCTCAGCCCCGGCACCGCGCAACTGGTGGTGCAAATGGGCCCGATCATGTTGCTGATCGCCAGTCTGTTCGTGTTCAAGGAACGGTTCAGCGTGGGGCAGGGGATTGGCCTGTTGGTGCTGCTGATCGGCTTTGCGCTGTTCTTCAATCAGCGCTTGAGTGAACTGCTCACCTCCCTGACCGATTACACCGCCGGCGTGTTGATGGTGCTCTTGGCGTCCACGGTCTGGACCTTCTATGCCTTGGGCCAGAAGCAGTTGCTCACGGTGTGGAATTCGTTGCAGGTGATGATGGTGATTTACCTGTTTTGTGCGCTGTTGCTGACGCCATGGGTGCATCCGCTGGAAGCGCTGCAATTGAGTCCGTTGCAAGGCTGGCTGCTGCTGGCGTGCTGTTTGAACACCCTGATCGCTTATGGCGCCTTCGCCGAAGCCCTGGCCCATTGGGAAGCTTCGCGGGTCAGCGCGACGCTGGCGATCACGCCGCTGGTGACCTTTGCTGCTGTGGCCGTGGCCGCGTGGTTATGGCCTGAGTATGTGCACGCCGAGCAGATCAACGGCCTGGGTTATGGCGGGGCGGTGCTGGTGGTGATCGGGTCGGCGCTGGTGGCGTTGGGGCCATCGTTGATGGCGGGGCTCAGGGCGCGGCGGGTGCGGATGGCGTTGGGGCGATAGACCGCGTCATCGTTGTTCGCGGGCAAGCCTCGCTCCTACAGATCATGTGCCGAATCGACATAAAACCTGTAGGAGCGAGGCTTGCCCGCGATGACTGACTGTCAGGCACTGAATCACTTTCAGATTCACCCCTGCTTGCCAGCCTCCAACATATCCTCCGGCCGCACCCACGCATCGAACTCTTCATTGGTCAGGTAGCCCAGCTGCAACGCCGCCTCACGCAGGGTCAGCCCCTCGCTGTAAGCCTTCTTGGCAATCTCCGCCGACTTGTCGTAGCCGATATGCGGGTTCAGCGCCGTCACCAGCATCAAGCCTTGTTCCAGGTGCTCGGCCATTTTCTCGGCATCCGGTTCCAGCCCGGCGATGCAATGCTGCTGGAAGTTACTGCAGCCATCGCCCAGCAAGCGGATCGATTGCAGCAGGTTATGAATGATCACCGGTTTGAACACGTTCAATTGCAGGTGGCCCTGACTGGCGGCAAAACCGATGGCAACGTCATTGCCCAATACCTGACAGGCCAGCATCGACAGGGCTTCGCACTGAGTCGGGTTGACCTTGCCGGGCATGATCGAACTGCCCGGCTCATTGGCCGGCAGTTTCACTTCGGCCAACCCCGCTCGCGGCCCGGAGCCTAGCAGGCGCAGGTCGTTGGCGATTTTCATCAGGGTCACGGCAAGGGTCTTCAGGGCGCCGGAAAGGGTGACCAGCGGCTCGTGGCCAGCCAAGGCGGCAAATTTATTGGGGGCCGTAACGAACGGCAGGCCGGAGAGGGCGGCCAGTTCAGCAGCGATCGCTTCGCCAAAACCGTGGGGTGAGTTCAATCCGGTGCCGACCGCAGTGCCGCCCTGAGCCAGTTCACAGACCGCCGGCAGCGCGCTTCGGATCGCCCGCTCGGCGTAATCCAGTTGCGCGATGAACGCCGAGAGCTCTTGGCCGAAGGTGATGGGTGTGGCGTCCATCATATGGGTACGACCGGTCTTGACCAGTTTCATGTGCCGCGCGGACAACTCCGCCAACCCGCCCGACAATTCGCTGATCGCCGGCAGCAAATGCTGCTGCACCGCCTGAGCCGTTGCGATGTGCATGGCCGTGGGGAAGCAATCGTTGGAACTCTGGGAACGGTTGACGTGATCGTTGGGATGCACCGGCGTCTTGCCGCCGCGCGGGTTGCCGGCCAGTTCGTTGGCGCGACCGGCGATCACTTCGTTGACGTTCATGTTGCTCTGGGTGCCGCTGCCGGTCTGCCAGACCACCAGCGGGAACTGCTCGTCGTGGTCGCCATCGAGCACTTCGTCGGCGGCCTGTTCGATCAGCCGGGCGATGTCGGCGGGCAGGTCGCCATTGCGATCGTTGACGCGCGCCGCGGCTTTCTTGATCAGGGCCAGGGCGTGCAGCACGGCCAGCGGCATGCGCTCGTTGCCGATGGCGAAGTTGATCAGCGAGCGTTGCGTCTGAGCGCCCCAGTAAGCGTCATCCGGGACTTCTACCTGGCCCAGGCTGTCGGTTTCGATACGGCTCATCATGCACACTCCTGTCGGTCTGATAGCGCAGTTTAGGCCGTGATCGTCGGCCGTGGTTCCATCAGTCTGGAATTTGACCGTTCAACCCCTCTAAATCAGGCGCGACAAGGCTTGGGGTTGAGTGACACACTTTTTTAGGTGCAGAATGGACGCCCTTGAGGTTTTGCCTCGCCTGCTAGAAAAGGAAACTCGATGACTCGTCTTCGTGCCATCTGTACCGCGGTTGCACTGGTTTGCGCCAGCGGCCAG
>LNAP01001478.1_pt1 | contig 24771 bp, 22 predicted proteins | sample 602601 | NCBI WGS metagenome assembly LNAP01 (sample SAMN02440304, study PRJNA202911) | soil metagenome | biome: Subtropical and temperate rainforests or woodlands; isolation source: soil samples (1 kg each in a 20% v/v slurry with milli Q water) were... ...
GAGTGCCGTGTGGCTATGCCACACAAGCGAGTAGCAACGACGCAATGCGCCCGCCAGTGCCGCCAGAAATGGGATATTTGGCATTTCTGCATCCCTTAGTGGCTGGCGCAGCTGCTGCCGGCCTTTTGGGGCATGGGCGCGTCACGATCGACGCCGGCGGCCGTCAGGCGTGCGTGGTAGTCAGCCCACAATTTGTCCTGTTGCGACCCCAGAAAATACAGATAGTCCCACGAATAGATTCCCGTGTCGTGTCCATCTGAAAAGCCGGGTTGGATGGCGTAATTGCCCACCGGCTCCAGGCCGCTGAGCGTGACCTCGCGCTTGCCGGTCTGCAGTACCTCTTGACCCGGCCCGTGGCCCGCCACCTCGGCTGACGGCGAATAGACGCGCATCAGCTCAAAGGGAATGCGGAAGCTGGCGCCGTCAGAGAAACTGATTTCCAGCACGCGCGACTGGCTGTGCACCGTGATGTCTTGCGGCGCCGGGGCGCCCGCTTGCAAACCTGCCATGTGTGTCACCTCTTTTAAATTGCCATCCAGCTCAAACCAGCACGCGCTCGATGCCGCCGTCGTTGGCCAGCTTGACGTAATCCGGCATCCACTGGTCGCCCAATATCTGCCGGGCCATCTCCACCACAATGTAGTCGGCTTCCAGCAGGCCGTTTTGCAGGTCTTCGCCAAAGCGGCTCAGACCCTGCAGGCAGGCCGGGCAGGAGGTCAGCATCTTGATGTTGTCCCGGGCGCCGACGCCGGGGATCTGGCGCAATTGCGCCTCACCCTTCAGGATTTCTTCTTCCTTGCGAAAACGCACCTGGGTCGAGACGTCGGGGCGATTCAAGGCCAGCGTGCCGGATTCGCCGCAGCAGCGCTCGGACTGGATCACGTTGTCGCCGAGCAAGGCCTTGACCGTCTTGAGCGGCTCCTGCAATTTCATCGGGCTGTGACACGGGTCGTGAAACAAAAAGGCCCCGGCGTTGGCCAGCGTGATGCCTTTTTCCAGCAGGTACTCGTGGATGTCGATGATGCGGCAACCCGGAAAGATCTCTTCAAACTTGTAACCCTGCAACTGGTCGTAACAGGTGCCGCAGCTCACCACCACGGTCTTGATGTCGAGGTAGTTCAGCGTGTTGGCGACCCGGTGGAACAGCACCCGGTTGTCGGTGATCATCTTCTCGGCCTTGTCAAACTGGCCGCCGCCGCGCTGCGGGTAACCACAGCACAGGTAGCCCGGCGGCAGCACCGTTTGCACGCCGGCATGCCACAGCATGGCCTGCGTGGCCAGCCCGACTTGGCTGAACAGGCGCTCGGAACCACAACCCGGAAAGTAGAACACCGCCTCGGTCTCGGAGGTGGTGGTTTTCGGGTTGCGGATGATCGGCACGTAGTCCTTGTCCTCGATGTCCAGCAGCGCACGGGCGGTCTTTTTGGGCAGGCCGCCGGGCAGCTTTTTGTTGATGAAGTGAATCACCTGCTCCTTGATGGGCGCGGTGCCCAGCGTGGCCGGCGGCGCCCGGGTCTGCTTGCGGCCCATCACCTTGAGCACGTCGGCGGTCATGCGTTGGGCCTTGATGGCCACATTGACCATCACCGAGCGCGCCAGTTTGATGGTCTCGGGGTGGGTGGCGTTGAGCATGAACATGGCGGCCGCACCGGCTGGCCGGAAGGTTTTTTTGCCCATTTTGCGCAACAGGTTGCGCATGGCCATCGACACATCGCCAAAGTCGATGTTGACCGGGCATGGGCTCAGGCACTTGTGACACACGGTGCAATGGTCGGCCACGTCTTCAAATTCCTGCCAGTGTTTGATACTGACGCCACGGCGCGTTTGCTCCTCGTACAAAAAGGCTTCCACCAACAGGGAGGTGGCCAGAATCTTGTTGCGCGGGCTGTACAGCAAATTGGCACGCGGTACATGGGTGGAACACACCGGCTTGCATTTGCCGCAGCGCAGGCAGTCTTTCACGCTGTCGGCGATGGCGCCGATATCAGACTGCTGCATGATCAATGACTCATGCCCCATCAGGCCAAAGCTGGGGGTGTAGGCGTTGGTCAGGTCGGCATGAAGACGACCTGGCGTTGGCTCGGCCCGCAGCAACTTGCCCTTGTTGAAGCGCCCCTCGGGGTCGACTTTGGCCTTGTAGTCGATGAACGGCTGCAGTTCGGCATCGCTCAAAAACTCCAGCTTGGTGATGCCAATACCGTGTTCACCCGAAATCACGCCGTCGAGGCTGCGGGCCAGCGCCATGATGCGCTTGACGGCGCCGTGGGCCGCTTGCAGCATCTCGTAGTCATCGCTGTTGACCGGAATGTTGGTGTGCACATTGCCGTCGCCGGCGTGCATGTGCAGCGCCACCCACACACGGCCCTTGAGCACCCGCTGGTGAATGGCGTTGCATTCCTTCAGAATCGCCTCGAACGCCACCCCGCTGAAAATCTGCTGCAAGGGCTGGCGGATTTGCGTTTTCCAGCTGGCGCGCAAACTATGATCCTGCAATTGCGTAAACAAGGGCTCGACGTCGCGCAGCCAACCGGACCACAAGGTGCGCACCTCGTCCAGCAGTGCCAGCGCCTGGGCCACGCGGTCTTCCAGCAGCTCGGCTGCAGAAATTTCGCCGGCATCGTCTTGCCGACCCACGGGCAATTGACCTTGCTGGAAGTACTCTTGCAAGGCATCGCACAGCGCCAGCTTGTTGCGCAAGCTCAGCTCGATGTTGATGCGCTCGATGCCGTCGGTGTACTCGGCCATGCGCGGCAGCGGAATCACCACGTCCTCGTTGATCTTGAACGCGTTGGTGTGGCGGCTGATGGCCGCCGTGCGTTTGCGGTCGAGCCAGAATTTCTTGCGCGCCTCCGGGCTGATGGCAATAAAGCCCTCACCGCTGCGCGAATTGGCAATACGCACCACCTCGCTGGTGACGCGCGCCACCGCGTCGGCATCGTTGCCGGCGATGTCGCCAAACAGCACCATTTTCGGCACGCCGCCCGCGCTCAGGACGGCACCGCGTTTGCTCTTGGTGGTGTAGCCCACGGCTTTCAGGTAACGGTCATCCAGATGCTCCAACCCGGCCAGCACCACGCCACTGCGCTTTTGCTCGGCGAACATGAAGTCCTTGATCTCGACGATGCTGGGGACGGCGTCCTTGGCATTGCCAAAAAACTCCAGGCACACGGTGCGCGTGTGCTTCGGGCTGCGGTGCACCACCCAGCGCGCGCTGGTGATCAGGCCGTCACAGCCCTCTTTTTGAATGCCCGGCAAGCCGCTGAGAAACTTGTCGGTGACGTCCTTGCCCAGGCCTTCCTTGCGGAAGGATTTGCCGGCAATGTCGAGCCGCTCGGAGCGGATGGGCGTTTTGCCGTCGGCCTTGAAATACTGCAGCTCGAAGCTGGCCACATCCACATCATGGATCTTGCCCATGTTGTGCTTGATGCGGGTCACCTCCAGCCACTCGGCCTGCGGCGTCACCATGCGCCAGCTGGCCAGGTTGTCCAGCGAGGTGCCCCACAACACGGCTTTTTTGCCGCCCGCGTTCATGGCGATATTGCCGCCAATGCAGGAGGCGTCGGCCGAGGTCGGGTCCACCGCAAAGACAAAACCGGCGCGCTCGGCCGCATGCGCCACGCGACTGGTCACCACGCCGGCTTCGGTCCAGACCGTGCCGACTTCATGGTCCAGCCCCGGCAGCGTGCGCATTTCGACCTCGGTCATGGCCTCGAGCTTTTCGGTGTTGATGACCACACTCTTCCAGGTCAGCGGAATCGCCCCGCCGGTGTAACCCGTGCCGCCGCCACGCGGGATGATGGTCAGACCCAGCTCGATGCAGCCCTTGACCAGATGCGCCATTTCGGCCTCGGAATCGGGCGTCAGCACCACAAACGGGTACTCCACGCGCCAGTCGGTGGCATCCGTCACATGGCTGACACGGCTCAGGCCGTCAAACTTGATGTTGTCTCTGGCCGTCAGCCGGGCCAGCACTTTTTGGGCCTGGCGACGCAAACTGGCGGTTTCCACAAAATGGGCATCGAAGGCGTGTACCGCCTGGCGCGCCACGTCAAGCAACTGCCCGACCAGTGCATCGCGCTCGGGATCGTCGGCGGGCTTGCGCCGTTTTTCTATTTCACCCAGCCGATGCTGCAAGGCTTGCACCAGCAGCACCCGGCGCTTCGGGTTGTCGAGCAGGTCGTCCTGTAAATAAGGGTTGCGCTGCACCACCCAGATGTCACCCAGCACCTCGTACAACATGCGGGCCGAGCGGCCGGTACGGCGTTCATCACGCAACTTGTTGAGCCAGCCCCAGGCGGGTGCGCCCAGCAGGCGAATGACAATCTCGCGGTCGGAAAACGAGGTGTAGTTGTAGGGGATTTCGCGGATGCGCTCGGGCTCATGCGACGCAGTCGCGCCGGCAGGCATCAAAGACTTAAGCTGTGTGGGGGCGTTCATCGGTTAATTTGGTAACAACCATCGCGGGCGTTGCACGCTGTCACAGGCACGCTCTGGCTGGACGGGCGATATTACCGCAGCACGGCATTGCCCTACTCAGGTGATGGTGAGCCTGACGGCAGCTTTGGGAAACCCTGACAGGCCCCCGGCCCACATCTGCCGCTAATCAAAACACCGTTAATGCGGTGGCCCCTGTGGTAGCGGGTGTGCCCTGGTTGTTCATGTTTGCGCCCAGCGTGGGCGTGGTGTCATACTGGCTGCGCGCCTTGGGCGTTGACTGGAACCACCTGCTCAACAGCACCCATGCCATGACCCTGGTGGTGATGGCCGCCGTGTGGAAACAGATTTCCTACAACTTCCTGTTCTTTCTGGCGGACTTGCAAAGCATCCCGAAGTCGCTGATCGAAGCCGCCGCCATTGACGGCGCACGGCCCTGGCGACGCTTCTGGAGCATGGTGTTCCCGCTGCTATCACCCGCCACCTTCTTCCTGCTGGTGATCAACATCGTTTACGCATTTTTTGACACCTTCGCCATCAATTGATGCCGCCACCCAGGGCGGACCAGGCAAGGACACCGCCATCCTCGTGTACAAGGTGTACTTCGATGGCTTCAAAGCCATGGACCTGGGTGGCTCGGCGGCGCAATCGCTGGCACTGATGGTGATTGTGGTGGCGCTCACCGTGGTGCAATTCCGCTACGTCGAGAAGAAAGTGAATTACTAGCTGGTTGAACGCCGCCCCTGCTTGACCGTGCTGTCACATGCCGTGATGATTTTGGGTGTGCTGGTGGTGGCGTTTCCGCTTTACCTGACCTTTGTGACCTCCACCCGGACCTCGCAGGCCATTGTGCAGACCCCCATGCCGCTGCTGCCCGGCGCTCACCTGCTTGAAAACCACACCGCAGCCTGAAACGGTACCGGGGGCGGCCCAGGCTCCAAGGCGCCGGTCGGCCAGATGATGACGGTGAGTTTGATCTCGGCCCTGATCGTTGCCATTGGCAAGATTGCCTCCTTCATACGGGGCCGAAATATTGGGCGCAGACTGCGCGCTGTCCCGTCCGCCGATCTACCGAGGCTTCAGAGAAAATGGTAGGGCGTCACAGACTTGAACTGTGGACCAAAGGATTATGAGTCCTCTGCTCTAACCAACTGAGCTAACGCCCCGACCGAACCGCGAATTGTAAGGGGCGGCCACGCGCTATTTGTGGTGACTCAACGCGTTGCTGACCAATTTGGAGGTGATGTCCACAATCTGGATCATGCGGTCATAGGCCATGCGGGTGGGGCCAACCACCCCCAGGGTGCCCACCACCTGGCCGTCCACCTCGTAGGGGGCGCTCACGATGGAGAGGTCTTCAAACGGCACCACCTGGCTTTCGCCGCCAATAAAAATGCGCACGCCTTCGGCCTGGCCAGTGACATCGAGCAAGCGCATGAGCTGGGCTTTTTGCTCAAACAGGTCAAAGGCCCGGCGCAAATGGCTCATGTCGTTGGAAAAATCACTGACCGACAACAAGTTTCGCTCTCCCGAAATGATCACCTCGTCCTGCCCTTCGGTCATGGCCTCGGTATTGGCCGCCACGGCCGCGTTCATCAGGCTGGCAATTTCCACGCGCAGGCTGTCCACCTCGTTTTTCAGCCGCTCACGCACTTGCTCGATCGCCAGGCCGACGTAGTTGGTATTGAGGTGATTGGCGGCCTCCACCAATTGCGACTGGGTGTAGTCCACCTCGGTAAAAATGACCCGGTTTTGCACGTCACCTTCGGGCGACACGATGATGACCAGCAAGCGCCGCTCGGATAACCGCAAAAATTCGATGTGCCGGAACACCGAGGTGCGCTTGGGTGCAATCACCACGCCGACGAACTGGGACAGGCTGGACAGCAGATTGGCCGCATTGGAGATCACTTTTTGCGGCTGGTCATGCGCCAGACTGGGGGTGCCGATCTGGCCATGCTGCACGGTCAGCATGGTGTCGACAAACAGCCGGTAGCCGCGCGCCGTGGGAATGCGCCCGGCAGAAGTATGCGGACTGGCGATCAGGCCCAGTTCTTCCAGGTCTGACATCACGTTGCGGATGGTGGCCGGCGACAAGTCCAGACCCGACGCACGCGACAAAGTCCGTGAACCCACGGGCTGACCGTCCGCAATATAGCGTTCTACCAGCGCTTTGAGTAATAACTTGGCACGATCGTCGAGCATGCTTTCATTTTAGTGATGTAATTTGCAAATGGTGCGACTCGACGTCGCTTCCTTTCCGTCCTTGTGACGGACTTAAACAGGGATGTTTTCCCTCTGTAGAGGAGCTCATTCTGCCTTTGAAATAAGGCACACTTTGTAGTAGCCAAATGGCTCGATTTGGCTACTTCACCCGCATTCTCAAAGGATGTGGCAAAGGTAAACATTCCCCCAAGGGTGGATGTTTGTAGCTTTAAAGAGACATATTTCCTCAAGGAAAGGCTTTGTTACGACTTGTTACATAAAAGTTTCAAGAAAGTGCTGGCTGACGGAGCGTTAACCGCTCTCTATGTCTTGTTTCCTAGAAACCACACGTGGAACCGTGTGACCTTGACTGTATGTGCGTCCTGAGTAATCGGGAGGTGCAGAGCTACAGTTAAACGACCTGTGCGCAAGCACACAAGGCAAATGCAAATTTGTCCCAATTCTGTGAGCAAGAAACAGAAAGATCGCCAAGGTAAAGGGTACGGGAAATGTAATGTGAACTCTCGGCTGAACCGTCGTAAAAAATTGAACAGCTAACGCTTGTCTCGTCCCTAGGGATGGAGCTGTGACCAAAAGGTATGAAGTCTGGATGCACACGTCATTTGCCGTGCATCGTTTTCCCTTCGACTTCCGGCGGATAGAGAGTCCCTAACCCCATCTGTCTGGCTGCCGCCGGACGGGGCATGGAGAGAAACGAGGTAAACCCCACTCACCGCCACCCCGCAAGGGACTGGCAACCCGCGAGCAATCAAAGGCCATGGTGGAGGGGGTAGAGGAAGAAGTAAAAAGCAAATGTTTGGCTGTAATGGCTGGAATAGGGTTATGCCTGCGACGAAAGTCGGCTGACTTACTTCAGGTGCGACAACGTGATAGTTGTCTGAACTTCAAAACGACCCAGAGGGTGCTTACCCTCTGGGTGAGTGCCGTCTTCAATGGGTCAAACCAAACTGGAGAAGGTATGGAAAACATCAGCAATGATGCTGCGTCTTCAGGCAAGATACAGGACTGGCATTCCATAGATTGGAAGCTGGTCATGCAATTTGTCGGTAAGGTGCAGATGCAAATCGCGGAGGCAGAAACTGGAAAAGATTTTCGAAGGGTTGCAAAACTCACCAGAAGTCTGATCCGATCCTGGCAGGCCAAGGCATTGGCGGTTAGGAGAGTGACTGAAAACCGGGGGAAGAGATCGAGTGGCGTCGATCACGACCTATGGGACACACCGGAAAAGAAATGGAATGCGATAACGAGATTGAACCCTCACGGGTACAAGGCTCTGCCTTTAAGGCGGGTCTATATCCCAAAATCTGATGGAAAGGAACGCCCCCTGGGAATACCTACCATGAGAGACAGAGCCATGCAGGCTTTATACCTGCTGGCGCTGGAACCTGCGGTGGAATGTGCGTCTGATCCGAACAGCTACGGCTTTCGGAAAGGGCGGTCAACACACGATGCCATGGAGCAGTTGTTTGTGTCCTTATCCCATAAGGCTTCGGCGGGATGGGTGCTGGACGCGGACATAAAAGGGTTTTTCGACAACATCAACCACAACTGGTTGCTAAACAATGTCCACATGGACAAAGTGATGCTAAGGAAATGGTTGGAATCAGGAGCAGTAGACGCGGGTCAACTCCGACGCACGAGTGAGGGCACGCCGCAGGGCGGCATCATCTCGCCGACTTTGGCTAACGTTACTTTGAACGGGCTGGAAACAGGACTAAAGCGCTTTCTTCAGGAAAAGCTGGGGACCAAAAAGGCAACGCAGAGTAAAGTGAATCTAGTCAGATACGCAGACGATTTTGTGGTGACTGGTAGCTCTAAAGAGCTGCTGGAAACCATCGTCCAACCCTGGATAACTGAGTTCTTGCGCGAGCGAGGCTTGACGCTATCTGCGGAGAAAACACGGATCGTCTGTATCGACCACGGCTTCGATTTCCTTGGGTGGAACTTCCGCAAATACGGAGGTAAGCTGCTCATTAAGCCAAGTCGGAAAAACGCGAAAGCGTTCTACGACAAGGTGAAAGAAATCATTGCCACGTCAGTGTCGGTTCCTACAGAAACGCTGATAAAGCGCCTTAACCCAATCTTCACCGGTTGGGCTATGTACCATCGAGGGGCAGTTGCAAAACAGACCTTCAGCAAAATCAACAACCTGATCTACTGGAGGTTGATGCGCTGGGGAAAGAGGCGACACCCTCGAAAAACGACAGGCTGGATATACGGGCATTACTGGAAACAGTGTGGCTCGCGCAAACAGTTTGCTGGACTGCAAGACGACCCGTTTGGGGGTGATGAAAGAATACCGCTTCCGCTGTATTCCCTGACGGACATGAAAATTGTTCGGCACATCAAGGTAAAGGGGAGTTACAACCCCTACCACCCGAATTCGATTGTTGATGAGGAGCAACGGCGAATAAAACGGATGGGTAAAAACATCTGGGATTCGCAAAGGGCTTCCCTGTGGTTCGAACAAAACGGTAAATGCGCTCTCTGTGAGCAAGAAATAGACAGGAGTGATGAAGGCATGGATGACCACCATATCATCTACAAGCAACTCGGAGGGAGCGACGCTCTTTCCAACAGAGTGCTACTGCATCCGATCTGTCACAGGCGTGTCCACGCCCTTGGTTTGAAGGTTATCAAGCCGGTCTCCAGTACGGGAGACTTGAATCCGGCGAAACGGTCGAGGGTTATGCAGCCCGTTGAAACTGTGTAGTCGGTGGTCGTGCGTGAGCCGTGTGCGGTGAAAGTCGCAAGCACGGTTCTTAGGGGGGGATATCATCGCAAGATGGTCTCCCTACCCTCCAAGTCCAAATTCAAGCACGTTGCCTTGGTCGGCAAGTACCAAACGAACTCCGCAGGCGCCGGTGGCGCCAACTCGCGGGCCGCGCTGGTGACCGTGGCCCGTTTTCTGGATGACCTGGGCTGTGATGTGGCCATGGAGCAGGACACCGCGCTCAACATGGGCATGACCGATTCCCCGGCCTTAAGCGTGGCACAAATTGGCAAGCAATGCGATTTGTGCCTGGTGGTGGGGGGCGATGGCACCATGCTCGGCATTGGCCGGCAAATGGCGCCTTACGGGGTGCCGCTGATCGGCATCAACCAGGGCCGGCTGGGTTTTATTACCGATGTACCCTATGGCAGCTTCGCCACCAGTCTGGCGCAAATGCTGCGTGGCGCCTATGTGGAAGACCACCGCAGCCTGATGAACGCCCAGGTGCTGCGCGACGGCCATTGCGTTTACCAGGCCATGGCCATGAATGACGTGGTGGTGAATCGGGGCGCAACCTCGGGCATGGTGGAGTTGCGGGTCGAGGTGGACGGCCATTTTGTCGCGAACCAGCGTGCTGACGGTCTGATCATCGCCACGCCGACCGGCTCTACCGCTTACGCCCTGTCCTCGGGTGGCCCCTTGATGCATCCGTCGGTCCCCGGCTGGGTCATGGTGCCGATTGCGCCGCACACCCTGTCGAACCGGCCCATCGTGCTGGCCAATACGGCCAAAATCGCGATCGAAGTTGTGGCAGGTCGGGACGCCAGCGCCAGCTTTGACATGCAGTCGCTGGCATCCCTGATGCATGGCGACCGCATTGAGGTCGAACGGTCAAAACACCATGTGCGCTTTTTGCATCCGCAAGGCTGGTCTTACTTTGACACCCTGCGCCAAAAACTGCATTGGAACGAAGGAGTAGCTGTAACGTGAGCCTGAAACGCATGGTGCTGCGTGACTTTGTCATCGTCAGCGAACTTGAGCTTGAATTCGGCGGTCGATTTACCGTGTTAACCGGCGAAACCGGTGCCGGGAAATCCATCTTGATTGATGCCCTGCAATGGGTCACCGGCGGCCGTGCCGATGTGGCATTGATCCGCGAAGGCGCCAGCCGTTGTGAGGTGAGCGCCGAATTTGACAGTCCCCCCAGCGTCAGGCAATGGCTGGAAGAGGCCGGTTTCGAGCCTGACACCACGCTGTTGCTGCGCCGCACACTCGACGCGCAAGGCAAGAGCCGTGCCTGGATCAATGGCAGCCCGGCCACCGCCACCCAATTGCGCAGCCTGGGCGAGCAGTTGCTCGACATCCACGGCCAGCACGCCTGGCAAAGCCTGACGCGCCCGGAGGCCGTGCGCAGCCTGCTGGATGCTTATGCGCAGGTGTCAAGTGCCGTGGTGGCGTCAAAATGGCAGCAGTGGCGTGCGGCGCAAGCGCAACTGGACCAGGCAACGCAGTCGCAGGACGCGCTGCTGCGCGAGCGGGAACGCCTGAGCTGGCAAATTGGCGAGCTTGACAAGCTGGCGCCAGAACCCGACGAATGGACCGAACTCAACACCGAGCACACGCGGCTGGCCCACGCCCAGGCCCTGCTCGATGCCGCCCAGGCCGCCGCCCTGACGCTGGACGAAGACGAGGGCAACGCGCTGGAACGCCTGAGCCATGCCTGCCAGGTGCTGCAACAACAGGAACAACTGGAACCCTATTTCAAGAACCTGACCGAGATGTTGGCTTCGAGCCTGGCGCAGGTGCAGGACACCGCACATGCCTTGCGCAGCTACTTGCGCAAGACCGAGCTCGACCCGGACCGGCTGGCCGTGCTCGATGAACGCCTGGGTTTGTGGTTGTCATTGGCACGGCGCTACAAGCGCAGCCCGCATGAACTCCCCGAACTCCTGACAAGTTGGCAGCAAGCCCTGGAACAACTCGACGCCAGCGCCGATGTACAAGCCCTGCAAACCGCTGTTGACGCAGCCTGGCAAGCCTACGCCCAAGAGGCCAGCCTGCTGAGCCGGGCGCGCAGCAGAAGCGCGCCCCAGCTGGCCCAGGCCATCACCCATGCCATGCAGGGTCTGGGCATGCAGGGCGGGCAGTTTGAAGTGCATTTGCAGCCTGCGGCCCAGCCGCTGCAAAGCGGGCTCGAAGAGGTGTCGTTTTTGGTCGCAGGCCACGCCGGCAGCACGCCGCGCGCGGTCAACAAAGTCGCATCGGGTGGCGAGCTGTCACGCATCGCACTGGCCATTGCCGTGACCACGAGCCAACTGGGCACCGCGCAAACGCTGATTTTTGACGAAGTCGATGCCGGCGTCGGCGGGGCCGTGGCCGAGACCGTGGGCCTGCTCATGAAGCAACTGGGACAAGACCGCCAGGTGCTGGCCGTCACGCACCTGCCGCAAGTGGCAGCCTGCGCCGACCACCACCTGGTCGTGCGCAAGCAGCACCATGAAGGTGTCACCCTGAGCTCGGTGACCCGCGTCGACCATGAAACCCGTGTCGCCGAGCTGGCCCGCATGCTGGGCGGCGAACGCCTGTTGAGCAGCACGCTGGCGCATGCACGGGACATGCTGCAGCTCCAGGGAAGCTGAATCAGATGCCGCTGCCCGTCAAGAAAATGCATCTGGTCCTGATCACGGGCATGTCCGGCTCAGGCAAGTCGGTGGCCCTCAGGGCGCTGGAAGACCTGGGGTTTTACTGCATTGACAATTTGCCCCCCGAGCTGCTGATGCCATTGATCAAGCTGGAACGGACCAACCAGGCCGGCCAGCTGGCGATTGCCATGGACGTGCGCAGTGCCGCATCGCTGCCACAGGTGCCCAGCCAACTGGCACAGCTCAAAACCCAGGGCATGCAAGTCGACTGCCTGTTTCTGGATGCCCGCACCGACACCCTGATGCGCCGCTTCTCGGAAACGCGGCGGCGACACCCCCTGTCCAAATCCGAGACCCCCGATCACGACCATGACCAGCACCGGGCGCTGGCCGAAGCCATTGATCTGGAACGTGAGTTGCTCAGTGAATTGCGTGGCCAGGCCCATGTGATCGACTCCAGCATCATCCGCCCCACCCAGTTGCAAAGTTATGTCAAAAGTTTCATTGACTCGCCCGGAGATCCACTGACCCTGGTGTTTGAGTCGTTTGCCTTCAAACGCGGTGTCCCCAACGATGCCGACTTTGTCTTTGACGTGCGCATGCTGCCCAACCCGCACTACGAACCGGGCCTGCGTGAGCTCACCGGTTGCGACGCCCCCGTGGTCGATTTCCTGCAACAGCAGGCCGATGTGCAGGCCATGCTGACGCAGATCCATGCTTTTCTGGATCACTGGCTCGACGCCATGGCGCGCAACCATCGCAGTTATGTGACCGTGGCCATTGGTTGCACCGGTGGCCAGCACCGCTCGGTTTATCTGGTGGAGCAGTTGAACGCCCTGTTTGCGCCGCGCTGGAGTACCCTCAAGCGACACCGTGAAATCGCTGCGCGCCAGACATACTAATCAGTTGGGGTCAGAGCACGTCGCTACGCGAGTGGTCTGACCCGCAAGGTCTCAAGTTAGTTGGGGTCAGGGCAGGTTGCTACGCGAGTGGTCTGACCCGCAAGATTTTCCAGCTTCCAGCATTTTTTTGATGGGAGCGGGCAAGCCCAGTTGTGCCATTTGAGCGGCACCAAACCATTGCCCCTCCAGCGCTAGCGTATGACGCCGCCGCAGCCTGAGCAACACCGGGTGCAAATACAAGTCCTTGTGGGTCAGCACATGCTTGAACGCTGGCACGTCCTGCAGCAAATCAGTGTTTGTCTGGTCCAACGCAAGCTGCAGGGCCTGCCGGTCCTCAAACAGCGGCAGGCAATACAAACCCGCCCAAACGCCGGGGGTCGGCCGCTGGCTCAACCAGACGGCCCCCTCGTCCGCCACCGCCCACAACAGCCAGATCGACTCGACACTGCGCTTGAGTTTGCGGGTTTTCAATGGGAATTTTTCAGGCGCTCCCACAGCCTGGGCAACACAGCGTTCAACCAGAGGGCAAACCGGACAAGCCGGGTTCCTGGTGGAACACAAGCCAGCCCCCAGGTCCATCATGCCCTGGGTGTAGCGCGCCATGTTGTGCAGCAAATGGTCGGTCGGCAACAATTGTGTGGCCTGCTCCCACAAGCGGCGCTCGTTTGAGGCCAACGCCAGATCATCGGCAAAACCCAGATAACGGGTCAGCACCCGTTTGACATTGCCATCCAGAATGGCCACGCGCTCGCCAAAGCACAGCGCGGCAATGGCCGCTGCAGTCGATCGCCCGATGCCCGGCAGGGTTTGCAATTGCTGCGCCGTGCGTGGAAAAGCACCCCCATGCAGGCTGACCACGTCCTGGGCACAACGGTGCAGATTGCGGGCCCGGCTGTAGTAACCCAAACCGGCCCACAAGTGCAGCACCTCATCCAGGGGCGCCTGCGCCAGCGCCTGCACGTCGGCAAAACGCGCCAAAAACCGGGCAAAGTAGGCTTGCACGGTGGCCACCTGCGTTTGCTGCAGCATGATCTCGGAGAGCCAGACGCGGTAAGGGTCGCGCGTGTTTTGCCAAGGCAGATCGTGACGCCCGAAAAGCGCCTGCCAGCGCACCACACGCGATGCCAAAAAACCATCCATCAAAAAGCCTTCACAAAAATCAGCTCAGGGCTTTTGACAGTTGGCGCAGTAAAAACTGGACCGCTGGCCCTGCTTGAGCAGCCGCACCGGACTGGCGCACACGTGGCACGGCAAGCCGGCGCGCCCATAGACCATGGTCTGCAACTGGAAATAGCCGACCTGGCCACTGGCGCTGGAAAAATCGCGCAGCGTACTGCCACCCAGCGCGACGGCCTGACCCAAGACCTTCACAATGGCCGCATGCAAACGTGCGGCGCGCGGCCGACTGAGCCGGGCGGCAGACACCGTGGGGCGAATGCCTGCCAGAAACAGCGCCTCCGACGCATAAATATTGCCCACACCCACCACGGCTTCACCCGCGAGCAACACCGACTTGATGGCGGCCTGACGGCGCTTGAGCCGGGCTTGAAATCCGGCCAATTCAAAGGCATCCGACAGCGGCTCCGGCCCCAGACGCCCCAGCAGCTTGTGCGCCACCGGATCGGCCAGGCTGTCAACATAAACCACGGCGCCAAAGCGGCGTGGATCATGCAAACGCAGGGTGCCCTGCGTGGTGACCAGATCAAAATGGTCGTGCACGCCAGCGACAGGCAGCACCGGAGCAAAGCGCAGGCTGCCCGACATGCCCAGATGCAGCAGCAAAATGCCCTGGTCCAACTGCAGCAGCAAATACTTGCCACGCCGCCCCACCGAGCGCACACGTCGGCCCAGCAACTGCTCAGGCGCGCAACCCAGCGGCCAGCGCAAAGGTTGACCCAGCCGCACCGCCTGCACGGTGGCGTTTTCAATGGCGTTGGCAAAACTGCGCCGGGTCACTTCAACTTCGGGTAATTCAGGCATGGCCTTGTTCTTATCTGACAGACATGAATTATTATGACCACATGCGTCCCACCTATCGCCTTCTCTTTTCCCTGTTGACCGCCTGCTGGGTCCAGGTTCACGCGCAAACACCGCTCCAGCCCGAAGAACCGGCCAAGAGTTCAGCGATGGACAGCGCACTTTTTTACCAGCTCTTGCTCGGCGAACTCAAGGCCCAGGAGCAAGAACCTGCAGTGGCCTTTTCCTTGCTGCTGGATGCGGCGCGTAAAACCGGCGACGAAGCCCTTTTCAGGCGTTCGGTGCAAATTGCCCTGCGCGCGCACGCCGGAGACTCCGCACTTCAGGCCGCCAAAGCCTGGCAAAACGCCCTGCCTGCCTCCCGGGAGGCGACCGGCTTTGTGCTGCAAATCTTGTTGAATCTGAACCGCCTGGCGCAAACCCAGGAGCCACTCAAGCGCCTGCTGGCGCTCACGCCCCAGGCTGAGCGGGCCGACACGATATGGGCCATCCCCAGCCTGTATGAGCGCGCCAGCGACAAGCAGCTCGCTGTGACAGTGGTTCAGAAAGCCTTGACGCCCCTGCTCGACGACCCCAAGCTGGGAGCCACAGCCTGGGCCACGCTGGGACGACTATGGATGGCTGCGGGCAATCCGGTGGCCGCCTTGAGCGCTGCGGAAAAAGGTCAGCGCTTTGCCGCGCACCCGGAGCACCCGGCCTGGCTGGCCTTGAGCCTGATGCGCGCCGACGTGACCCATGCCGAGAATCTGGTCAAAAACCACCTGGCCAACAAGCCCAGCACAGAATTCCGCATGGCCTACGCGCAAACCCTGTGGCTGGCCCATCGCCAAGCCGAAGCGCTCAAGGAACTGCAAAACGTCAATCAACAGCAGCCGGACTATGCCCCGGCCACCCTGCTGCAAGGCATGCTCAATCTGGAAATGGGTCACCTCGACAGCGCGCGAACCGATTTACTGCGCTACCTGGAACTGATGAAGGGCCAAACCTCAGCGCAGACCGGCACGTCGGCGCCGCGTGGCCCGTCCCAGGCTTACCTGTCGCTGGCGCAAATTGCGCTGCTGCGCAAGGACCTGCCCCAAGCCCAGGACTGGCTGCAACGCGTTGATCACCCCGACGACGTGTTGACGGCCCAACTCCGGCGCGCCGGGTTGATGGCCCAGCAAGGCCAGCTTGAAGCCGCGCTGACGCTGATCCACAGCCTGCCAGAGCGATCAGCCACCGAGGCGCGCCTCAAGCTCAGTGCAGAAGTGCAAATCTTGCGCGACCAAAAACAATTGACCCGAGCCCGAAGTGTGCTGGAGACGGCCCTGGCCGACAACCCGGAAGATATCGATATCCTTTACGAATTGGCCATGCTGGCTGAAAAAATGGACGATCTGGCGGAGATGGAACGTCTGTTACGCCAGTTGATGGCGGCCAAACCGGAGGACCCGCAGGCCTATAACGCCCTGGGATATTCGCTGGCAGACCGTGGTCAGCGCCTGCCCGAGGCCCGGCAGCTCATTGAAAAAGCCCTGCAACTCAAGCCCAATGACCCGTTTATCATGGACAGTCTGGCATGGGTCGCCTTTCGCATGGGACAAAACGACGAGGCCTTGCGTTTGTTGCGCAGCGCCTTCAGGCAAAGACCGGATGCCGAAATAGCCGCTCACCTGGGCGAGGTGTTGTGGCTCAGCGGCCAAGCCGACGAAGCCAGAAGCGTCTGGCGTGAGGGCCTTGAACTCAATCCTGAGAACGAGACCCTGAAAGCGACCCTGCAACGCCTGCACGTGCCACTGTGAACAGACGCCTGGCTGCATCGTTGCCCGGCTTGTGCTTGCTGCTGGCCCTGGCAGGCTGCGCGGCACCCGGCCGCATGCCTGAGGAGACAGCCTCTGCGGCAGCACGCTGGAGCGGGCGCATGTCGGTGCGGGTTGAAGCCAGTCCATCGCTGGGTCCGCAGGCGTTTTCCTCAACTTTTGAACTGCAAGGTGGGCCCCGCCAGGGGGACTTGTACTTTTACACCCCCCTGGGCAGCACCGCGGCGTCCATTGTCTGGACTCCCGGGCAGGCGCAACTGCAATCTGGTGCCGAGACCCGACACTTCGCCAACATCGCCGACCTGATCGAACGCGTGCTCGGCACGCCGGTGCCGGTGACCGCGCTGTTTGCCTGGCTGGCCGGCGACCCGGTGAGCCTGGATGGCTGGGAAGTAGACCAGTCCCAATTTGGCAATGGCAAAATTACCGCCCGACGCACCAGCCCCCCGCCCGGCGCAGAAATTCGTATTGTCCTTGAACCCTGAACACCGGCCTGGCGTGCCGGAGCCCAATCAACCGCGTCCAGATGAAATCCTTGTTTGACATCCCGGCCCCGGCCAAACTCAACCTGTTTTTACACCTTGTCGGCCGCCGCGCCGATGGCTTCCATTTGCTGGAATCGGTGTTCATGCTGATCGACTGGTGCGACACGCTGCACTTTGAGTTGCGCGCAGACGGCGCCATCAGCCGGGAGGACCTGACGACGGCGCTGCCCGCCGACGACCTGATTGTTCGCGCCGCACGCGCCCTGCAAGCGCTCAGCGGCACCGGCCATGGGGTTCATATCGGCATCGCCAAATCCATCCCGGAGCAGGCTGGCCTTGGTGGCGGTTCCTCGGACGCCGCCTCGACCCTGTTGGCACTCAATCGCTTGTGGGGACTCGGGCTGAGCCTGTCGCAACTCCAGAAAATCGGCCTGCAGCTAGGCGCCGATGTCCCCTTCTTTTTAAACGGTCATAACGCCTGGGTCAGTGGCATTGGCGAACACATGACGCCCATCACGCTGGCGCCTGCCCGCTTCGTCGTGGTCAAACCCGGCGAAGGTTTGCAAACCCAGAGAATTTTTTCACACCCCGACTTAAAAAGGGACACAAAAACCGCTATAATTTTGGACTTCGCTGCAGACGCATATGGCTTTGGCCACAACGACTTGCAGCCTGTCGCACAGGCGCTTTGCCCCGCCGTCACGAAGGCACTTGCCTGGTGCAGTGACCGCGGGTTGGTCGCCAAAATGTCAGGCTCCGGAAGTTCAGTGTTTGCGCAGATTGCGGAAAGTTTCGAGGCTGGTGATCACGCCGGTTTCCAAGTGAGACAATGCCGCAATCTCGCGACCCATCCTCTTCAAGGATGGGCTGCTTAGCAAGAGTTATCGGTGGGTCATGTTGCATGATCCACCCGTGTAGGGGAGTCGCCAAGCTGGTTAAGGCACTGGATTTTGATTCCAGCATGCGAAGGTTCGAATCCTTCCTCCCCTGCCAAATTTTTACACGTGTCCACTTGAGACATGAAACTTCCACAGCGACTCATAAGTTGGGATCTCCATGCAAGCCGATCAAACCCCTGATTTCATGGTTTTTACAGGCAATGCCAATCCCGCACTGGCCAACGACATTGCGCATTACCTTCATATTGGCTTGGGAAATGCCGAGGTGGGCCGGTTTTCCGATGGCGAAGTGACCGTCGAAATCAAACAAAACGTGCGTGCGCGCGACGTTTTTGTGGTGCAAAGCACCTGTGCCCCCACCAACGAAAACCTGATGGAACTGCTGATCATGGTGGACGCCCTCAAGCGCGCCTCCGCCGAACGCATCAGCGCCGTGATTCCCTACTTTGGTTATGCGCGACAAGACCGCCGTCCGCGTTCCAGCCGGGTGCCGATTTCCGCCAAGGTGGTGGCCAACATGCTGCAAGCCGTGGGCGTGGCCCGGGTCCTGACGATGGACCTGCACGCCGACCAGATTCAGGGTTTTTTTGACATTCCCGTTGACAACATTTATGCCTCGCCGGTCTTGCTCGGCGACCTGCGGCAAAAAAATTATGACGACCTGATCGTGGTGTCGCCCGACGTCGGTGGCGTGGTGCGTGCCCGCGCGCTGGCCAAGCAACTGAACTGCGATCTGGCCATCATCGACAAGCGCCGCCCCAAGGCCAATGTCAGTGAAGTGATGCACGTGATTGGTGAAATCGAGGGCCGCAACTGCGTCATCATGGACGACATGATCGACACCGCAGGCACCCTGGTCAAGGCCGCTGAAGTGCTGAAGGAGCGCGGCGCCAAAAAAGTGTACGCCTATTGCACCCACCCGATTTTTTCAGGTCCGGCCATCGAGCGCATCACCACCGGTGCGGCACTCGACGAAGTGGTGGTTACCGACACCATTCCGCTGTCAGCTGCGGCCCTGGCCTGTCCCAAGATTCGCCAGCTCAGTGTGGCGCCGCTCATTGGCGAGACCATCCAGCGCATTGCCAAGGGTAAATCGGTGATGAGTTTTTTTTCTGATCAGGAAAACCTTTTCTGATCAGATTTCAAGCCGCCGGTGTCGCCCTTGAAGGTGCCCGGCTTTTTCAATCAGGGTACCGCTGGTCGCGGTGGGCCCTTCCAGGAGTTTTTATGAAATTTACCGCTTTTGAGCGTTCCAAGCAGGGCACGGGTGCGAGCCGCCGTCTCCGCATCACCGGTCGTACGCCCGGTATTGTTTACGGTGGCGCGACGCCCCCCCAGGCCATCGAAATTGATCACAACGCCCTGTGGCATGCGCTGAAAAAGGAAGCCTTCCACTCCAGCGTTCTGACCATGGAAATGGGTGACACCAGCAGCCCGGTTTTGTTGCGCGACGTGCAGGCTCACCCCTTCAAGCAGCTCATTCTTCACGTGGATTTCCAGCGTGTTGATGCCACCACCAAGCTGCACGCCAAAGTGCCATTGCACTTCTTTGGCGATGAAAATTCACCGGCCATCAAATCCGAAGGCTGCATTGCCAACCACGTGATCAACGAAATTGACGTGCTGTGCCTGCCTGCCGACCTGCCAGAGTTCATCAAGGTGGACTTGAGCGGCCTGAAGAAAGGCTCGTCCCTGCACCTCGCTGAAGTCGCCATGCCCAAGGGCGTCTCGGTCGTCAAGCATGGCAGCGACAAAAACCCGGTGGTCGTTTCCGTGGTGGCTGTGGCCGGCGCCGAACCAGCCGCTGCTGCCGAACCGGCTGCTGACGCTGCTGCAGCCAAACCGGCTGCAAAACCAGCCGCCAAAGCCAAGAAATAAGCCTCAGCGCTTATCCAAAGGGCTCACCCAAGGTGAGCCCTTTTTTTTAGCTGCAACGCTTTCGACAATTCGGATAATAGCGACATGATCAAACTTTTTGTGGGACTGGGCAACCCCGGACCGGAGTACGAACAGACCCGCCACAACGCCGGTTTCTGGTGGCTGGAGGCGCTGGCGCGTGAACTCAAGGTGAATTTGACCGCTGATAAAAGCTACCACGGTCTGGTCGCGCGCACCAGCATCAACGGCCAGTCAGTCTGGCTGCTGGAACCCCAGACCTTCATGAACTTAAGCGGCAAATCGGTGGCTGCACTGGCGAACTTTTTCAAGATCCCGCCGCAGGACATCCTGGTTGCCCATGACGATCTTGATATCGCCCCGGGGGACGCCAAACTCAAGCTCGGTGGCAGCCATGCGGGTCACAATGGCCTGCGCGACATCCACGCCCAGTTAGGCACAGACCAGTACTGGCGGCTGCGCCTGGGTATCGGCCACCCTGGCAACAAGTCTGAGGTGCTGCACTGGGTGCTTAAAAAGCCGGTGCTCGACCACCGCATTGCCATTGACCAGGCGATTGACCGCGCCCTCAAGGCCCTGCCCCAATTTTTGTCGGGTGACATGGAACAAGCCACGCGCCTGGTGCACACCAGCAAACCGCCGCGCCCCGGCAAGCCCAGACCAGCCGCCACCCCGGCGCAGCCGCCAGCCACCAGCGCCACGTGATACGCTTGGGCCTTGCGCCATCATGCCTGGCACCAGGGAAGCCTGAGCCCGGTCCCCCCGGCCCGCCCCTCCTGACACCCAAACGGATGCAGCCCAAACACAAGAAACCGGCAGCGTTGATTGCAGAAGTGCCGGGCTCCGAAAAGCGGAGGGTGCAGAAAAAGAAACCCGGACCCTGACTCGGCTGGAGATCAGGCCGCTGGCGCCGACAAACCTTGCGCTTGCAGGCGCCGGTACTTTTGCCACAAGGTGTCCTTGTCTTCGACAAAGTCCGGATTGACCGGAATACAGTTCACCGGGCACACCTGGACACATTGCGGCTCATCGAAGTGGCCCACACACTCGGTACATTTGGCGGGGTCGATCTCATAGATATCCGGCCCCATGTAAATGGCATCATTGGGACATTCCGGCTCGCAGACATCGCAGTTGATGCATTCGTCGGTGATCAACAGGGCCATAAGCGCAATCAGACAAAAGTAAACAAGCCCTGATTTTAAAAGTTTGGCTTATTCCGCGGTGTCAACATTGTCTTGCTTGGCACCCTTGACAATCATCACCGGAACCCCGGCGGCATGCAGCACTTCATTGGAAACCGAACCCAACAGTGCGCTGCGCAAGGCACTGGTGCCACTGGCCCCCATCACCACCAGATCGCAGCCGTAGTTTTCAAGAATGTCCACCAGCGTATGCGCCGGATCACCCGAGGCCACCTCCTGCTCGTAAGCCAGCCCGGCTGCATCCAGCAGCACCCGCGCGGCTTGCAAGGTGTTGGTTCCGGCCGCCGCGCTGGCCTGCTCGATCACCTCCGGGTCGTGCGCCACCATCAGTTCATACAGGCTGGCAGGCTCCTGCACATTGGCCAGCACCACACTTGTGTCAAGGCCATCGGCCGCCATGCGAATGACGAAACGCACCGCTTCCAGAGCCATCGCCGAACCATCAAAAGGCAAAAGTATCTTCATGTTTTCTCCAAAAATTCAAGGGGTTCTGCCGGCCAGGCGGCTTACTTTTTCCAGCAGTCGCTGGTTGACTGCCGGTGAGACAAATTTATCCACTTCGCCACCCAGGGTGGCAATTTCACGCACAAAGGTGCTGGAAATAAACTGGTACTTGTCGCCGGGGGTCAAAAACACGGTTTCAACATCTGGCATCAGGCTGCGGTTCATGCCTGCCAATTGAAATTCGTAATCAAAATCGGTCACCGCGCGCAGGCCCCGCACCATCGCCTTGGCGCCGCATGAAACCACAAAGTCGCGCATCAAACCGTCAAAACTTGCCACTCGCACGCCAGGGTAAGGCTTGGCCGCCTCACGCGCCATGTCGAGTCGTTCTGCCAGTGAAAACATGGCCCTTTTATGGTGCCCGGCGGCCACCGCCACAATCACATGGCCAAACAACTGGGCCGCGCGGCGCACCACGTCCTCGTGGCCCAGGGTGATCGGATCAAAGGTACCCGGATAAACGGCGATCAAATCGTTGGCCATGGCAAATCGTGTATTTCAGTTGTCATGCGGGCATTATCGACCCGCTGAGGCCGCCGCCGGTTCGAGACGCTTGAGCAAATGCGCGTGCACCATGCCCGCCTTGAGGTGGCGGTGCAGTTGCAAACCCAGCGCCTGCAGTTGCTCGTCAGACCAGCGTTTGGGGGCTTCCAGATACAGAAAACCCGTGGCTGTCAGCGCCGGGGCCGCAGCTTGCACGGCGGCTTCAAACAGCACCGAATCAAACGGTGGATCCAGAAAAACAAGGTCCAGACCGCCAGCGGTTGCATGGCGCAGCGCCGCCACCGCCTCGCCCCGGACCACCTGAACGGCATCCGCCTTCAACTCTGTTTGCACGCGTTTGAGTTGCGCCACCAGCGCCGCATCCTGCTCGACCAGAAGCACTTGCGCGGCGCCGCGTGAGGCGGCTTCAAAGCCCAGGGCACCCGTGCCAGCAAAGGCATCCAGACAGCGCCAGCCGCTCAGGTCCTGCCCCAACCAGTTGAACAGGGTTTCCCGCACCCGGTCCGGTGTCGGGCGCAAACCGGGCTTGTCAGCCACCTGCAATTTGCTGCGTTTGTACTGGCCGCCGATGATGCGCACTTCGTGGCTTTGCACGGCACGCACACGCGGTGGACGAGGAGGTCTATTTTTGGTTTCAGAGGGAGCTCGCTTCATGCCAGCATCTTACCCGCGGAAACCCGTGCCGGACCCTCGCTAGCGGTCGCTCACGGGACCACCGAGCACCACGGTCACCATCCTGTCGGGCTGCAGCTTGCGCTGAAATGCCGCCCGGATATCGGCCGCGGTGATGCTCTGCACGCGTTGTGTCCAGGTGTCCAGATAGTCGAGCGGCAAGTTGTTCCAGGCGATGTTGGCCACGTTGTCGAGCAGCTTGCGGTTGCTGTCCAGGCGCAGGGCAAAGCCGCCAATCAGGTTGTTTTTGGCGGCCTGCAGCTCAGCCTCGGTCGGTCCATCGGCCACAAAGCGGGCAAGTACTTCGCGTGACAGCTGCAAAGCCTGATCAGCCTGGTCGGGGCGGGTTTGCAGGCCAATGGTGAAGGCGCCCGCATGCAGGCCGGGCGCAAAGTAGCTGTAGACGCTGTAACTCAAACCGCGTTTTTCCCGCACCTCGTGCGTCAGGCGCGAGACAAAACCGCCGTCACCCAGAATGTAATTGCCCACCAACATGGCAAAAAAGTCGGGGTCGTTGCGTTTGTAGCCAGGCTGGCCCAGCAGCACATGGGCCTGTGCCGACTCGAAGGCGATGCGCTGTTCGCTGGCCTGGGTCAAGGGCTGCACTTCAGCCACCGCGGGCAGCGCCGGACAGGCTGATGCCGCGGCGTCGCCGGGACCCGGGAGCCGGGCCAGCAGCTGGGTCACCAGCGCGTCGGTCTGCGCCCGCGTCACGGCGCCCACCACCATGACTTTGACGCGGCACGGCTGAATCAGTTGGCGGTAGAGGGCCGCCATGTGCGACACCTCGATGCGCTGCAAACTGGCTGCATTCGTGTCATAGCCATACGGGTGCGAGCCGTAAACCGCCTGGTCAAAGGCACGCTGGGCGAGTGTGGCCGGACGGGTGTCGGCCTCCTTGATGGCGGCAATCATGGTTTCGCGCTCGCGCTGCCAGATCTCTGCTGGAAAGGCCGGTTCGGCCAGTTGCCGTGCCGCCAGTTGCACCACTTTGGCCAGCAGGTCGGGGTAGGTGAGCGAGCGCAATGCAAAACTCATGCGGTCGCTGCTGGCGTGAGCGCCGAAACGGGCACCGAGGTCGGCCCAGGCCTCACCGAGCGCGTTTTCGTCCAGCGCCACTTCGCCCCGCACCGGGTTGGCTCGCACACCCATGCCGCTCAGACTGGCCGTGACACTGGCCAGCCCGGCTTGTCCGGGCGGGTCGCGGCGGCTGCCGGCATCAAAGTCAAGTTGCACATCCAGCATCGGGATGGCGTGGCTTTGCACCAGAAACACCTGGGCGCCACCGGGCTGGGTCCAGTGTTCAATGGCAATGCCGGCCATGGCGGCAGGCAGGCACACCATCGTGACGAGGGCGATCAAAACCGCCTGGAGGGATATTTTTTTAAACATGGTCATGAAATGAACTTGATTAGTGCCTGCTGCCCGCCGAAGCGGCGCGTGCTTTGCCGGGCTGACTCAAAGGCTGCGGCAACAACTGGGCCACGGTCAACTGGTCGTCGCCAAAGTATTTGGCCGCCACAGCCCTGACCTGCTCCGCGGTCACGGCGCGCAGGCGCTCGATCAAACGCTCATGGGCGTCCAGCGGCAGGCCCTGCACCCAGCTGGTGCCCAGTTCACGGGCCTGGTTGAAGACCGAATCGAGCTTGTACACCGCGCTGGCCACCCACTGGGTCTTGACACGGGCCAGCTCGGCCTCAGAGACGCCATCAAGGGCAATGCGCGCCACCTGCGCGCGCAGCGCGGCCTCCACCTGTTCAGCCGTCTTGCCTTGGGCGGGCACCCCGGACAACATGAACAACTGCGGGCCACGCCCCCACAATCCGTTATCGGCGCCGGCGCTGCAAATACACAACCCTGTAGGAGCGAGCTCGCTCGCGATGGTCGTCAACGATAACGCTGGTTGGCAGGTG
>LNAP01001479.1_pt1 | contig 24760 bp, 25 predicted proteins | sample 602601 | NCBI WGS metagenome assembly LNAP01 (sample SAMN02440304, study PRJNA202911) | soil metagenome | biome: Subtropical and temperate rainforests or woodlands; isolation source: soil samples (1 kg each in a 20% v/v slurry with milli Q water) were... ...
ATGCAGGCGGCCGGCGCCGACGTGCGCGGCGTAGCGCTGGATCGCAACGGCCTGGCCTGGAAAGGCCGGCGCGACCGGCCGCGGTTGATCTTCGTCACCCCCTCGCATCAGCATCCGACCGGGCGACTGATGCCCATCAATCGGCGGCGCGAGCTGCTGCGCTTTGCCGACGAGGCTGGCGCCGCCATCATCGAGGACGACTACGACAGCGAAATCCATTATGACGGCCGGCCTGTGGCGGCGCTACAGGGCCTCGATGACGCCAGCCGCGTATTCTATGTCGGCACCTTTTCCAAATCGACGTTCGCCGACATCCGCTGCGGCTACGTCATCGTGCCGCCCGATCTGGTCGAGGTGTTCGAGACGGCACAGCGGCACAGCGGCCAGATCATGCCGGCGCCGGTGCAGGATGCACTGGCCGAATTCATCGACGACGGTCACTTCTCCGCACACATCCGCAAGATGACCCGCATCTACCGAGTCCGGCGCGACCGGCTGATGCAGGCCCTCTCGGCGATGGCCGGTGGACACCTCACCCTTGAGCGACCGGCCGGCGGCGTGCAGCTGCTGGCCCATCTCGCTCCCGGCCGCGACGATCGCGCCATCGCCATCCAACTGGCCGCGGCCGGCGTCACGGCACGGCCGCTGTCGCCGCATTTTACGGGCGCGATCGGCGGCCAGGGACTGTTCCTCGGCTTTGCAGCCTGGAACGAGCTGGAGATCGACGCTGCCGCCGCGACCATCGGCCGGGTGCTCGGCGAAATGGGCGGGCCCGCGGGGAAACGCCGCCGAAAAGCATGACTGGCCCGCGAAGCGGCCGGCTTGCTGCCCCGCAGGAGCCAGACTAGGCTTCGGTCAACGATCGCAAGCAATCATCGGGAGAAATCAGCATGTCGCCAGCAGAAGCGCGTCTCAAGGAAGTGCCGTCGGACATGACCGAGGCCGAATGGGCCCAGCGCGTCAACCTCGCCGCCGCCTATCGACTGGTGGCCTATTATGGCTGGGACGACCTGGTCGACACCCACATCTCGGCCCGCGTCCCCGGCCCCGAGCATCACTTCCTGATCAATCCATACGGCCTGATGTTCGACGAGATCACCGCCTCCAGCCTGGTGAAGATCGACCTGCACGGCAACCAGCTTTCCGAGAGCGACTACAGCATCAACCCGGCCGGCTTCACCATCCACTCTGCTATTCATGAGGTCCGCGAGGATGCCGGCTGCGTGATGCACCTGCACACGCCGGACGGCACCGCAGTCGCGAGTTGCCTGGAAGGCCTGCAGCCGCTGAACCAGACCGCACAGCTGGTCACCCACGATCTGGCCTATCACGACTATGAAGGTATCGCGCTGGATCACGACGAGCGCCCACGCCTGCAGAAGGACCTCGGCAACCACAATTTCATGCTGCTGCGCAACCACGGCACGCTGACCGTCGGCCGTTCGGTAGCGTCGGCCTTCGAGCGCATGTTCCATCTGGAACGCGCCTGCACCATGCAGGTGCGTACCCGGATGCTGGGTCCGGTGGCCTATCCGGTCGACCAGGCGGTCATCGACAAGAACACCAAGGTAGTGTCGAACCCCGACAGAGCCGAGCTACGCTCGACCCGGCTGGTCTGGCCGCCGCTGTTGCGGAAACTTGATCGGCTCGACCCCTCTTACAAGAACTGAGTTTTCCGCTATAGTGAGGTCACAAGACCTCTGCACTGAATCAAAACGCCGTCCAATTCCGGACGGCGTTTTTATTTTGGCAATGAGAACGCCGCAGCCTGAAAATTATGGACGCATGAACATGAAATCCGTCTCGGGATCGCAGTTGTCGGCGACAAAGCGAAGCTCCGACTGCACGTCGCTCACAGGCCGGGTTTCAAGATACTTGCCGACGACGAGACCGAGCAATGCGCGGCAGACGCTGTCGGGATCCACCCCCTCCGCGTGAGCTTGGCTCATCGCCGCGGAAAAATTCAGTTTTGCGATTTCGGTTGCGGACATCTGGGCTCCCTCTTGCTTATCTCTTGTCAGGAAGGTGCGGAGGTGCCTTTGATCTGAATCAAGCAGATCCGCCCAGCGCTTGGAGGCGCAACCTTCTCAGCTGTTGTACCCGGCCTGACCGGGTGACCCAGAAAACGTCGGCCTGAGTATACTGGATCGCCCGGTCAAGCCGAGCGACGACAGCAACAATTTTCTACTCGCTCCCCTCTCTTGAAGAGAACGCCGTTACCTCGGCGCGTCCGCAAACGCCGCCAGAATGCGCGCCCACGACCTGATGCCCTTGTGGAAGCTCTTCAGATCGTACTTCTCGTTCGGCGAATGAATGTTGTCGTCGTCGAGCCCGAAACCGACCAGCACGGTGTCGAGGCCCAGCGTGCGCTTGAAGTCGGCGACGATCGGGATCGAGGCGCCCGACGCGATCAGCAGCGCGTCCTTGCCCCACTCGTCGGTCAGCGCAGCCTTCGCCGCGGCGAGCGGCTTCATGTTCCAGTCGAGCGCGATCGCCGGCGCGTTGGAGTGATCGAGAAATTCCGCGGTGCAGTCGCCCGGCAGACGCGCCAGGACATAGGCGCGGAAGGCATCGCGGACCTTGATGGGATCCTGGCCCTCGACAATGCGGAACGAGACCTTGGCCGAGGCATGCGAGGCGATCACCGTCTTCGAGCCCTCCCCGGTGTAGCCGCCGACAATGCCGTTGATGTCGCAGGTCGGCCGCGACGAGATCTGCTCGATCAGTTCACGATCCTTTTCACCGGCCGGGATCGACAGGCCGATCGGCTTGAGGAATGTCTCGGCCGTCAGGCCCAGCTTCTTCCACTGCGCCAGGATCTCCGGCGGCAGGTCCTTCACGCCGTCGTAGTAGCCGGGGATGGTGATGCGGCCGTTGTCGTCGTGCAGCCCGCCGAGAATCTTGGTCAGCACCCGGATTGGATTCTGCGCGCCGCCGCCATAGATGCCGGAATGCAGGTCTCGGTTGGCGGCGGTGATCTTCACCTCCTCATAGACGAGGCCGCGCAGCGCGGTGGTGATCGCCGGCGTATCGGAGTCCCACATACCGGTGTCGCAGACCACGGCGAAATCGGCAGCAAGATCTTTCTTGTTGGCTTCGAGAAACGGCACGAAATTCTTCGACCCGACTTCCTCCTCGCCCTCGATGCAGATGGTGAGATCGATCGGCAGCGACCCGGTCACGTTCATCCAGGCGCGGCAGGCTTCCACGAAGGTGGAGAGCTGCCCCTTGTCGTCCTGCGCCCCGCGCGCGACGATGATGTCGCGGCCGTCGGCATGCTTGGTCACCACCGGCTCGAACGGCGGCCTGTTCCAGAGATCCAGAGGATCTACCGGCTGCACGTCGTAATGGCCGTAGAACAGCACATGTGGCCGCTTGCCGGTGTTCCCCTTGGCTGTGGCGACGATCGCCGGATGTCCGGCGGTCGGTCGCACCTCGGCGTTGAAGCCAAGCGAGGCGATGTCGGCGGCGAGATGTTCTGCGGCCTTCTTGCAGTCGTCGTTGAAGGCCGGATCGGCGGAGATCGACTTGATCCGCAGCAGCGCGAACAGCCGCTCCAGACTCTGGTCGAAATCGGCATCGACGCGATCGAGGACAGGCTGCAGTTGCGACGTGCTGGACATCAGATCTTCCTTACGAGGGGCGTGAACCTTCTGGCGCGGCGGCGAGCGTCGGCGCCGGTGCATGATGCATATGCCAGATCAATCCGGCAACAATGAGCGCGGTGGCGGCGAGGTTGTTACCCCACGCCTGCAGCATGGTTGGGAACAGCGGCAGCGACAGCGCCATCAGAGCCCCCGCCAGGGCGAGCAGCGTCCACGTTCCCGTGCGGACCGCCGGCCGATCGTCGAACGCGGCGCGATGCATCAGTACCGTCAGCGGCAGAAACAGCCAGATGAAGTAATACTGCCGCGACAATGGCGAGGCCACCGTCATCAGGCAGAACAGGATGCCGAGTTCCTCCGCCGTCGACCGCGGCGTCATTCTATCGCGCGCGGGGATGACCATAATGAAGCCGAGCCCGATCAGTCCGGCCACCGCCAGCACGATCCAGTTCGCGGTCTTGTAGTCGACCGACACCACGTTCATGTAAGCGGGCTGCTTCTGGGGTTCGTCCATGTAATAGTTGATCGGCCGCACCAGACGGTGCGTCACCGCGATCAGCGACTGGTTGACCCACGACCAGTTCTGCTCGTCGCGCTGGCCGAATCCCTTCTCCGAACTGGAGCCGACCATCGCCGAGAACCAGGTCTTGAGTTCGGCAGCGTTGCGCTCGAAACCGCGCACCGGTGCCGGCATCACGTACAACAGCAGCAGCGTGCAAACGATCATGCTGGCCGACGCCGCCCATCGGCGCCGCCACAGCAGATAGGGCAGCACCGCAACCGGAAACACCTTGATCGCGGTGGCCAGCGCGAACATGCCCCCGCCCCACAGCGGCCGCCCCTTCCGCATCAGCCAGAAGCCAAGCAGCATCAGCGCCAGCAGCACGAGGTTGGGCTGGCCGAGATCGTATTGATCGAACACGAAGGTGACGGTAGCGAAGCCCGGCAGCGCCATCAGCCATGGCCCTGGGATTTTTTCGGAGCCGGTCATCGCGTTGGAGAGCTGGCTGGTCAAAGCCCAGGCCACCGAGTTCAGGATCGACAGCACCAAATAGAGCGGAATTTTTCCGAACCAGCTGGGGATCGCCAGCATGATCGCGGGCGGCGGCGGATAGATGAAATCCAGCGTGCCGCGCGTCATCCGGGCATAGAGGTCGCCGCCCTGCAGCACCTGCTGTCCGGCCCAGAACCACAGCGAATAGTCCTTGGTCTTGCCGGCCCCGAATATCTCCGGAACCAACACGTCTGCGGTCAGCAGCAGGCAGGTGAACAAAAACAGGACATCCAGCGGACGCCGCAAAGATGGCCATCTCAGCACAAGCGGTTCTCACGGTTTTGGCAATGGCAGGTCGCGCGCTTGGTAGCAGCAATGGAAATCCGCTGCAAACTTACCGCCGCGCTGCCCGCCGCTGCGACCTTGATCCCGGCTTCACGCCCTTAATGCGGCACAATTTCCACGATATCGGCGCCACTCTTGTCCCTGATGGCGGCATGGGCGACGAAGCGGAAATCAGGTCTCCCGGCCGACAGCGCCGCCACGTCCGCCGGCGTCAGCAGCGCGAGCGCGGGCGCCGTCAGCTGGCCGATCTGTGCCAGCGAGACGACCCGCACCGGCGCCGCCACATGGGCCAGGATATTGACGTTGGCCACGGTGCCGCTCACGTAAAGCGTCCCCGGCCGCAGCGTCCGCACGGCCTCGATGGCTTGCGCCGCGATCGTGGTTTGCCGGAATGCATCGGGCGCCAGCGGCATGGCGATCCAGCCGAGCAGGATCAGATAGCTGGAGATGGCGATCACCACCGTATTGCCGGCACCGATCAGCCGCGGATGGCTGCTCCACCACCTGTCGTAAAGGATGCCGCCGAGCACCGCGAGCGCCAGATTGGCCGGCATTGCATAGCGTGTCGCAACCCCGCCGGGCCACACCAGCAGCGCCAGCGTGCCGATGCCGGCATACAGCACGACGGCAAGAACCAGGTCGTTGTCGCGAAAATCTTCCTTGCGCACCAGCGCGATGATTGCCGGCCCGAGCAGCAGCGAGCCCGGCAGCCATTCGACAAAGATGCTGACGACGAAGTCGAGATGATCGCGCAACCATCGCGCCAGCGTCATGCCCTCGGCGAGCCGCGAATGATTCCGCCAGCCCTCGAGATCGCCGGGCTGCATCACCGCCACATACCAGGCGCCGACGAGAATCGCGGCCACCGCATTGGCGACGATAAAGCCGGGCATGTCACGCCAGCGCCGCCGGACCAGCAGATAGAAGCCGACGCCGAGCGTGAAATAGGCGATCGGCTGCGGCCCCTTGGTGAGCCCGGCGGCCGCGAGCAGCAGACCGACCAGCAGCCAGCGCGGAAACGAGACCGCTCCCCGCTCGGATCCTCTCCACCAGACAAGGAACGCGGCGAACAGCAACACCGAGAGCGTGACGTCGGGCTCCGCGGTGACGAATTTCTGGCCGACCATCGAGCAGGCGAACCAGCACAGCGCGCCGAACACCGCCGGCGGCGTGCGGGTCAGCGGCCGCACCAGGTTGAACACCATCAGCCCGCCCGCAAGCAGGAACAGCAGATGCGGGACGCGGGCGCTCCACAGCGTCACGCCGCCGAACAGCCAGCCCAGCGCTGCCGCGATCCACGACAGCAGTACCGGTCGTTCGACGAAGCGGTTGCCATACAGATGCGGCGCCAGCCAGTTGCCGTCCTCGAACGCGCCCCGCGCCAGCCCGATCACCGTGCCTTCCTCGTAGTGCGCACCACGCAGCGCCACCGCCGGAAAGGCAAACACCGCCCACAGCAGCACCACCCAGACCCAGCCGGGAACGTCGAGGCTGCGCAGCCGCGCCGCTAGCGCCAGAAACCAGCCATAGGCGACGTCGGTGATCGGCGCCGTCGAATTTGATAGTCGATCCATCAATTGCTTCCAATGAGAGCGTTAGTCCGGATGAGCCCTTGCGACATCCGGGACCGGCAGCGCCCCTGTACGCACAGCCAGCGAGTTTCGTGCCCCGGACGCGATGCAACACGCAATGCTTCGCATCGCCTGCGCTACGTCGCGTCGGGGCAGGATACCAAGCGAGGCCCCCTAGCGCTTCAAGATCCCTCCGAGGGTGCCGCGAACGATCTCACGACCGATCGAACCGCCGAGCGAGCCACCGACCGATTTGCCGACGCTGGCGGCAATGCCGCCGACCACCTGGTTGCTGACGGAACGCGCGACATTGCGTGCGATCAGCTGACCGGTTGACAGTTTTCCACGTGAAACACCGGTACCGAAAATGCTGCCAACAATGGCGCCGATCTGACCGAGCAAACCGCCGCCGGCCGCAGGCGCCGCCGCGCCCGCGATGCGTTTCTGCAAGATTTCATAGGCGGATTCGGAATCGATGGTGGTGTCGTACTTCCCCTTCACGGGGCTCGCCGCCATGATCGCCTTGCGCTCGTCCGGGGTGATCGGCCCGATCCGCGCCGAGGGCGGCCGCACCATCACCCGCTCGACCATGGCCGGCGTGCCGTTGCCCTCGAGGAACGAGACCAGCGCCTCGCCCTTGCCGAGCTGGGTAATGACGGCTGCGGTATCCAGCTTGGGATTGGGCCGGAAGGTCTGCGCCGCGGCCTGCACCGCCTTCTGGTCGCGCGGCGTGAAAGCGCGCAGCGCGTGCTGGACCCGGTTGCCGAGCTGCGCCAGCACCTTGTCGGGGACGTCGATCGGATTTTGCGTGACGAAGTACACGCCGACGCCCTTGGAACGGATCAGCCGCACCACCTGTTCGATCTTGTCCATCAGCGCCTTGGGCGCATCGTTGAACAGCAGGTGCGCCTCGTCGAAGAAGAACACCAGCTTCGGCTTCGGCGGATCGCCGGCCTCGGGCAGTTCCTCGAACAGCTCCGACAGCATCCACAGCAGGAAGGTGGCGTAGAGTTGCGGGCTCTGCATCAGCCTGTCCGCCACAAGGATGTTGATCATGCCGCGTCCGTCGCGGTCGGTGCGCATGAAATCCTTCAGCTGCAGCGCCGGCTCGCCGAAGAATTTCGCGGCGCCCTGGTTTTCCAGCACCAGCAACTGGCGCTGAATGGTGCCGATGGTCTGCTTGGAGACATTGCCATATTGCGTGGTCAGCTCGGCGGCATGATCGGCGACATGGGACAGGATCGCGCGCAGGTCCTTCATATCCATCAGCAACAGGCCCTGCTCGTCGGCGATGCGGAAGGCGATGTTCAGCACGCCTTCCTGGACTTCGTTCAGATCCATCATCCGCGACAGCAGCAGCGGCCCCATTTCCGAGACGGTGGCGCGGACCGGATGGCCCTGCTCGCCGAATACGTCCCAGAACACCGTCGAGAACTGGTCGGGCGCGAACGTCAACCCCATCGCCTTGGCGCGGCTGAGGATCGGATCCTTCCCCTCCCCCACTTCGGCGATACCCGAGAGATCGCCCTTGATGTCGGCGGCGAACACCGGAACTCCCGCGCGGGCAAATCCCTCGGCCATGACCTGCAGCGATACGGTCTTTCCGGTACCTGTTGCGCCGGTGACAAGACCGTGGCGATTGGCAAGACCCAGCGTCAGCCAGGCGGGCTCCTCGCCCTTGCCAATGAAGATTTTCTCTTCAGTATCGCCGCTGCCTGTTCCGATCGTCGCCATCGCATCGCCTCTTCGCGGAAATCTGGAGTCCATAATCGCCGACACCATGATCCAATGGTGCGTCGTCGCAATCAGGAGACCTTATGGCATCTTGCCGGCTGTTTGAAACGCTCAAAGCGGCCCACCGATGAACCGCAAAGCAAAAAATGCCGGGTTCGGCCCGAGGGGCAGTCGCACCCGACGATGAAGCCATCTCGCTCGCGCAATAAAAATAAAATTGACGCGGCATTCATATTTGCTCTTGCATTGATGCAACACTCATCGCGTGATTGAAGATGGCTCTGGCGTTTCCACATGCTCTTGCTTGTAATTCGAATCACAGCGGCTCAAGATAATTCTGAAATTGACGGAGCCGGCAAAGAACCGGCAGAGGCGGGGCGTAATGGACGAGTTGATCGAACAGCTGGCCAGCAAGGTCGGCATAGATAAGGCCGTGGCAGAAAAAACCATCGGCATCATCCTGGGTTTCCTTCGCAACGAGGGGCCTTCCGATCAGGTGCAGGCGCTGATCGACAAAATTCCCGGCGCGGAAGCGGCGATCGAATCCTCTGGCACCTCCGGGGGTCTCGGCGGATTGATGGGGGGCGGCCTGATGGCGCTTGGCAGCAAGCTGATGGGCCTCGGCCTTGGCATGGGCGAAATCCAGAGCGTCGCCCGTGAACTTTTCAAATTCGGTCGCGACAAAATCGGGGCGGATCAGATGGGCGAGATCATCGCCGGGACACCCGGCCTCAGCCAGTTCGCCTAAGCACCTGCATTTTTGAGTACCATGACATATCCCATCTCCAAAATTGATGGCCTGACGGCCTTCGCAGCGTCCAAACTGAAATCCGCCGGCATTCGCACCATGGAAGGTCTGCTGGAGGCCGCCCACACCGCGAAAGGCCGCAAGGAGCTTTCGGCCAAGACAGGATTCAGTGAGCGACAGTTGCTGGAATGGGCCAACCTTGCGGACTATCTGCGGATTCCCGGCATGGGCAAGGCCAAGGCCGAATTGCTGCGGGCCTCCGGCGTCAATACCGTGCGCGAACTCACGCACCGCAATCCCGCCCGCCTGGCGCAGGCCATGAAAGATGCCAATGACAAGCGCAAGCTTGTCCAGGTGATGCCGTCGGAAAAGTCGGTCGGGCAGTTGATCGAGAAGGCGCGCAATCTGCCGCTGAAGATCACCTATTAGACCAGCGAGCAGGCCTTGGTTCCGGCCAGCCGTCGGCTTGACTCCCCTGCCCGGACCGCGCAAAGCCACCGCATGATCGCGCCCCATTTCAGACCCGCGGCCCTGCCAGAATACCACCCTGCGTTGCAGGCACTCCTGTCGCAGGCGGTCCCGGTGGTGATGGGCGTGCTCAATGTAACGCCGGATTCGTTCTCCGACGGCGGCCAGTTCGCAGCGCCCGAACAGGCGCTGGCACAGGCCCGACGGATGATCGCCGAGGGCGCCGGGATCATCGACCTCGGCGCGGAGTCGACGCGGCCCTACGGCTCACAACCGGTTACGGCCGACGAAGAGTTGCAGCGACTGCGGCCGGTGCTCGGCGACGTCGTCGCGCTCGGCGTTCCGGTCTCCGTCGACAGCATGAAGGCCAGCGTCACCGCCTGGGCGCTCGGCGCCGGCGCGACCGTGGCCAATGACGTCTGGGGCCTGCAGCGCGATCCCGACATGGCGCGCGTTGTCGCCGAACACGGCGCGCCGGTGGTGGTGATGCATAACCGCGACACCGTCGACCCCGCCATCGACATCATGAAGGATATCGCTGCGTTTTTCGCGCGCTCGCTGGAGATCGCGGCAAAGGCTGGCATTCCCGACGGGCATATCGTGCTCGACCCCGGCATCGGCTTCGGCAAGACGCAGGAGCAGAGCATGACCGTGCTCGCGCGTCTCGACGAATTGCAGAGCTTTGGCCTGCCGCTGCTGGTCGGCGCATCGCGCAAGAAATTCATCAGCACCGTCACGCCTTCGGAGCCGCAGCAGCGGCTCGGCGGTTCGATCGCCGCGCACCTGCTGGCCGCACAGCGCGGCGCCAGCATCATTCGCGCCCATGACGTGGCGGAAACCGTGCAGGCGCTGCGCGTCATGGCAGCAATCGAGGACTTCCGATGAGCGACATCATCTTCATCAAGGGCGTTTCTGTCCATGCCCATCACGGCATTCTCGACTATGAAGGCGTGGTCGGGCAGCGTTTCATCATCGACATCGAACTGACCGCGGACATCGCCGTCGCCTCGCACAGCGATCGCCTCAGCGATACCGTCTCCTACGCCAATGTGGTGGCCACCGCGATCGCAGCGTTCAAGGATGTCAACTACAAGCTGGTCGAACGCGCGGCCGGTGCCGTCGCCGATGCGGTGCTGGCGGCGTTTCCGAAGGTCACCGCCATCAAGGTCACCGTGCACAAGCCGCACGCGCCGATCGCCGCGATCTTCGACGATGTCGGGGTCGTCATCAGCCGCGTCAGGTCGTAGCCGTGGCCAGCGTGCTGATCGCGCTCGGCGGCAATGTCGGCGACGTCCGCGCCACCTTCCGCAAGGCCATCGCCAACATCTGCGGCATGACCCAGGCGGCCTTGCTGGCACGCTCCGGCGACTACGCGACGCCGCCATGGGGCGACGAGCAGCAGGCGCGCTTCATCAATGCCTGCATCGAGATCGAAACCGAGCTCGATCCGCATGCCCTGCTGTTCACGCTGCACCGGATCGAACAGAAATTCGGCCGCGACCGCGTCCGCGAGCGACACTGGGGCCCGCGTACGCTCGACCTCGACCTGCTGGCCTATGACGATTTCAGCATCGACAAGCCGGAGCTGATGCTGCCGCATCCGCGCATGTTCGAGCGTGCCTTCGTGCTGGTGCCGCTGGCGGAGATCGCACCTGACCGTGTCATCGCCGGCAAGACCGCGCGCACCGCGCTGGAGGGGATGTCGACCGCCGGTATCGAGCGCCTGCCCGACCTCGCCTGACCCCCGAAACCGGGCCATCGGACGACCCGGATTCGGTGCGGAATCGATGCGGCAGACCGGCGACCGTTTTGCGGCAGCCGACTCCGTTCTTGCAAACCCCTCGCAATGCCCTGATTTTACGGCAAAACTTCCATTTGGATTTGCCGCCGCCACGTGGCATTTTCAGCGCAACAACGAACATGTCCCCGGGAGCGATATTCCGCGATGCCGACTGCAACTGACGCCCTCACGCTGGCCGCGGATTTCGCGCCGGCCAGCTATGACGACTGGCGCAAGCTGGTCGACGGCGTGCTGAAGGGCGCGCCGTTCGAGAAGCTGGTCAGCAAGACCTATGACGGCCTGAAGATCGCGCCGATCTATGAGCGCGCCCACGGCGCCGCACCGATCGCCGGCCGCGCCGCAGGCGCGCCATGGCAGATCATGCAACGGATCGATCATCCCGACGCGAAAAAGGCCAACGTCCAGGCGCTGCACGATCTGGAAAACGGCGCCACCGGCCTGACGCTGGTGTTCGCCGCATCCAACGGCAGCCGCGGCTTTGGCCTTGAGCCGACCGCCGAGACGATCGCCGCCGTCCTTGACGGCATCTTCATCGACGCCGGCATCAGTATCGAGCTCAATGTCGGGCCGCAGTCGCGCATGGCCGCGATCCATCTCGCCGAATACATCACCGCGAAGGCGATCGATCCCGCGAAGTGCAACATCCGCTTCGGGCTCGATCCGATCGGCGCCTGCGCGGTGTGGGGCTCCAGCGCCTATAACTGGTGGGAGATCGCGCCCGCCATGACCGGCGCTGTCAGAAAGCTCACCGACGCCGGCTTCAAGGGACCGTTCGTGGTCGCCGACGGCCGCGTCATCCACGACGCCGGCGGCTCGGAAGTGCAGGAGCTGGCCTATGTGCTGGCGACGATGGTGTCCTATCTGCGCGCGCTGGAGGACGCCAACGTCGCCGTCGATGACGCCCGCAGCATGATCTATGCGCGGCTCTCCGCCGACGCCGACCAGTTCCTGACGCTGGCGAAATTCCGTGCGCTGCGGCTGCTGTGGGCGCGCGTCGAGGAAAGCTGCGGCCTCAAGCCAAAGCCGCTGTTCATTGCCGCCGACACCGCGTGGCGGATGCTGACCCAGCGCGACCCTTACGTGAACATGCTGCGCGCCACGGTGGCGACGTTCTCCGCCGGACTCGGCGGCGCCAATTCCATTTGCGTGCTGCCGCATACGCTGGCGCTCGGCCTGCCGGATGCGTTTGCGCGGCGCGCCGCGCGCAATACGCAACTGGTGCTGCTGGAAGAAGCCAACCTCGCAAAGGTTTCCGATCCCGCCGCCGGCGCCGGCGGCATCGAGGCGCTGACGCAGGAGCTGTGCAATGCCGCCTGGGCGCAATTCCAGGACATCGAGAACAACGGCGGCGTCTTCCCAGCGCTCGGCAACAACCTGATCCAGCCCAAGGTCGCGGCGACCCGCGCCGCGCGGCAGGCCAGCATCGCCCGGCGCCGCGAGGTGCTGACCGGCGCCAGCGAATTTCCCAACCTGCACGAGCCGCGCGCCAGCGTGCTGAAGGCCAAGCCGGTCGAGGCCGCGCCCTACGGCAAGCAGAAGATCAAGTTCAACGCGCTGGAGCCGATCCGGCTGGCAACGCCGTTCGAGGCGCTGCGCGACAAGTCCGACCACCTGCTGGCACGGACAGGTGCCCGGCCAAAAGTATTTCTCGCCAATCTCGGCACGCCGGCCGACTTCACCGCGCGCGCCGGCTTTGCCAAGAGCCTGTTCGAGACCGGCGGCATCGAGGCGATCGACAGCGAGGGCTTGACCGATCCGGCGGCGCTGGCCGAGGCCTTCAAGGCGTCCGGCGCGGCCTTCGCCTGCCTGTGCTCGTCCGACAAACTCTACGCCGCACACGCGGCCGCGGCTGCCAAGGCCCTTCAAGCCGCGGGGCCGAAGCATATCTATCTGGCAGGCAAGCCCGGCGAGCAGGAAGCGGCTTTGCGCGAGGCCGGCGTGCAGGACTTCGTGTTCGCCGGCGGCGATGCGCTGGCGCTGCTCAACGCCGCCTACAGACTGATGAGTTGACCATGGCAGAGGCGCGCAAACCCGTTCTGACCGGTGGCTGCCAATGCGGCGCGATCCGCTACGCGCTGTCGGCGCCGCCGCTGCGCACGGCTTTGTGCCACTGCCGGATGTGCCAGAAGGCGACCGGCGGTCCGTTCGCCTCGATGGCCGAGGTCGCCACGGACAGCTTCGCCTGGACGCGTGGCAAGCCCGCGTCGTTCCGCTCCTCCTCGGTCGCCGAGCGCGACTTCTGCAAGGACTGCGGCACGCCGCTGGGCTATCGGCTGCTCGTGTGCGACAGCATCGAGATCATGACCGGAACCTTCGACCGGCCGGATCGGGTGGTGCCAACCATGCAATATGGCACCGAATCCCGGCTCGGCTGGACCGGCACCATCGCGAACCTGCCGAGCAAGACCACGTTGCAGAACTATGGCGCCGACCGGTTGGCACAGGTGTCCAGCTATCAGCATCCGGACCATGAGTGAGACGCAAGGACGCAGCAAAATGATTGGTTTGCTTTTCGATCTCCTGATGTGGCCGATTACGAAGCCGTTGGAGATGCTGCTGGACAAACTGCAGTCCGGATCGCGACTGGATGATCCCGTTTACAAAAAGAACGTTCAGGACTTGATCGAACGCAATCGACGATTTGAGAAATCAAAATGAGCAAGATCCCCGTTTTCGCCGACATCGCCTTCGCGACCTCCGGCGCTCCCGCGGCGCCATCGCAAGGCGAACCTTGGCTCACGCCGGAAGGCATTCTGGTCAAGCCCGGCTACTCCGAAGCCGATCTCGAGGGCATCGACTTTCTCGAAACCTGGCCGGGCATCGCGCCGTTTCTGCGCGGGCCGTATCCGACCATGTATGTCAACCAGCCCTGGACGATCCGGCAATATGCGGGGTTCTCCACCGCCGAGGATTCCAACGCCTTCTATCGCCGCAACCTCGCCGCCGGACAGAAGGGCCTGTCGGTGGCCTTCGATCTCGCCACCCATCGCGGCTACGACTCCGACCATCCGCGGGTGTCCGGCGACGTCGGCATGGCCGGCGTGGCTATCGACTCGATCTACGACATGCGCACGCTGTTCTCCGGCATCCCGCTCGACCAGATGAGCGTGTCGATGACCATGAACGGCGCGGTGCTGCCGATCCTGGCGCTGTATGTCGCCGCCGCCGAAGAGCAAGGCGTGCCGCCGGAGAAGCTGACCGGAACGATTCAGAACGACATTCTGAAAGAGTTCATGGTGCGCAACACCTACATCTATCCGCCGGCGCCCTCGATGCGGATCATCTCGGACATCTTTGCCTACACCTCGCAAAAAATGCCGAAGTACAATTCGATCTCGATCTCCGGCTATCACATGCAGGAGGCCGGCGCGACGCAGGATCTCGAACTGGCCTATACGCTGGCCGACGGCGTCGAGTATCTGCGCGCCGGTCTCGCCGCCGGCATCGACGTCGACCGCTTCGCGCCGCGGCTGTCGTTCTTCTGGGCAGTCGGCATGAACTTCTTCATGGAAGTGGCCAAGCTGCGCGCAGCCAGGCTGCTGTGGGCCAAGCTTCTCACGCAATTCAATCCGAAGGATCCGAAGTCGCTGAGCCTGCGCACCCACTGCCAGACCTCGGGCTGGTCGCTGACCGCGCAGGATGTCTACAACAACGTGATGCGCACCACCATCGAAGCCATGGCGGCGACGCAGGGCCACACCCAGTCGCTGCACACCAATGCGCTCGACGAGGCGCTGGCACTGCCGACCGATTTCTCGGCGCGGATCGCGCGCAACACGCAACTGTTCCTGCAGCAGGAGAGCGGCACCAATCGCATCATCGATCCCTGGGGCGGCTCCTATTATGTGGAGCGGCTGACGCAGGAGCTGGCCGCCAAGGCCTGGGGCCATATCCAGGAAGTGGAAGCCTTGGGCGGCATGGCCAAGGCCATCGAGGCCGGCGTGCCAAAACTGCGCATCGAGGAAGCCTCGGCCAAGACCCAGGCCCGGATCGATGCCGGCCGCCAGTCGGTCATCGGCGTCAACAAGTACAAGCCCGTGGACGAGGCGCCGCTGGACGTGCTGAAGGTGGAGAACTCCACCGTGCGGCGGCTGCAGATCGACAAGCTGGCGCGGCTGAAGAAGGAGCGCAGCCAGGCCGACGTCGACGCCGCCCTGCATGCACTGACGCGCGCCGCCTCGGACGGCAGCGGCAACCTGCTGGCGCTGGCGATCGACGCCGCGCGGGCCAAGGCCACCGTCGGCGAAATCAGCGACGCGCTGGAGAAGGTCTATGGCCGGCATCGCGCCGAGATCAAGTCCATCACCGGCGTCTACAAGCGGGAGGCCTCCACCATGTCCGATCGGGTCGAGAAGGTGCAGGCGCTGATCGACGCCTTCGAGGACGCCGAGGGCCGCCGTCCGCGCATCCTGGTCGCCAAGATCGGCCAGGACGGCCATGACCGCGGCCAGAAGGTAATCGCATCGGCTTTCGCCGATGTCGGCTTCGACGTCGACATCGGGCCGCTGTTCGCCACCGCCGACGAGGCGGCACGCCAGGCCGTGGAGAACGACGTGCATATCCTCGGCCTGTCGTCGCTGGCGGCGGCGCATCTCACGGCGGTGCCGGAACTGAAGGCCGCGCTGAAAAAGCTCGGCCGCGACGACATCATGATCATCATCGGCGGCGTGGTGCCGCCGCAGGATTACGATGAACTCTACAAGGCCGGCGCCGAGGCGATCTTCCCGCCTGGCACGGTGATTGCCGATGCGGCGGAAGAGCTGATCCACAAACTCAATGCCCGGCTGGGACACAGCGAGGCGGCGGAGTAATCCCAATTCGTTGACATTCTGGTCTGGCCAGACCAGAATATATTAATGAAGCAGATCGGGATTTTTGAAGCGAAAGCTCAGCTCTCCAGCCTGCTCGACGAGGTCGAGCGCGGCGGTGAGGTGACGATCACGCGTCACGGCAAGCCGATCGCAAAACTGGTGCCCGCGACTTCAGAGCTATCGCCGGAGGAAATCGCCAAGCGAAAAGACGCCATCCGCAATCTGCGAACGATGGCCCGCGAGTTGAAGATCAGCGCAACGCAAGAAGAGATCAAAGAGTGGATCAACGAGGGGCGCCGTTGATCGTCGTCGATGCCTCCGCGATTGTCGCCATGTGTCTCGATGAACGCGAGCTTCTCGGTGACGACGAAACCTTTGAGAGTCTCGGCGAACAAGAGCTTTTGGTTCCGGCCCACTGGCACGCGGAGATCGGAAATGCGTTCGTCACGAATCTGCGACGCGGCCGGCTGACAACCGCGAATCTTGCCTATGCGATCGCGAATTTGACCGCCTTGCGGATCGCCACGCAGCCTGCTCCGCGGCTTGAGGAGATCGAGGTGATCGCCAATAGTGCCGTCCAATCCGGCCTGACCTATTACGATGAACTCTATGTCCGGCTCGCAGAAACCAGAATGCTCCCGCTGTTCAGCTTCGACAGGCAGATGCGAACGGCGGCTCAGAAGCGTGGCATCGTCGCTCTGCCGGCGTGATCGGCTACCGATTCATGTTAGACAAGCCGTATAACCGAGGTCGCCGACATCTCACTGGACACCACACCTGCCCCACTCATATCCCTTTTTGAAAGTCGCATGCGCGGATGACCAGAACAGTTTTCAACCGACCGCTGCTTGCAGCGTTGCTGCTGGCTTGTGCTTGTAGCGTCTCCCCCGCCCTTGCAGCCGGACCCAAACCCGACTTCGCGTTGAAAACCAAATCGGTCGATGCGTCGGTCATCCTCGATGCCGCCGTCAAGGCCGATCCCGCTCTGGCGGCGGGGTGTCTCGCCGAGGGCAAAAAGTGGGTGGCGACCAAGCGCGTCGATGCCGACAAGGAGCGCAAGGAGTCGCCCGAGCTGTTCCGCAACGGCGCCTGGACCTTCGAGCGCAGCTACAATGTCCGTTCGGTGGTCGGCGGCCGCTATGTCAGCATTATCAGGAACGACTATACCAACACCGGCGGCCCGCATCCCAATTCCGACCTCGACACCATCCTGTGGGACAGGCTTGCTGCCAAGCGCATCAGCATCCGCCCGTTCTTTGCCGAGACCGTCGACAACGGCCCGACGCTGACCGCGATCCGCAATGCCGTCGTCGCTTCGCTGACGGCCGAGAAGAAGAAGCGCGACATCGATCCCCGCGCCGACAGCGACTGGTCGACGAGCATCGAACCCAAATTGCTGAAGCTCGGGGCGGTGACGCTGGCACCGTCGACCGAGACCGGCAAGAGCTCCGGCCTGACGTTTCATTACCCGCCCGATGCGGTCGGGTCGCATGTGGAAGGCGGTTACATCGCCTTCGTGCCATGGGCCCTGCTGAAGCCGTATCTCTCCACCGCGGGTGCTGCGATCTTCGGCGGCGAGCGGCCCAAGGACGACGATGACCAGCCCTAGACCGATCGACATCGCCGCGCTGGCGACCGACGTCCGCGCCGGTTCGCGCGCGGCGCTGGCGCGCGCCATCACGCTGGTGGAGAGTCGCCGCGCCGATCACCAGGCGAAGGCGCGCGAGCTGGTGCAGCTGCTGCTGCCCGACACCGGCCGCGCGATCCGCGTCGGCATCACCGGCTCGCCGGGCGTGGGCAAATCCACCACGATCGATGTGCTCGGCATGTACCTGATCGAACGCGGCCACAAGGTCGCGGTGCTGGCGGTGGACCCGTCCTCGGCACGCACCGGCGGCTCGATCCTCGGCGACAAGACGCGGATGGCGCAGCTCGCCGTCGCCAGGGATGCCTTCATCCGTCCCTCGCCCTCCTCCGGCACGCTGGGCGGCGTCGCCGCCAAGACCCGCGAGGCGATGCTTCTGTGCGAGGCCGCCGGCTTCGACGTCGTGCTGGTGGAAACCGTCGGCATCGGCCAGTCGGAAACCGCGGTCTGCGACATGACCGACTTTTTCCTGGCCTTGATGTTGCCCGGCGGCGGCGACGAGCTGCAGGGCATCAAGAAGGGCCTGATCGAACTCGCCGACATGATCGCCATCAACAAGGCCGACGGCGACAATCTGAAGCGCGCGACCATCACCGCCGGCGACTATCGCGGCGCGCTGCATATCCTGGCGCCGCGCAGCGAGCACTGGCATCCGCCGGTCGTCACCTATTCGGCGCTTGCGGGCACGGGGATCGCCGAGCTGTGGCAGAAAGTTCTCGATCATCGCACCGCGATGCAGGCCTGCGGCGACTTCGCCGCGCGGCGGCGCCAGCAGCAGGTCAAGTGGATGTGGACCATGCTGGAGCAGCGCATGATGGCGCGGCTGCGCGCCGATCCGGCGATCCGCGCGCGGGTCAAACAGGTCGAACACGAAGTGGCCGACGGCCGCATCACCCCGGCGCTGGCAGCGGAGCAGATCGCGGCATTGCTTCAGTCCTGAACACCCGGATACGGATTGTCCTTCAGCAGTTGCGCCAGATGTGCCGCACCGGCCGCGGCCATCGACGTCGCCAGCGCCACCTTCTCCGGCGGCTTCGTGAACTCGCTGTATTCCTTGCCGGTCATGGCTTCGCCGACCCAGTAGGTCACCGCGGTGGGCGCCAGCGAAAAACCGAGATCGTTTAGCGCCTGGTAGATCTCGCCGGCCACGTGATGCGCGCCGTCCTCGTTGCCGACCACCGCGACGACGCCGACCTTGCCGAAGGTCGGCATGCGCTTGTTGTCGTCGAGCTCCTCGATGAAGGCGTCGATGCGCTCCAGCACGCGCTTGGCGACGCTGGAGGGCTGGCCGAGCCAGATCGGCGTGGCGATGATCACGATGTCGGCAGCAAGCAGTTTGTCGCGTAACGCCGGCCATGCGTCGCCGGCGCCCATGTCGTGATCGGTGCCCGGCTTGATGTCGTGGTCGACCGCGCGGACGATGTCGGTGTCGACGCCGAGCTTGCGAAACGCCTCGCCGAGTTGCGCCAGCAGCGCCTCGGTGGATGAAGTTTCCCCGCTGGCGGATTTCAGCGAGCAGTTGAAGGCGAGCGCTTTCAGGGTCATGGTGCGGTCCATCATTGGTATGTCGATATGGACCAGTCCAACCCTGTGAATTGTCCGCAGTTCCAAAGCCTGCGCATCCTGATCACCGGCTTCGGGCCGTTTCCCGGCGCGCCGCTCAATCCGACGCAGCCGCTGGTGGCGCGGCTGCAAAAGTTGCGGCGACCGGCGTTTGCGGAGGTCGAACGCATCGCGCATATCTTTCCCGTCAGCTACGGCGCGGTCGACCGCGAACTGCCGCAACTGCTGGCGCGACATCAGCCGCATGCGCTGCTGATGTTCGGCCTCGCCGCGCGCACGCCGTTCATCCGGATCGAGAGCCGCGCCCGCAATGCCGTCACCACGCTGTGGCCGGACGCCGCGCATACAAGGGTGCGGCAGGCCTGCATCGTGCCGGGCAAGGACGCGCTGAGCTTCGGCCCGCACACCGCAAGGCTGCTGCGCGCGGCGCTGGCCAGCGGCGTCGATGTGCGCCCCTCGCGCGATGCCGGGCGCTATCTGTGCAACTATCTGAGCTGGCGCGGCATCGAGGCTACAAGGCGGCCGGGCGGCCCGCGCCTCGCCGCCTTCATCCACGTCCCCCTGCCGGCGCGCGATACCGCCTCAAAGCGGATGACCGGGGAGCAGATGGTCGATGCCGGGGAAGCCGTGCTGCTGGAAATGATCCGGCTGACGCGGGCGCGGCTGCGCGAGGCCCGCGGAGGGAACCTCACCCCGCTCACGCCGGCATTTGCCTAAATCCTGCCCAGAGCCTGAACAGGCGCTCTTCTTTCGTGAGGCAGCCATGCGTTGGCTTCTCTTGTGCGGCGCAGCATGGCCGGCATAAGTGGCGCCTTCTCGAAAGGACGCGCATTCGTGACCGATATCAACGCCGATGCCTGGGTGTCCTCGACGCACCGGCCCATGGGATTCCCGGAATTCGTTCTGGTGATCGCCTCGGTGATGGCGCTGAACCCGCTGGCCATGGACATCATGCTGCCGGCGCTGCCGGACATCGGCGCCGCGTTTCATGTCGACAACGCCAACCGGCTGCAACTGGTGCTGTCGGCGTTCCTGATCGGCTTCGGCGTCGCCCAGTTCGCCATGGGCCCGCTGTCGGACCGCTTCGGACGCCGTCCGGTGCTGCTCGCCGGCATGTCGGTCTATTTCGTCGCCAGCCTGCTGGCGATCGTGGCGCCGTCGTTCGAGACGCTGCTGCTGGCGCGGGTGCTGCAGGGCCTCGGCACCGCCGCAACCAGAGTCATCGCCACCTCGATCGTGCGCGACTGCTATGCCGGCCGCCGCATGGCCAGCGTGATGTCGCTGGCGATGATGGTGTTCATCGCCGTGCCGGTGATCGCGCCGTCGTTCGGCCAGGCGGTGATGCTGCTGACGCAATGGCGCGGCATCTTCATCATCCTGATGATCTACGGCTTGCTGGCGCTGGTGTGGAGCGCCATCCGGATGCCGGAAACCCTGCCGCTGTCGGAGCGCAAGTCGCTGGCGATCGACTCGGTGCTAAGTGCCTACTGGACGACCATCAGCAACCGGCAGACGCTGGGCTACGCGCTCGCCGCGGGCGGCGTGCAAGGCACGCTGTTTGCTTTTGTCTTCATCTCGCAGCAGGTATTCACCGAGATCTATCACCTCGGTCACTACTTCCCGCTGGCCTTCGCCGCCATCGCCGTCGGCGTGGCGATCGCCGGCTTCCTCAATTCGCGTTTCGTGGGCCGGCTCGGCATGCGCGTGATCTCGCACGGCGCACTGCTCGGCTATGTCGTGATCGGCGCGGTCATGCTGGGGGCGGCGAAACTGAACATGCTGCCGCTGCCGCTGTTCATGGCGCTGTCGGCGCTGATGATGTTCGCCTTCGGCCTGATGTTCGCCAATTTCACCGCACTGGCCATGGAGCCGCAGGGCCACATCGCCGGCACCGCCTCGTCGCTGTACGGTTCGGTGACCACCCTGCTGGGGATCGGCATCGGCTATACCATCGGCCAGGATTACGACGGCACCTTGCTGCCGTTCGCCACCGGCTTCTTCCTCTGCACCCTGGCGGCGCTGGCCGTCGTGGCGGTGGTGGAAAACGGCCGGCTGTTCACGCCTCACAAGATGGTGAGCTGACGCGTCGCCGATTATTGGCGGCCTCCGGGTGAACCCGGAACCCGTTTGAACGTTGTCATTTTTTACCGGAGCGATCCGATGCCCTATGCGCTGTTCTGCGACGATGCCAAGCTGAGCAAATCCTACCCCACCGAAGCCGATGTGTGGAAGCTGGCGCGCGAAAGCGGCCTTGTCACCGACGTCGAAGCCAAGGACGCGCGGCCGACGCCGCGCCGCGTGCTCGACAACGACTACGAGATCCGGCCTTGCGAGGCCGAGCCCGGCGAATGCCCGGAAAAGAACAAGGTCGATGCACGCGAGGAAAAGGACTTTCAGCTTGAGCTGAAGCCGCCCAAGTCCGAGCTGAACGAAAATCACACGCCGCTGAAGCGTTCGGCCTGATGGTTCAACCTCGCTGCCGATGCAGCGAGGTTTGCTTCTTGCGGATATCCGATACGGGAGTGTCGGTCCCGGTTCAGCTTGCGCTGATGTCCAGCACCACCCGCGCCGGGACGTCGCCGTTTTTCAGGCGCTCGAACACCGAATTGATCGCCGACAGCGGCTGCAACTCGATGTCCGCCTTGACCTTGCCTTCGGCGCCGAACGCCAGCGCCTCGGCCATGTCGCCGCGGGTGCCGACGAACGAACCGCGGATGGTGATGCAGTTGGCCACCACGTCGAACAACGGGACCGGAAATTCGCCCGGCGGCAGGCCGACCAGCACGCAGGTGCCGCGCTTGCGCGCCATGCCGATGCCCTGCTTGAAGGCGACGAGCGACGGCGCCGTAATCAGCACGCCATGGGCGCCGCCATTGGTCCCCTTCCTGATCGCTTCCACGGCGTCCGGCGCCTTGGCGTTGACCACCAGATCGGCACCGAGCCGCGTGGCATGCGCCAGCTTGCCGTCATCGATATCGACGGCGCAGACCTGCAGCCCCATCGCCTTGGCATATTGAATCGCGAGATGCCCAAGACCGCCGGCCCCGGAGATGGCAATCCATTCGCCGGGCCTGACGTCGGCGACCTTGATGCCCTTGTAAGTGGTGATGCCGGCGCAGATCAGCGGCGCGGCTTGGCGCGGCGTCAGCCCATCGGGGATATGCGCCACATAGTTGGGATCGGCGAGAATGTATTCGGCGAAGCCGCCATTCTTGGTGTAGCCGCCGAACTCCGCTTCGGCACACACGGTTTCCCATGCCGCCAGGCAATGTTCACAATGGCCGCAGGCCGAATACAGCCAAGGCACGCCGACCCGATCGCCTTCCTTGACGATGGTGACGCCGGCGCCCACCGCCGCGACCCGCCCGATGCCTTCATGGCCGGGAATGAACGGCAGCTTCGGCTTCAGCGGCCAGTCGCCATCCGCAGCATGCAGGTCGGTGTGGCAGACGCCGCAGGCTTCGGTCTTGACCAGAATCTGACCCGGACCGGGCGTGGGCACATCCCACTCCCGCAGTTGCAGGGGTTTGCCGAATTCTTCGACGACGGCGCATTGCATCTTCAGGGCCATAGCGATTTCCATTTCAGGAGCGAGATTGACGACGCGGGGACTCCGCGTCGCGAACGAGGGAGATGAAGCGGGTCGTTACACCGGCGCGTCGGTCTTGACGTAGCGAACCAGCTTCTTGTTGACGAAGGCCTGGATGCCCATGTCGCCGAGTTCGCGCCCGTAGCCGGAATTCTTGATGCCGCCGAACGGCAGTTCGGCGTCCGACCAGGAGATATTGTTGATGAACATCATGCCGGTCTCGATCCGGCTCGCCACGCGTTTGCCGCGCTCGACGTCCTTGGTGAACACCGAGCCGCCGAGGCCGAAGTCGGAATCATTGGCCAGCGCAATCGCCGCTTCCTCGTCCTTGACCCGGAAGAACATCGCCACCGGGCCGAAGAACTCGTCGCGAAAGGCCGGATTGGCCGGCGCCACATCGGTCAGGATGGTCGGCTGCATGTAGGCGCCGGCGCGATCGACGCGCTTGCCGCCCATCGCCAGCCTGGCCCCGTTGGAAACCGCAGTCTCGACCTGGCCGAGCAGTTCGACCAAGGCTGCCTCCGACGACATCGGTCCAAGCGTTGTCTTTTCATCCAGCGGATCGCCGGCCTCGAGCGCGCCCAGCGCCAGCTTGAATTTTTCCAAAAACGTATCGGCGACGCTGTCGACGACGATGAAGCGCTTGGCCGCGCAGCAGGTCTGGCCGGTGTTGTACATGCGGCCCCACAGCGCCCATTTGACCGTGTGCTCCATGTCGGCGTCATCCAGCACGATGAAGGCGTCGCTGCCGCCGAGCTCCATCGATGATGGCTTGAGGTTCTGTCCGGCGCGCGCGGCGATGCTGCGGCCGGCCGGCACGCTGCCGGTCAGTGCCACGCCCTTGATGCGGCGATCGTCGATGATGCGGTCCGACTGGTCGTGGGTGACGAACAGGTTGGTGTACAGCCCGGCCGGCGCGCCGGCGTCGATCCACAGCTTCTCGAAGTCGATGGCGCATTGCGGGACATTGCTGGCATGCTTCACCACCAGCACATTGCCGGCCATCAGATGCGGACCGGCCACGCGGGCGAGCTGGTAGCAGGGAAAATTCCACGGCTCCACGCAGAAGATCACGCCGATCGGGGTGCTCTCCATATGGGCTTCGCCGTCGGTCGGATGCAGCGGCTGCGGCGCCAGGAAGCGCTCGGCATTCTTGGCGTAGTAAGCCAGGATGCTCGCGCTGAACTCGACCTCGCCGCGCGCCTCGTTGATGCGCTTGCCCATTTCCAGGGTCAGCGTGCGCGCATAGACGTCAGCCTTTTCGTGCAGCAGTTCGGCCGCCTTTGCCACGATCACCGCGCGTTCGGCATAGGTCTTGCGCCGCCACGTCTCGTAGCACTGCGCTGCCTGTGCCAGCTTCTGCTCAAGCTGCGCGTCCGTGAGCGGCTCGAATGTCTTGAGGACTTTTCCGGTGGCGGGATTGAGACTCTGATAGGCCATGATGATTCTCGTTATTGTTGTCGTGCGGCAACGAGGGCGGCGTGGCGGAACCACGCGACGCGATCATCGCGATCCGGGAGAAAAGTGCTGGCGGACGCTTGCTGAAACTGTGACTGGCTCCGTAGGGAACCGACGCGTCCTGAATAATCCCCGTCCTGGCGAGCGTCGTTGTCCCAGATCAACATTCCGGATCCGGACATCGCTTGCGCGTCGCCGGAACACGCCGCGCAGGCCGATCGCAGGGTTAACCCTACTGTCACAATCGCGTGCGTTCGCCCTCGCCTGCGCGATCGCGCCGCTGCATTCTGGGTTACGTCAGGTTTGCGGAAATCCTGCTTCCGCCGGGAGCCACGCCATGGACGTCAACCGCCGCCATCTGCTCAACGCCTCGGCCACGGGGCTGGCCGCGGGCGCTCTTGCCGCCACCACCGACGCCGCACGCGCGG
>LNAP01001673.1_pt2 | contig 24754 bp, 27 predicted proteins | sample 602601 | NCBI WGS metagenome assembly LNAP01 (sample SAMN02440304, study PRJNA202911) | soil metagenome | biome: Subtropical and temperate rainforests or woodlands; isolation source: soil samples (1 kg each in a 20% v/v slurry with milli Q water) were... ...
TGTCGGAACCGCCTTCGGCGACGCGGTTTTGCAGGAGCTTGTCGGAACCGCCTTCGGCGACGCGGTTTTGCAGGAGCTTGTCGGAACCGCCTTCGGCAACGCGGTTTTGCAGGAGCTTGTCGGAACCGCCTTCGGCGACGCGGTTTTGCAGGAGCTTGTCGGAACCGCCTTCAGCGACGCGGTTTTCAATCAGACGATCCGAGCCGCCTTCAGCGACTACAGGTTGAGCAGAGTTTGCGGCAAAAGCGTTAACTGCGAAAACCGAGAAAGCGATGCTGAGGAGGGTTTGGCGTTTCATGATGGTGTGCTCCGGGGTGCTTATGGGTTGGTATGGAGCAGATGTTACGCCGAGGATTTTTTAAGAGAACTTCATTGAAGTGATGGTGAACATCGACGGCAATGATAGGACCGATGCCACACCCCAAGTGAACGTGATGGTGCGATCGTCGGATGGTCGTGGTGTGGTGGGTGGTGGCTTCTACACTGGTTAGCTGGCGCGTTCCTCTGCCGCGATGCTTGATGCGGCGCTGCAGAGTTTAGGGTATGCAAGGAGACGTTTATGTACCAGCTCTACGGCCATCAGAACTCCGGGGCGGCGGCCATCGAAGCCGCCCTTGAGCTCTGTGATGTTCCTTATCGCTTCATCGATGTCGAGACGTCCGCGGAGGCGGCCCAGGCGCTGGAGAAGCTCAACCCGCTCAAACAGATTCCGACCTTGCAGCTACCCGACGGCGCTGTCCTGACCGAGAGCGCGGCGATCCTGATCCACCTCGGGCTCACCTTTCCCGCATCGGGATTGTTGCCGCAGGATCCGGCCGAGCGGGACCAGGCCATTCGCGGCATGGCGTACATCGTCAGCAATTGCTATGCGGCCATCGGCATCATTGATTACCCCGAACGCTGGCTGGCCGAGGCGGATGAGTTCTCCAGGCAGAACCTCATGGAGGGCACCCGCCGACGCCTGCACTGGAGTTGGGAGGTGTTTGCCGATCAGTTTTCGGGTGAGTTGTACCTGGGCAGCGAAAAACCAGGGGGCCTGGATGTGCTGGCGGCGGTGATCTCGCGATGGGCGGGTAGCCGGGAACATTTGCGCAACGCCCGGCCGGGTTTTTTCGCCTGGCTGGAACGCATCGACCGCCACCCGGCATTGGCACCGGTGTTCGCCCGGCATTGGCCGGCTTGAAAACACCACTTACCCTGTGGGAGCGAGCTTGCTCGCTCCCACAGGTTTTCGGGTGAATGTTGAGTCCGGCTTTATTCCCCGCGAATGTACTGCTCCAACTGGCGAATCAGTTCAGCCTGTTCGGCAATGGCTTCCTTGACCAGGTCACCAATCGATAGCAGGCCGATCAATTTGCCATTTTCCACCACCGGCAAGTGACGCAGTCGCTTATCGGACATGATGCCCAGGCAGGTATCCACGGTTTGATGGGTGTCGACGGTAATCACCGGCGACACCATGATGTCGCGTACCGGCGTGCCCACCGAAGAGCGGCCGTGCAGCACCAGTTTGCGCGCATAGTCCCGTTCGCTGATGATGCCCAGCACTTCATCATTGTCCACCACCAGCAAGGCGCCGACGTTTTTCTCGGCCATCTTCATCAGCGCTTCAAGCACCATGTGATCGGGTTTGATCTGGTGCACTTCCTGATTCTTCTGATCTTTGAGCTTGAGCAGTTGGGCGACGGTTTTCATGGTGGTTACTCGGGTGTTGTCGTTGTTCGACGCAAGCGTTCAGGGCAAGGGCGAAAGCGGCAGATAACACGCAAAAAACGTCATTTGGCGGTTTTTCTTCGGTAAGTCTCCTTTTCAGGCCAGTAAATCACTTTGTGGGAGCGGGCGGTGTCTGCCTGACAGGCCTGCGGTAAACGGGCTATCGCTGTCGATGACGCGTAGAATCCCCCTCTGAATCAGTTTCGAGGTTTGCAGTGGTGGATCTACAGCAGGGCTTCGTCCTGACCCGGCATTGGCGCGACACCCCGGCCGGCACGGAAGTTGAATTCTGGCTGGCGACCGACAGCGGTCCCCGACGTATCCGCCTGCCTCATCAACCGTCGGTGGCGTTCTTCCCGGCTGCGCAGCGTCAGCCCGCCGAAAGTGTTTTGCATGACGAGAAAAACGTCGAGCTCAAGCCCCTGGCCCTGCAGGATTTCGAACATCGCCCGGTCCTCGGTCTCTATTGCCAGCAACATGGCCAGTTGATGCGCCTGGAAACCGCGCTGCGCCGGGCCGGTGTCGAGGTGTTCGAAGCCGACGTGCGCCCGCCGGAACGCTACATGATGGAGCGTTTCATCACCGCGCCGGTGCGCTTCAGTGGTACGCCGAATGCCGAGGGCCTGCTGCTCGACGCGCAGATGAAACCCGACCCCGATTACCGGCCGAGCCTGAAACTGGTGTCCCTGGACATCGAGACCACGGCCCAGGGCGAGTTGTACTCCATCGCCCTGGAAGGCTGCGGCGAGCGCCAGGTGTACATGCTCGGTCCGCCTAATGGCGATGCCAGTCAGGTGGATTTCCAGCTCGAATACTGCGATTCGCGCACCCTGTTGCTGAAAAAACTCAACGAATGGTTTGCCCGGTTCGACCCCGACGCGATCATCGGCTGGAACGTCGTGCAGTTCGACTTGCGGGTGCTCCATGAACACGCCCGGCGCCTGGCGGTGCCGTTGAAACTGGGGCGTGGCGGCGAGGAAATGCAGTGGCGCGAACACGGCAGCGGTAATCACTACTTCGCCTCTGCGGCTGGCCGCTTGATCATCGACGGTATCGAGGCCCTGCGTTCGGCGACCTGGAGTTTCCCCTCGTTCAGCCTGGAAAACGTCGCGCAAACCTTGCTCGGCGAAGGCAAGTCCATCGACAACCCGTACCAGCGCATGGACGAAATCAATCGCATGTTCGCCGAGGACAAACCGGCGCTGGCAAAATACAACCTCAAGGACTGCGAACTGGTCACTCGGATTTTTGCCAGGACCGAGTTGCTCACCTTCCTGCTGGAGCGAGCCAGTGTCACCGGTTTGCCGGCCGATCGCATGGGCGGTTCGGTGGCGGCGTTCACGCACCTGTATATGCCGCTGATGCACCGTCAGGGTTTCGTAGCGCCAAACCTCGGTGGCAAGCCACCCGAAGCCAGCCCCGGCGGATTTGTCATGGATTCGCAGCCGGGACTGTACGAGTCGGTGCTGGTGCTCGACTACAAAAGCCTCTACCCGTCGATCATCCGCACCTTCCTGATTGACCCCGTGGGACTGATTGAAGGGCTCAAGCACCCGGACGACAGTGAGTCGGTGCCGGGGTTTCGTGGCGCGCGCTTTTCCCGCACCCGGCATTGCCTGCCATCCATCGTCGCCCGGGTGGCCGAAGGCCGGGAAACCGCCAAGCGCGAACACAACGCACCGCTGTCCCAGGCGCTGAAAATCATCATGAACGCGTTCTACGGTGTGCTCGGCTCCAGCGGTTGTCGTTTCTTCGACACGCGCCTGGCGTCGTCCATCACCTTGCGCGGGCACGAGATCATGCTGCGCACCCGCCAGCTGATCGAGGCCCAGGGGCATGCAGTGATTTACGGCGACACCGACTCGACGTTCGTCTGGCTGCGTCGCGCCCATGGCCAGCAGGAGGCGGCGCAGATCGGCCAAGCGCTGGTGGCGCACGTCAATCAGTGGTGGCGCGAGCACGTGCAGCAGGAATACGGCCTGCAGAGCGTTCTCGAATTGCAGTTCGAAACCCACTACAAGCGTTTTTTGATGCCGACCATTCGCGGCGCCGAAGAAGGCAGTAAAAAGCGCTATGCCGGGCTGGTCACCCGAGAGGACGGCAGCGACGAAATGGTCTACAAAGGCCTGGAAACCGTGCGCACCGACTGGTCGCTGCTGGCCCGGCAGTTCCAGCAGGAGCTGTATTCGCGGATCTTCCTGCGCAAGCCCTACCAGGATTATGTGCGTGACTACGTGCGCAAGACCCTGGCCGGTGAATTCGATGACCGGCTGATCTACCGCAAACGCCTGCGCCGCACCCTCGATGACTATCAGCGCCATGTGCGCGCGGCGCGCCTGGCCGACGAGTACAACGACCGGCAGGGGCGCCCGCGGCAGTATCAGAACGGCGGCTGGATCAGCTACGTGATCACCGTCGCCGGCCCCGAACCGCTGGAAGTGCGCAGCGCGCCCATCGATTACGACCACTACATCACCCGGCAGCTGCAACCGGTGGCGGACGCGATACTGCCGTTTGTCGACGACGACTTCTCAACCCTGATTGGGGGGCAACTGGGCCTGTTTTGAGTCCATCAGCGACAGGGTCCAGTCATCCAGGATGCCGTGGAAGTACTGGTTCAAGGCTTGCTGGAAAAGGTTGTCGGCATCGGCGACCTGGGCAAACAGGGTCATCGAGGAATGAAACTTCAGGTCATCGGGATGACCGAAAATCCCCGCTACCGAGCGCTCCCGGACGTTCAGCACTTCCTGGGTGCAGGTACGTAGCCGGGCGCCCAGCAACGGATGCTCAAGGTAGGCCAGGGCTTCCTCCCGCGAGCGGATGGCAAAGCGGCGCGACATCTCGCTGTCGCCGAGCCCGGCAAACTGCGGAAAAATGAACCACATCCAGTGACTACGCTTGTGTCCGTTGTTCAGCTCGTTTTGAACCCGGTCGAATACCGGGTCCTGAGCCTGGAGAAAACGTTGCAGATTGAACGGGTCCAGGTGGTCGGTGCTTCTCATGGCGAAGCTCTCTGACAGGCTGCGGTGGTTCAGACCATGGCCAGCCGCTGTTTGCGTTGTGGCGCGTGAAACGCTTGGTCCAGCGCCTCCAGATCCTCGGGCTCAAGCTGCAACGTGGCGGCCTGGGCGTTGAGGCGTACATGTTCGAGTCGGACCGCCTTGGGGATGGCGATCACTCCTTCCTGACGCAGTATCCAGGCCAGTGCCACCTGAGCCGGTGCGACGCCGTGACGGGCAGCTACCTGCTTGAGCGCGACGTCCAAGAGCATTTTACCGCCTTGGCCAATCGGGCAGTAAGCCATGACCGGCAACCGCCGTTGTTGGCTCCAGGGCAGCAAATCAAATTCTATGCCCCGTTGCTCCAGGTTGTAGAGCACCTGATTGGTGGCACAGGCCGGGGCGTCCAGTTCCAGCAGGTCGTCGAGGTCGAAGTTGGACACGCCCCAACGGCCAATCTTGCCGGCTTCGCGCAAGCGCTCGAAGGCGTCGACGGTTTCTTCCAGAGGATACTGACCGCGCCAATGCAGCAGATACAGGTCGATGTAATCGGTGCCAAGCCTGCGCAAGCTTCGCTCGCAAGCCTGGGGAATGCCCTGGCGACTGGCGTTGTGCGGGTACACCTTGCTGACCAGAAAGACGTTGTCGCGCTGGCCGGCAATGGCATCGCGCACCACTTCCTCGGCACCGCCTTCGGCGTACATTTCCGCAGTGTCGATCAGGGTCATGCCCAGCTCGATACCCAGGCGCAGTGCCGCGACTTCTTCCGTGTGCCGTGAACGGTCTTCACCCATCTGCCAGGTCCCCTGGCCGATGACCGGGACCCTGGTGCCAGCCAGTTCAAGCGTGCGCATGCAAACCTCCTTTATGAATGCCGATGGTTATTTCAGTGGGCAGCAGAATAGTCCATCGGTTCCGCCGCAGGCTGCGAACTCTTGAGCTGCACCTTGCCGGTGATCGATTGCTCTGTGCCGATACTGCACTTTTTCGAAATGTCCGGCTCTATCCATGGCAGCCTGCGGCGATCCCCACCGCCGGCCCATGCCCAAGTCCAAGAACCCATGGCTCGAGTTTCACCTACGATCACCACTAAAATCCGCCGTCATTGCCTGCTGCTTGCAGGTTTGTCGATGCTCTATGTCACCGGTTGCAGCCAGCAGCAGGGCGGCGACATCATCAACCAGATGCGCGAAGGCAAACCCCAGGAGTTCCTGCAGACCAGCGTCGACCGCATGGCCACCCTGACCATGCGCGACAACCTCAACAGCCTTTACCTGCTGATGAGCAAGCTCTATCTGCGTAACCCCGACGAGCTGAAAAAATCCGGTTTCCTCGATGCCCGCACCGCCGGCAAGCAAGTGCGCATGGCCATTGAGCTGCAGCAACCATTGCCGACCCTGGGCGGCAAAAAGGACCTCGCGGCCCTGCGTTTTGCCATGAGTCCGGAGTTTCTGGGCGACCGGGTCGGGGCGTTCATCTATGCCATCGGCAGCATGCTGGTGACCGCCCATGGCAATCGCCTCGAGTTCTACATGACCGACACGATCAACCCGGTATTTGTCAGCAATGCCGCGCGCAATATCGAAATCGCCACCTGGATCCTCAGCCAGCGACAGAACAAAGAGGGCCAACCCTTGCTGTTCTCCAACGAAATATCGGAGGAGGGCAGCAACCTGAGCTTTGCCGTCGAGTTCGGCAAGATCGTCGCCCGGCTGGACCTGCTGACCCGGATGCTCGACGAACGCTACCGGCGCATCGGCGTGAACTATGCCCAGAGCCTGCTGTTCCTGAATTTCCTGCCGGTGCAGTGAGCACGACACATATTCCTTGTGGGAATTGAGTTCAGGGCATAAAGATAGATCGCATCGATATAACTGGTTATAAGAAATATCGCTATGCTGCGGGCCTGATTTCCCCTGCGATCTTTGTGGAAGTATTCATGGATTTAGTGAACATCGGGTTGGTCGTCGCCGGGCTGGTTGTCGGCTTCATCGTCGGCATGACGGGCGTAGGTGGCGGGTCGCTCATGACCCCGATCCTGCTAGGGTTCGGCATCAACCCGGCGACGGCGGTCGGTACCGATCTGCTGTACGCCGCCATCACCAAATCCAGCGGTGTACTGGTTCACCGCAAGAACAACAACATCGACTGGGCGATCACCGGCTGGCTGACCTTGGGCAGCGTGCCCGCGGTGGCGTTGACGCTGTGGTTCCTCAGTACCCTGCACAGCGCCCCCGAGTCGATGAACGCGATCATCAAACAAGCCCTCGGGTTCGTGTTGTTCGCCACGGCTCTGGCGATCCTGTTCAAGAAGCGCCTGCTCGACTTCGCCCACAAACGTGCGGGTGGCAACTACAACCCCAGCGGATTGCGCTTGAACGTGATGACGGTCATCACCGGGCTGGTCCTTGGCGCCATGGTCGCGCTGACGTCCATCGGTGCCGGTGCACTGGGCACCGTGGCACTGTTCATTCTCTATCCGATGCTGCCGACCCGCCGCCTGGTGGGGACTGAAATCGCCCACGCCGTGCCGCTGACCCTGGTGGCGGGCCTTGGCCACGCCAGCATGGGCAACATGGATTGGCACGTCCTGGGTTACTTGCTGGTGGGCTCGTTGCCGGGGATTTACCTGGGCAGCCACCTGACCGGGCGCATCTCCGATGAATTGCTGCGCCCTTGCCTGGCGACCATGCTGTTGCTGATTGGCTACAAACTGGCGTTCTGAATCAAGCCGCCACGCCGGCTTCATTCGCGGGTGAATATTTCCAGCAGATGCCCGTCCGGGTCATCGAAATACACCCGCCGTCCTCCCGCGTAATCATTGATCTCCCTCAGTCGCTGCTTGCCCGGGTCGGCCCACCATGGCTGACCGTTGGCTTGCAGGCGTGCGAAGGCCGCATCGAAATCCTCATCGCCAATCAGGAATGCGTAGTGCTGAGACGCAATCGGCGGCTCGTTGTCGTAGAAATCCAGTGATACGCCGTTATCCAGTTTGACGATCAGCATGGGGCCGAAGGGCTCGGGGGCAGGCAGGCCAAGGAGGCCAGTCAGGAAATTCGCCGAAACCTGCTTGTCCCGGCACCAGACGATGGTGTGATTCAACTGAGTACTCATGGGCAAGTCCTCACAAGGGATCAGGCTGGTTGCCATGAGTCTTCAGATTAGCCCAGCCTGTTGCGCAATGACCGCCCTGACCTAAGCTTGGGGCAAGGCGAACAATATTTGCGGTATGTCACCCGGAACGATCGCCGCGATGCGCAATCATTAGAGCGTGAATATCAAAAGGAGATGCGCATGCTCATCAGGTCACTGACTCTGGCTACTTTGCTGGCGATTGCCGGCACCTCGTTCGCCGCCGATGGCGACTCACCGCTGGACATGGACAAGGGCAGGGCCCGGCCACTGATCGTCATCGCTCCGAGCACGGTTGATCCGACCTGGGTGAGCCTGAAAAAGTCCCTGGATGAGCCGGCCAACCGCAAGGGCTTCACCGACCGCAACATGGTGCTCTACACCGTACTCAACCTGATGGGCCAGCGCGACGGCAAGGACCTCGGGCCACAGGACACGGCGGCACTGATCCGCTCGCTCAAGCTGGGGGCCGGCGCCAAGACCAAGGTGATTCTGGTCGGCAAGGACGGCGAAAAGAAACTTGAACAATCGGACGCCATCAAGCTGGAAGATGTTTTCAGCGCTGTCGATCAGCTACCGGCGGCCGAGAAAGAATTTACCGCGACTGTGGCCGCTCCCGTCACTGAAGCCGAGCCGGCGGCAAAAGGCGCCAAAGGAACAAAACCTGGCAAACCGGCCAAACCCGCCAAGCCGCCTGAAATGCCGGATGATTGATGTAGCGAGGGAGCAGATCCTCGCTTCGCTAATTTAAGGTTGAGTCAAAAAATGACGGATCACATTGACCAGCACGGGTGAAAACGGCTGAAGACATTGCGCCGGGTTCGGAGTTTTCAGGGCGTCCAGAAGTAGTACCAGTAGTTCCTCGTCTTCAAATTGCAAGTCAGCGGGTTGCATGCCCTGTTCAAACATCAGTGCATCGACCAACTGCTTGCGCGCACCGATAAGGCCTCGATTACTTTCCTCGGTATGACCCAGGTTCAACGCCTCAATTGAAAGCTGGGCCCGCTCGGTTTGTCCCTCTACCAGTCCTGACAAATAGAACTTCAGTTCGGTTTCGCATTCGGCCATCAACGGCGTGAGAGGCAACGGAACTGTTCCTCGGCCATGACCGCATTGATCAGGGCGCTGGCAACTGGCAACGATGTTGGAAAAATCCAGCGTTCGATTCGGAGCATTGTCTTGGGCTTCAAGATGTTCGTTATGGGCATCGTCAATCGTAATCGACTGGCAGCAGTACGCGCATAAACCGTACTGTTCCGAGATGCACGATGCTCGAATGAGTCGTCTCTCATCCGGAGGCAAATCCTGATAACGCGAGGTCTTGTTTGAGCGTTTGAAGCGCGTCAATGATGGCGGCTCCATGCCTTTATCGATCTTACGCACGGCGCAACTCCAGCTTACGTATCAACAATGCCGCCTTCGCCAGCTCCAGATGGCTCTCAGGCAGCTCATTTGAAAGTGCGTCGAAAATCCCTTTGGCTTCATTTAGGTCACCGTTGTGAATATGCTTGAGCAACTGATTCAGGCGTTGTTGCACTTCGCTGTTGCGCACATCGGTGTCCATGACCTCCAGAAGCACTTGATTGGCATCCAGCCCATAAAGACCATTGCGTTCCTGCAGTTCCCCGTCATTGAGCACGTAACACAACACATCTTTTGCGTCGCTGATGACCAGCGGCGAGTGGGTTGTCAGAACAAATTGGCAATTGGGGAAAGTCTCACTCAACTGCCGAATCAAACTGCGCTGCCATTTAGGGTGCAGGTGCAAATCGACCTCGTCGATCAGGACGATGCCGTCACCCTCCAATGGGTTGTCCAGAGCCTGATTCATCATCGCCAATCGGCGAGCTATGTCGCCGACTAACGCCATCATCGACTTTTCGCCTTGCGAAAGCTGAGAGACGTTAAGCGTCATGCCACCCTTGTCTATCGCCATGTGCAAGCGTGGTTTGCGTTGAACTCGCAGGTTGCTGAAGCCGGGCATGAATGCGGCGATAGCTGAGCGAACAGCAGTCAATTGACGGTCGCGGGACGAAGCCTTCAATTGGGAAAGGGTTTTCCAGATGTCACTATCCTTGCCGAACTTTGCGGAAATCTCTGCCAAAGCTGTGTCCGACACGCCGGTTTCATTTTCGCTGTCTTCGCGTTCACGGAACCATTCGAAGAAACGGCGGAAATCGACGCCACGATTCAATGCGTTATCGTAGCCGTCGAGTTGATCAAAGGTGTGTTTGGTACGGATTTTTAGTGGGATTTCCAGAACCGAGCGTTCGACAGGGTAGTAGGCGATTAGTGGGAGTGAGGTTTTGTCATTGGTGGTCAATTGAGTGCGGTAGTGATCCGCAAGGAGGCTGGCGCTCTCTAAAGAGCTATGGACAGAGGACTTCCGTCCCAGCCTAGTGCGAGCTATGCCCCATGCGAACAAAGTCTTTTTAGGATCGGCATTGGGAAGTCCGGATCTCGCTGGTGACTCGTCCGCAATACCAATAAAAATTAATCCAGATGAAGCGCCGTTTCGAATATCCGCTTCTGCAAGGTGACTGCCGCTCCCTTTCTCAGTGCGAATTCTAGCGACCAGCCAGCTCAGTGAGGTGGCGATCGATTTCAAAATGGTAGTTTTCCCGGCACCGTTGTTTCCCACCAGAACCGTTACGTTCGAGGGATGTTTGGGGGTAGGGGCCAACGGAACACGCAAATCGGTGAACCGACCAACATCCGTTAGCTCGATTTTGAAGATTTCCATTACAAGGCCCTTCGGGGGTCAGTCAGTTTGAATACTTGATATCGCATTATGTCATTCCCGACCACGGATTGATCCGATGCCGTTCGCAGGCTTGGGAGGTCCATTAGATACAACGGTTTCACCTGCATCACAACGGGCATGAGTAAAAAGGTGTTTGTAACTAGATGCTCATCAAAGTGAGTGTGGGCAAAGGCCTTCACGTGCGTCGGAAATTTCCTTCAAAACGTGGCGTATCCCATGAACTGGTGCCCATTGGGCCGTATCGATAATCTTCGTCAGCCGCTGCAAATCAGCGGTCGGATGTGGAAGTCCGTTGGTTCAAGCCATCTACCAATGCCCCTAGAGCGCAAGTCGACATTTTTTATGTCAACATTGCCGCGTTTTGGCGGCTGTGCGCGGGAGCACTTTCGAGTGCACCGGGTTTTGGTGGATTGACCTGGACTTCCACACCTGCGTATGTGGAAGTGAGATGGGTAGTTTTCTCAACAATCCCCAATGGTACTTCTTCATGAAAAAGCTAAGTCCGAATCCCCCGGAATCCCCATCCGACTCAGATCTACCGCTGTCAGACATCACCGAACCCGCCGTCAGCGCTCGCTTGCGCAACCCCAAACACGTCGACCCGGTCAGCCACATCTTCACCATCCTCCCAAACGTCGACACCCCAACGCTGCTGTGCCACGCCTGCGAAACCCTCGCGTCCCTGAATGTGCTGGTCACCGATCTGGCTTGTAACCTGGAAAGTTCCAACCGCAATGTGGCGCTGTCGATTCAACAATTGGCAGTGGTGGGCGAATTGTTGGTGAACCGCGCACTGGACAATATCGACCCGCCCGAAGGTGTGCCGATAAAGTAAAAAAGGCGACCTCTAGAGGTCGCCCTTATCTATGGAGAAGGCGGCAAGGCTTATTGAGTCAGGGCGCTCAGAATCCGATGGGCAATCTTGACCCGCTCTGCATTGGGATAGTTCTTGTTGGCCAGCATCACGATGCCGATGTCCTTCGAAGGCACGTACGCCACATAAGCCCCGAAGCCACCGGTTGAACCTGTCTTGTTGATCAGCACGTTTTCCGGCTGCGCCTGCGGCGGGTTAAGCCACTGGACTTCATGGGCCTGCATGGCCATCGGCGTGGAGTTGCCGTCCAGCAAGCGATCCAGTGTGATCGGGTAGCGATACATCTCCCAGCCCAGGCCCTGGGTCATATCGCCTACGGTGTAGTAACCGCTGTGAGTCAAGGCGATGGCTTGCTGCAACGGCTTTTCCAGGGACGCCGGTTTCATGTTCGCGCCGACATAGCTCAGCAAGTCTGCGGCGCTGGTCTTCACCCCATACGCCTCGGAGTCCAGCGCGCCCGGACTCACCCGTACCGGTTTGCCGTCCTTGTTGTAGCCCTGTGCGTAGAGCGCCATCTGATCCTGTGGCACATGCACATAGGTGTGCTGCAAGCCGAGTTTTGGCAGCAGGGTTTTCTCCATCAGGTCATCAAACGGCTGGCCCATGCTGTGGGCGGCGAGGTAGCCGAACAGGCCCAGACTGGGGTTCGAATACAGTCGGTGGCTGCCGGGGGCGTAGGGCGGTTTCCATTGTTTGTAGTAGCCGAGCATCTTGTCGGCCGAATCATATTCGGCAGGGAATTGCAGCGGCAAGCCGCCAGCGCTGTAGGTACCCAGTTGCAGCACGCTGATGTGGTCGAAAGCACTGCCGCGCAAGGCCGGCAGGATCTGGCTGGCCTTGTCGGTCAGGGACAGCTTGCCTGTGGTCTGGGCGTAGGCGGCGAGGGTGGCGGTGAAGGTTTTGCTGACGGAGCCGATTTCGAACAGGGTGTCTTGCGTGACGGGGTTGCCGGTTTCTATCGAGGCGACGCCATAGTTGAAGTAATGCGTCTGGCCGTTGACGGTGACCCCCACGGCCATGCCGTGGATACCCTCGGCCTGCATTACCGGTTGTACAGCGGCGTTCACCACTGTCTCGACTTGATCCTGTGCGGCGCACTGGCCCGCGGCGAATATCGCCATGCAAGCGGCGATGGTTTTCAGCCTGTCCATGTTGGTTTCATCCGTCGTTGATTCAGTTGCGCGTCATTTTAGGGGCTCAAGCGCCATGCTCCGAGCGCTTTTTAAAATTGGCCGCCATCAGGCGGCCACGCGCAACCCTTGATTCAACGCGCTTGGCGCTTCAACGCACCAGGCAAGGCCGCTTGTTGTCGAACTTCCAGCCGGGAATCAGGAACTGCATCGCCACGCTGTCATCCCGCGCCCCCAGGCCCATGCCTTTGTACAGCTCGTGAGCCTTGGCGACCTGATCCATATCCAGCTCGACTCCCAGCCCCGGTTTCTGCGGTACCTGCACGCAGCCATCGACGATTTGCAGCGGGGCCTTGGTCAGGCGCTGGCCATCCTGCCAGATCCAGTGGGTGTCGATGGCGGTGATCTCGCCCGGCGCGGCAGCCGCGACATGGGTGAACATCGCCAGGGAAATGTCGAAGTGGTTGTTAGAGTGCGAACCCCAGGTCAGGCCCCATTCGTGGCACATCTGCGCCACGCGCACCGAACCCTGCATCGTCCAGAAGTGCGGGTCGGCCAGGGGGATATCGACCGACTGCAACTGGATCGCATGGCCCATCTCCCGCCAGTCGGTGGCGATCATGTTGGTCGCGGTTTTCAAACCTGTAGCGCGACGGAATTCGGCCATGACTTCTCGACCCGAGTAACCGTTTTCTGCCCCACACGGGTCTTCGGCGTAGGCCAGCACGTGGTGCTGATCGCGGCACAGGCGGATGGCTTCTTTCAGTGACCAGGCGCCATTCGGGTCGAGGGTGATGCGCGCATCGGGGAAGCGTTCGGCAAGGGCTGTGACCGCTTCGATTTCGGCGTCGCCGCTGAGCACGCCGCCCTTGAGCTTGAAGTCCTTGAAGCCATAACGCGCGTGAGCCGCCTCGGCCAGGCGGACCACCGCCTCGGCGGTCATGGCCTTCTCGTGTCGCACACGGAACCAGTCGTTGTCGGCGTCCGGTTCGCAGCGGTAGGCGAGGTCGGTTTCGTTGCGATCACCGACGTAAAACAGATAGCCGAGCATCTTCACTTCAGCCTTCGCCGAGCAGGGCGGCCACCGGTACGTTCAGGTGCTGACCGAGCAAATCGAGCAATGCGGCTTCCAGGCCGGTGACGGCGTGAATGGTGATGCGCAGATCGAAGGTCTGCAAACCGCGGCCACCGGCATCGCGGTCGGCGAAGGTCTGGCGTACCTGATTAAGGATTTTCTGATAACTGCCAATCGGGCTGCCGACCACCAGGCTACGTGCGTCTTCGAGGGTCTGGCGAATGCGCTCGCCCCCCGGCACTTCTCCAACGCCGGTGTGGCCGGCGTTGTCCTTGAGGATCACGATGTTACGGGTGAAAAACGGGCCGTGGGCGCCGCTCAGGTTGAGCAGCATGCCATCGTGGCCGGCCACCGGAACCACTTGCATGCTGGTGATGACCGGGGCTTTTGCGGTGTCTTGTGCGTTCATTTTGCAGTCCTTGAAAAGCGAAATTCAGGCGTGGTTAGGCATGGGTTTGCCCTGCGCCGCGGCAGGTGCGGGTTTCGGTGTGTTACGGGCAGCAAACACGATGATGGCGGCGATGATCGAAGTCGCGGCCAGGCCGTACAGCCCGCCCTGAATGGAACCGGTGCGTTCTTCCAGCAGGCCGAAAGTGGTCGGCGCAACGAAGCCGCCGAGGTTGCCCACCGAGTTGATCAACGCGATGACGCCAGCGGCAATGCGCGCATCCAGATAGGCCTGGGGAATCGGCCAGAACAGCGATGAGGCCGATTTGAAACCCAGTGCTGCAAAGCAGATGGCGACGAAAGCGAAGATCGGCCCGCCGGTGGTGGACATGAACATCCCGGCCGCAGCGATCAGCAGGGCAGTGGCGACCCAGGCTTGCTGGTGTTTCCATTTGGCCGACAAGGAAGCGAAGGCGTACATGCCGACAATCGACAGCAACCACGGAATCGAGTTGAACAGCCCGACCTGGACATCGCTCAGATCGCCCATCTTCTTGATGATGCTCGGCAGCCAGAAGGTCGCGGCGTAGATGGTCAGCTGGATAAAGAAGTAGATCAGGCAGAACAGGATGATCTGGCGATCCTTGAGCAGTTTGCCCAGCGACGGCTTGATGGGCGTGGCGGCTTCCCGGGCCAATTGTTCGTCGTCGATGGCCTTGACCAGTGCGTCCTGCTCTTCGCGGCTCAGCCATTTGGCGTCGTGGGGCTTGGAGTCCAGCCAGAACCAGACGAACACGCACAACACCACCGAAAACATGCCCTCGATGAAATACATCCACTGCCAGCCGTGCAGGCCCAGCCCTTCGATTTGCAGGAGCAAACCGGACAGGGGGCCTGAGATCAGCGACGCGACCGCCGAGCCACTGAGGAAGATGGCAATCGCCTTGCCTCGCTCCACGCCGGGCAACCAACGGGTGAAGTAGTAGATCACCCCGGGAAAGAACCCGGCTTCGGCCACGCCCAGCAGAAAACGCAGGATGTAGAAGTGGGTTTCGTTCTGGATGAACGCCATGCCTGCGGCGACCAGTCCCCAGGTCAGCATGATCCGGGTCAGCCAGATGCGTGCGCCGACTTTCTGCAGAAGGATGTTGGAAGGCACCTCGAACAGTGCATAACCGATGAAGAACAAACCGGCACCCAGGCCGTAGGCGGCCGCGCCAATGCCCAGGTCGTGCTCCATGTGGGAGCGGACGAAACCGATGTTCACGCGATCAATGTAATTGACGATGAACATGATGACGAACAGCGGCAATACGTGTCTTTTGACTTTGGCGATGGCCGACTTCAACGCTGAATTGGCGTCGTCGTGCATCCCGGAGATGGATGTATTCACTGCATTTTCTCCCACTCGTTATTTTTATGCGGGGTGAAGCTTGGGGGTTGCGTTGTTGATAGACATCATACAACTAGATTTTTTTAACTTGCAACCATGTTTATCCAATGAAATGGCGACAATTCGGAGGTTTTTAATTCTGTTGGTGGTGTTGAGTGGCCTTTTTAGCGACTCAATATGGGCTTTTGTGGAGTGTTGTCATACAAGCTTGGCAAGATTTTTCGGAATTCCCGCCCGGCGCGGTGCTACGATTCGATAGCCCTGATTTCGGACACACCCATGCAAGAAGACCTCGAAGCACCTGCCCGCAAGCGCAGCCACAACCTGGCCCATGATCTGGTGGAGAAACTGACCCAGCGCATCCTGCTCGGCCAGATGTTGCCCGGCGACAAGCTGCCGTCGGAAAACACCATCGTTCAGGAGCACGGGGTCAGTCGCACGGTGGTGCGCGAGGCGATCTCGAAGTTACAGGCCTCGGGGCTGGTGGAAACCCGGCATGGGATTGGCACGTTTGTGATCGAGCGCGCTCCGGAGCAGGGGCTGCGGCTGAATGTCGATACGGCGTTGGGGGTGCGCAGTATTCTGGAGTTGCGCATGGGGCTGGAAACCCAGGCGGCGGCGCTGGCGGCAACTCGCCGCACCGATCTGCAACTGGCGCAGATGCGTGAAGCGCTGGACGACTATCAAAACCTGCTGGCCAACAACGACAGCTGTGTCGAGGCGGACCGGCGTTTTCATCTGCTGATCGCCGAAGCCACCGGTAACGTCTGTTTCACTGAAATCATGCAGCACCTGGGCAGTGCGATGATCCCGCGCACCCGGGTCAATGCAGCCGAGCGTGGTGCGGTGGACTTGAGCAAGCTCGGTCAGTTGGCCAACCTGGAGCACGAGGCGATTCTCAACGCCATCAAACGCCAGGACCCGGACGCGGCGCGGGCGGCGATGTGGCTGCACCTGACCAACAGTCGCGACCGGTTTTCGGCTAGCTGATGGTCAGTGATACCGCGTTATCGTTCATCGTCGGAACGCCGCCCGGACCAAGCCGCGCTCCCACAGGGTTTTATGGTTGCCGCAGTTCTTGAGCACGGCTCAAAACCTGTGGGGGCGAGCTTGCTCGCGATAGCGCCAGACCTGACAGCGAAAAAACTGAGTCAGACCCTGACAGTTTGAACAACCACAGCCCGCCGCTCCAGATTCAACGCCAGCACACTCGCCAACACCACCAACCCGCCGACCACGATCATCAGCGTCGGTCGTTCGCCGAGCGCATAAGACGCAATCACCATCGCCGTCGGCGGCGTCAAGTACAGCGTCATGGTCGCCCGGCTCAAATCGACATGCGCCAGCACATAAGCCCAGGCCAGGTACGCCAGGGCACTGGGGAATATCCCCAGGGCAATCACCGCAAACTGCACTCGCAGCGGCGCTTGGGCGACTTGATCCGCCAGACCGGGCAAGTAGACCAGCAACAGCACCGTCCCGGACCACACCGTGTAACACACCAGCGTCAGCCCGTCGTATCGCCCGGTGTGATGCTTTTGCAGGGCAAAGTAGAGACTCCAGGACACCGCCGCCAGCAGGATCAGCAAGCCATGGGCATCAATGCTGCCCAAGCCATGATCGCCCGCCACCACAATCATCACGCCAAACAACCCGAGCAGCACACAACCCCAGCGCCACAGGCTCACCTGATCCTTGAACACGAAGCGCGCGATCAACGTACTGAACAGCGGCGTGGTCTGGGCCAGGACGCTCGAAGCGCCAGCGCTCACACCCTGTTGCCCGAAGTTGATCGCCACGTGGTGCAGGCTCACGGCAAAGAAGCCCAAGCCGAACATCAGGGGCAGATCTCGCAGGCTCGGCAGGCGAATGCCCTTGAACATCGCGACCACGGCCATGAACACAGAGGCCAGCAGGAAGCGCAGGAGCGCCAGGTGCACCGGGTCGTAGGCCTGCAAGCCGATATGGATGCCGGTCGGGGAGTAGCCCCAGCACGCCACGACAAACGCCATGGCCAGAATGATTTTCCAGGGTGAAACGGGGGAGGGTGTGAGCGGCGTCATGGTCGTGCACCTGTGGGTGGATGCACCGAGTATCAGAAAGCCGATCGTTCGCCACAACTGACTTATACTGCGCTAACCGTTCACTATAGGTGATGTATGGAGCTGGCTCAGATTCGCATGTTCAAGACCGTGGCCGATGTCGGCAGCATCGCCCGCGCGGCCGACCTGTTGCATTGCGTGCCGTCGAACATCACGGCACGGATCAAGGCCCTGGAGGCCGAACTGGGTGTCGCGCTGTTTTTGCGTGAGGGGCGAGGGTTGCGCATCAGCCCGTCGGGGCACACCTTCCTGGCCTACGCCTCGAAAATTCTTGCGCTCACCGCCGAGGCCAAGCGCGCGGTCGACCCTTCGGCCGAACCCTCGGGGCCATTGCGCATCGGAGCCATCGAGTCGTCGGCCACCGGGCGATTGCCGCGCCTGCTGGCGAAATTCCACAAGCGTTTCCCGCAGGTGGCGCTGGAGCTGACCACAGGCTCCTGGGGGCAGTTGCTCGACGACACACTCAACCACAAGCTCGACGGCGCCATCGTGGCGGTGGATGTCGAGCGTTCGCACCTCAAGCGCACGCCGATGTACCGCGAAGAGCTGTTGCTGATCGCCTCGACCTCCCTGGGGCCGCTGCGGGATATCAGTGATTTGCAGGACCAGACCGTATTCATGTGGCCTCAGGGCTGTCCGTACCGGGCGGCGCTGGAGCATTGGTTGTTGCGAAAGGGGCAGGCGCTGCCGATTGTCAGCCTGGCCAGTTATGGCGCGATTGTCGGTTGCGTCAGCGCCGGGGCCGGCGTGGCGCTGGTGCCTAAGGGGATCTTTGACCAATATGCCAAAGGTGCAGGCTGCGCAGGGTTTGAGTTTCCCGAGCTGACCGCCGTCGACAACCTGTTTTACTGGCACGAAAACGCCGGGGTGCACCCGGCGCGTGAGGCGTTTGTGGCGATGCTCCGCGAGGAATTTGCCTGACGCAGTACCTGTGGGAGCGGGCAAGCCTGCTCCCACAGGGGTTACGGCATGTTGATGTCCCGCATCAGCAGGCCAAAACCTAGCTCCACCGCATCCGGTATCGGCAAATACACGGTATGCCCATCCCCCGGCGCAACGTCGATCGCTTCCCCCTTGGCGTTTTGCAACTGATGCAGATCGAAGTGGAAGTTGCCCTTGGGCGTCATCAGCTCCATGTGATCGCCCAGGCCGAAGCGGTTTTTCACCTTGATCTCGGCCAGGCGATCCCGCCGCTGTCCGGTCAGTTCACCGACAAACTGCTGGCGCTCCGACACCGAGCTGCCGTTTTGGTAGTTCTGGTATTCGTCATGTACATGCCGGCGCAGAAAACCTTCGGTATAGCCACGCTGGGCGAGGGACTCCAGGTCGGTCATCAGGCCGCGGTCGAAGGCCCGGCCCGCCACCGCATCGTCGATGGCCCGGCGATAAACCTGGGTGGTGCGCGCGCAATAAAAGTGTGATTTGGTCCGGCCTTCGATTTTCAGGGAGTGCACGCCCATCTGGGTCAGGCGTTCGACATGCTGCACGGCGCGCAGGTCCTTGGCGTTCATGATGTAAGTGCCGTGTTCGTCTTCGAAGGCGGGCATCTGTTCGCCGGGACGATTGGCTTCCTGCAACAGGAACACCTGCCCGGTGGGCGCGCCGATGCCCAGGGTGGGTTCCGGCTGATACTGCTGCACGATCTCGCCCAGGTGGTTTTCCGTGGCCGGTTGCGCTGAATATTTCCAGCGACAGGCATTGGTACAGCTGCCCTGATTGGCGTCACGCTTGTTCATGTAGCCCGACAGCAGGCAGCGCCCGGAATAGGCCATGCACAACGCGCCGTGCACGAACACTTCCAGTTCCATGGCGGGTACTTGTTCGCGGATCTCGGCGATTTCTTCCAGGGACAGCTCTCGGGACAGGATGATCCGGCTCAAGCCTTGCTGCTGCCAGAACTCGACACTGGCCCAGTTCACCGTGTTGGCCTGCACCGAAAGGTGGATCGGCATCTGCGGGTAGTGTCGGCGCACCAGCATGATCAGGCCGGGGTCGGACATGATCAGCGCATCCGGGGCCATGGCGATCACCGGTTCAAGGTCCTTGAGGAAGGTCTTGAGCTTGGCGTTGTGCGGCGCGATGTTGAAGCGCTTGCCCTGAGCCTGCGCTTCGCGAATGCCAAGGGCCAGGTTGGCGTGGTCGAATTCGTTGTTGCGCACCCGCAGGCTGTAGCGCGGCTGGCCGGCGTATACGGCATCGGCGCCGTAAGCGAAGGCGTAACGCATGTTTTTCAAGGTGCCGGCGGGGGCGAGCAGTTCTGGCGCAGTGAGGTTCATGGCAGTGTCGGTCGCAAAAACCGCACAGGGTAAATGCCCTGTGCCAAGGGTTTATTGACCTGGATCTATGCCAGATCAACAAACCGATGGCACTCGCGCGAGCCGTGGCGGACTAAACATCAAGGCGAAAATTTTTCGTCCTGACTGGCTGGCACGGATCGGACATGAACGAAACTACCCCACAAGACAAATCGCTGATGGTTTTACTGGTGCTGGTGAGCGCTGCCTTCATCTGGATCCTGCTGCCGTTTTACGGCGCGGCGTTCTGGGCGGTGATCCTGGGCATCCTCTTTGCGCCACTGCAGGGCCGGCTGCAAGTGAAGTTCGGCTGGCAACGCAACCTCACGTCGCTGTGCACATTGAGCATTTGCCTGGTGATTGCGATTCTGCCGGTGATCATCATCAGTGCCTTGCTGGTTCAGGAAGGCGCGTCACTCTACAAAAGCGTCGAGAGCGGCGAACTCGACATAGCCGGGTATGTGTCGCAGTTCAAGCACAGCCTGCCGCCGTATTTCCAGCATCTGCTGGATCGCTTCGGCATGGGCGAGTTGAACGGGCTGCACGAGAAAATCGTCAAGAGCGCGATGACCGGCGGGCAGGTGCTGGCCTCTAAGGTGTTCAGTTTCGGCCAGGGCACGTTCGAGTTCATCGTCAGCTTTTTCATCATGCTGTACCTGCTGTTTTTCTTCCTGCGTGACGGTGCGGAACTGGCGCGCAAGGTGCGTGCGGCGGTGCCGTTGCAGGAACAGCAGAAACGCCGTTTGCAGCTCAAGTTCAATCGTGTGGTACGGGCGACGGTGAAAGGCAACCTGCTGGTGGCCGTCACCCAAGGCGCGCTGGGCGGTCTGATTTTCTGGTTTCTGGACGTTCCCAGCGTGTTGCTCTGGGCGGTGTTGATGGCGTTTCTGTCGTTGCTGCCGGCGGTGGGGGCGGGAATAGTCTGGGTGCCGGTGGCGGCGTTTTTCCTGCTCACCGGGGCGATCTGGCAGGGCGTGGTGCTGGTATTGTTCGGGGTTTTGGTGATAGGTCTGGTGGACAACCTGCTCCGGCCATTGCTGGTGGGCAAGGACACCAGGATGCCGGACTACATGATCCTGATCTCGACCCTCGGCGGCCTGGCGATTTTCGGGCTGAACGGTTTTGTCATCGGCCCGTTGATCGCGGCCCTGTTCATGTCGAGCTGGGACATTTTCATCGAAACCAAACCGCGGGTGCAGCTGCCTTAGGCGCTGAACCTGCCGGACTGGCCGCTGCCGATGCGTTGCGACAGTTCACGGGCGGCAGGCAGCGAAGTGAGCGGGCCGCTGATCTGTACGCCGTCCTGCACCAGGTACCAGCAGGCAAGCATGCCCAGCTCTCTGAGCTGTGCGGGGACGGCGCTGCCGATAACGGACATGATCTGAACCTTGGACATGAGAAGTACCTCCATCAATCTGTGGAGTTACTCTAAGGTCCGGGTACCTTGAGGGGTAATCAACGTTTTCGATAGTGGTCATTGATGCCAGAGGGGGTAAACGACCGTTGGTCGGTCAGCTGACCACCTGATCGAGCATATGAACCACTTCCTGCTCGTTGAGCAGGCCCTTGCGCACCAGGCTTTGCGTCAGCAGCGAGAGAAACTTGGCGCTGCGATGGCCTTCCAGGTGCTTGAGTTCGGTCAGTGCGTTGTAGACCTTGCTGGAGGTGCACAGACCGACGATGCGGTGCGGGTTTTGCGTTGGCATGTGGTCGTCCTTGTTGTTATGAACCTGTTTTCGACGGACAGCCCCGAGCTTGCGGAACTGACATGACAAAAATATGACCGATTTGTGCCGCGGGGCAGAAATCGGGTCAAGTCCATCTTGCCTGTTTCTGCCACGGACACTGTCCCGATAGCGACCTTGGCGAGATTTATCCAGACCTTGACCGACAATTGGATATAAAAAAGCCCCGCTGTTTCAGCGGGGCCGGTTGAGTCTGTTACCAGCGACCGTAATGTCGGCCGTAGTAGCCGCGTGGCGGGCCGTAGTAACCACGGGGTGGTCCGTAGTAAACCGGGGCCGGGCGGTAGTAGATCGGTTGTTGCACGTAGACCGGGGCCGGTTGGTAGTAAACCGGAGGCGGTGGTGTGTAATAAACCGGCGCGGGCTGGTAGTAGACCGGTTGCGGCGCGACATAGACCGGGCGGTTGGCGTTGATCAGAGCCGAGCCGACGATGGCAGTACCGACGATCGCTCCAAATACCGCCGCGTCATTACCGTGCCCGGCTTGCGCCTGACCTGCGACAGCGAGGGCGCCGATCAGCAAGGCTACTGTGGGGACTTTACGGATCATGATAGTACCTCGGTTCTTCAACCCGGCGCTTGTGTCTGCAATAGACCCAAGGATTGTCGCGGGGATACTTCTAAGACAGCGTTTTTCTGAAAAACAGCACGGCCGCGAGGTAAATTTTGTGTAAGGTCTGTACCGACTTTCTTACCGACCCGTGTAGGCCCGTGCGAACACGCTTACATGATCGATCAGAACCCGATGGAGGGCTAATCCCGTCCATCCGAAAAGTGCATTTGAAGGAGCTTGCCCATGCAGATGAACCCCAACAAAGACACCCAGTTGTGCATGTCCCTTTCAGGACGCCCAGGGAACTTTGGCCTGCGTTTTCACAATCATCTGTATGAACAACTGAACTTGAATTTTTACTACAAGGCCTTTGCCAGCCAGGACCTGACGGGTGCTGTTGCCGGCATTCGCGCCCTGCGGATTCGTGGTTGTGGCGTGTCGATGCCGTTCAAGGAAGCCTGCATTGCCCTGGTGGATGAACTCGACGCATCTGCCGCCGCCATTCAATCGATCAACACCATCGTCAACACCGACGGGCATCTCAAGGCCTACAACACCGACTACATCGCCGTTGCCCAATTGCTGGAAAAACACCAGGTGCCCAAGGACTCGACCTTTGCCTTGCGCGGCAGCGGCGGCATGGCCAAGGCCGTGGCGAGTGCCTTGCGCGATGGCGGCTATGAAAACGGCCTGATCGTGGCCCGTAACGAGCGCGCCGGGCAGGCGCTGGCGCAGTCTTTGGGGTATGAGTGGCAGGCCGAGCTGGGGAGTCGTCGCCCGCAGATGCTGGTCAACGTCACCCCGATCGGCATGACGGGAGGACCGGAGGCCGATCAACTGGCCTTTGAGCCTGATGTGATCGAAAAAGCGGAAACTGTCTTCGATGTGGTGGCGATACCCTCGGAAACACCGCTGATCGTGCGTGCCCGTGCCGAAGGCAAACGGGTCATCACCGGGCTGGAAGTGATCGCGATCCAGGCACTGGAGCAATTTGTGCTCTATACCGGTGTACGGCCGACGGACGAGCAATTCCAGAAGGCCGTAGCGTTTGCCCGCAGCTAGGAGGTGTCCATGCATCCCCCCATTCTCAATCTGGATTCGGTCGAACTTGAACCGCTACCCGAAGCGTTTGCGCCGACCGGTGAAACCGCCGGTCGCTATCAACAGCGCCTGGCCCTTGTCGGTCAGCAACTGGGGGCGCAAAAACTGGGTTATCGCCTGTATGTGCTGGAGCCAGGCATGCGCGGCAGTCCGTTTCACAGTCATCGGGTCAATGAGGAAATGTTCTACGTCGTAGCCGGGGAAGGGCAGGTGCGCCTGGGATCCGAACGTTTTCCGATCCGTGCCGGTGATGTGATCGCCTGTCCACCGGGTGGGCCTGAAAAGGCGCACCAGATCATCAATACCAGTAACGGCGAGTTGCGGTACCTGGCCGTCAGCACCCAGCAATCACCGGAAATCTGTGAATACCCGGATTCCGGTAAATACGCCGTGATGGATGACTTCAAGGTGGATGCCGAGGGTAATGCGTCAGGCTTTGTTGCGGTGGCCCGGCAGGCGGACGGGGTGGATTACTGGGACGGCGAGTAACCACGGGCACCGTCAAACCACTGTAGGAGCGAGCCTGCTCGCGATGGACGTCAACGATAACGCGTGCTGTCTGAATGAGCGCGTCGTCTGGACGTTTTTCGCGAGCAGGCTCGCTCCTACAGGTTTATCCAGATTATTCGAGCCGGGCCAGTCTTTCTTCCAGCGCCGCAATTCGCGCTTCCAGTTCTTCGATCCGTTCAACCGAAACCCCGCTGCCGCCACGCTCGGCCGGGTTTTGCCGTGCCGCCATGATCGCTTCGATATCCGCCGGGTCGCCCAGGGCGTGGGTGTAGCGGTCTTCGCGTTGGCCGGCCTGACGCGGAATCAGCACGGCCAGACCCCGGGCAATCAGGCGTTCGAGTTGATGCACCACTTGTTCAGTGTCTTCGAATTCATGCATGCGGCCGCTGCGGGTTAGCAGTTCATTGACGGTCTGCGGGCCGCGCAGAAACATCAGCCCGGTCAGGATGACCTGCGCCGGTACCAGTTCCAGGGCTTTGTCGACCTTGTGTTCCCAGCGGTCGGCGCGGCTGCCCATCACCAGTCTGGCGAAGCCGCGTCCTTCGAGGGCGCGCAGGCTCTGACCGACCTGTCCCTGCGTCAGGTTCATCACTGGCTCGCGGCTGGTTTTCTGGTTGCAGGCAATCACCAGGGCATTGAGGGTCAGGGGATAGGTTTCCGGGCTGGTGGCCTGTTTTTCGATCAACGAACCCAGAATGCGGATTTCCGTGCTGCTGAGCCGTGGCTCGTCGAAAGTTGTCTCTTGCTCAGTGCTCATGGTTCTGCATCCTTAGCCGATTCATGTTTTTCACTTGCGTAGGCGCACTTTGACATCGCCCGTTCGGACTAGGCAAGGCTAACGATTCTGCCGCGTCCGGGCGGCGCCAAACTTCATGCTCAAAGGGGTGTTGCGCCACGCGCGCCCCGCCAAACGAGCAGAAGGCGCCGCGATGGAGTTTGCATTCAGCGACGAACAGGAAATGATCCGCGCATCGGCCGAGGG
>LNAP01001481.1_pt1 | contig 24744 bp, 20 predicted proteins | sample 602601 | NCBI WGS metagenome assembly LNAP01 (sample SAMN02440304, study PRJNA202911) | soil metagenome | biome: Subtropical and temperate rainforests or woodlands; isolation source: soil samples (1 kg each in a 20% v/v slurry with milli Q water) were... ...
CTGTTCAAGGAACTCAAGCCGCTGGCCAGCAGCAGCGACTGGGTGTTGCCGGGGCGCGGCACTCTGGCCAAGCCCTTCGCCAACAATGCGCTGAACCAGGCGCTGAAGGTGTCATTGCAGGGGCAGGAGATCCCCGCCTTCACCATCCACGACCTGCGGCGCACGGCATCGACATTGCTGCACGAACAGGGCTGGCCTTCGGATGTGGTGGAAAAGGCGCTGAACCACACCATCGGCGGCGTGCGTGGCGTCTACAACCGGGCGGAATACGCCGAGCAGCGGCGGGAGATGTTGCAGGCGTGGGCGGATTACATTGACGGGTTGGCGCCGTCGGCAAATCTGGTGGTGTGAGTCCATCCGGGGCGTTGGCAGCCTTTTCCTTTTCTGAATAGCGCCGTTGACCCTTGAGTCCATTCCCTTGCCCTTCGTCTCAGCCGGATTTGACATTGTCTGATTTTTATCATTATAATCTGACAAACCGGAGGTCAGATCTATGAGCGATGGGCCACACAGAAGTTTGCCGATGCGAAAGCCATGGAAAGCGCTGGCTATGCGGGGAGATCAGCATGTCTATGCTGACGAGCAGGTTGCGGAGGCTGCAACGAATGCGCTCGCGAGCGATTTCAAGAATGAGGTCAAGTGGTCGTTGATAGATGCTTTGAAGGCTGTTTTCACTGGCCGCGACAACTCTTTGGGACTTCGAGAGATCGCCCTGCAGGAGCTAGAGGAGGCAAGGGCCTTGGCGGCTGGATCCGTGTTTGGACGGGATGCAGTGGAATGGGGCGTTGTACTGATCAAAGAGGGCAAATTTGGGCTTGACGCTTTTCATGAGGTCGTAGGACTTGCGGCCAAAATGAGAGGATTCGCAAATGCAAGATCTGTTGAAGAGCACTACCTTCGGGAATCAAATCAACGACGAGCTAGTCATGTAAGCAAGCGGATCCATAGTGCAATCTCCAGCCTGTCAGAAATCCAATTGGGTTCAATGCTTGCGTCCCCTGGATCTGCCAAAACGCAACATCTGAAGAAGCATACGCAAATCGATGAAGGAGTTCCGCTATGACGAGCGCATTGCCACTCAAGGAACTCGTTGTCGACGTGGTCGAACCTGGTTCCCGTCGGTGTAAAGGTGCGGTTGCCTGTCGGATCGATCAGAACATCAAGTTCGATCTCGATATCCTCGAGTCATTTTCGTCACGCAAATGGCAATCTACTGTTTACGACGCCCTCGTTGTAGCTGCAGCAGTGGAGTTTTGCGATCGAAGCCTCGCCCGCAGCTCAATGAATTGGGGGCGAAAATTCTTGGTCCATATCCCTGTTCATGACCCATGCAGATGGTCTGATAAATCAGTAGGGCGGGCGCTGATAGACGCATTGAACCTCCTTACCGGGGACGATTGGCAATTCGATTTTCGTACGCGCAAAGTGTCTGCGGAGCCCCCACGCCAAGACCGAATGATATTTCCTGCCAACGCGGAAGCTGTTATCGCGTACAGCGAAGGAATGGATTCATGCGCAGTCGCCGGGCTGGAAGGAAAGCGTCTTGGGAACCGTTTGGTACGTTTACGCGTGGGAGGCAGCCAACAAGATATTTCAAAAAAAGAGCGCCTTAGGATTCCTTTCATGGCGCTTCCCTATGCCGTGAAGATCGACGGCGGGAGAAACTCAGAAAACAGCGCGCGCAGTCGGGGCTTCAAATTTAGCGTGGTATCAGCACTCGCGGCCTATTTGATTGATGCGCCATCGGCCATCGTCCCAGAAAGCGGGCAGGGCGCTCTCGCCCCCGTCCTTCTGCCTGTTGCTCATGGCCATGAGGATTATCGGAGCCATCCAGTTTTCACGGCATTGATGGAGCGTTTCATCCACGCTTTGCTGGGCTACAAGCTGAAGTATGAATTTCCTCGCTTGTGGGCGACGAAAGGGGAAACACTCCGCGAATTTGTCGACAACTGTGGTGCCGATGCACGCTGGGAGGCGACCAGGTCGTGCTGGCAGCAGTCTCGGCAGGTGGCTGTCTTGGGCAAAAGGCGTCAATGTGGTGTATGCGCGGCATGTACGCTACGTCGTTTGAGCGTTCACGCAGCCGGTTTGATCGAGGCACCGGAAACCTATGTGTGGGAATCGTTACAAGCTGCCACCTGGGAGGCCGGCGCAGTTGAAAGCTTTAAGGCCTTCACGCCAGCTCTGCGAGAGTACTCGATCGCAGGAGTACTGCATTTTGAACACCTTGCGGAACTTAGAAGCTCTATGCAATACGAATTAGTCAAGCGCCGAAGAACGAGTGAATTGGCGCTTTCTCTGGAAATTTCACCGGTGTCCGTGCAGCAGAACCTTGATCGTTTTTTGCAACAACATGCTATGGAATGGTCGGCATTCACTGACGATCTCGGGCCAACGTCGTTCGTGAGGCAATGGATAGATAAAGCATCATGAATAAACCAAACCATGAACTAAGCCCGCTAGAGCTGGGCGAACGATTGAAGATTGCACGAGAGACGGCAAACATCACTCAAGATGCTGCTGCCAAAGCTGTGGGTGTCGCCCGCACCACGCTTGTCTCCATTGAAAAAGGGCAGCGTTCGGCCAGACTCGAAGAAATTCAGGCACTAAGCCGTTGTTACGGTATCTCCGCCAATTCCCTGTTGCGCCGAGAAGCTGTGCACGTAGATCTGGTCCCGCGCTTTCGATCCCTTCCTGAGACGAATGATGCGGGCATCGAGAACGCAGCACAGGTTCTAAACGATCTGGTGAAAGCCGAAGTAGAGCTTGAAAACATTCTGGGTATCCAGAAGCCTTACAACTATCCAGTAGAAAAAGTTATTCTTCCCGGTGACGTTCGCAAGCAAGCAGAGCACGACGCACAAAGTTTACGAACCTGGCTGGGACTAGGCGAAGGACCAGTACAGAACCTATTGGCAATTCTGGAGTTACAACTGGGATTGCGCGTTTATGCAAGAAAACTTGATCCAAAGGTGTCAGGCTTGTTTGCTTTTGACACTGCTGTGGGTGCCTGCATGCTGATCAACGCCGGCCACCGGAAAGACCGCCGGACCCTGACTGGTGCCCATGAACTTGGCCATTTCGTCGCAACGCGTCGTCGGCCAGAGGTTTATCAGGATGAGAAGTACGAAAACTCTCGTGAGGAGCGATACGCGAATGCCTTCGCCAGCGCATTCATGATGCCGGCTCGTGCCGTTATGGAGAAGTTCAAAGAGTTGACCATTGGCTCAACGCATCTGACGCGCAGGCACATCATTTTATTAGCCAATTTCTTCGGCGTCTCTCGGCAAGCAATAGTGCTACGTCTTGAAGAACTCGCATTGACGAAAAAGGGCACCTGGGATTGGTTCATGGATAACGGTGGCATCACCGACGATCAGGCTCGGCAAGTCCTCGGCTCGCAGGCACATGATCCCGTGCCGACGGATGGAACGCAATCGTCTCGGCTTTTCCTATTGGCCATCGAGGCGTGGAAAAAGGATCTGATTAGTGAGGGGCAGATGGCAGAAATGCTGAAGCTCGATCGAAGAAAGGTTCGGGAGCTACTTGATGAGGCCGAAGAGGATGAGATAGATGACCTTTTCAAGTTGCCTCAATGATCGGGATGAGGCTGTCGTCCTAGACGCCAGTGTCATCATCAACCTATTGGCCACTGGGAATGCAAGTGCAATCTTGCAAGCCCTACCTGCCGTTCCTTTCGTGACGGGAAATGTCGTACGGGAGATTGGCCAAGGTGTTGCCAACGACCGCTCAGAACCCGCTTTACTAGCTAAGTTGATCAGTGATCAAGTGCTGAGGGTGGAGGAACTCTCCGGCCCGTCGCTGCAGCACTTTTTCGATATGGTCGCTGGCCATACTTCAACCTCTCTAGGGGATGGCGAGGCAGCTACACTCGCATATGCATATAGCAAAGGCTTCCCAGTTGCTATCGACGAGAAGAAAGCAACGCGGATCGCTTACGAGCGCTTTAAACAGTTGAAGCTGGTGACTACCATCGATATTCTTGCTTATCAAGCGGTAAACACCTTGCTAGGTCATGACGCGTTGGCACATGCAACGCTACAGGCACTGCGACTTGCAAGGATGCAGGTATGGGATCACCAGTTCGAGTGGGTGATCCAACTCATCGGACCAGAACATGCGGCAGCATGCTCAAGCCTGAAGCGACATATGCGGCGCAAGTCGGCCATGCTCGATCTTAAGCAGGCGTGATCAATCCATCAAAGACGCACATAGGTGACGTTGAACTCCTTGCATTGCCTATGTTGCTGAAGCCGGTTAGCAAAATTGAAAGTGTCGTTCAGTTCGAAGCGCTGGAATACATCCAGGCCGCGGCTGAGAACGATTTTCCACCCATGGTCCGTGGTGATGTCCCGGTCATGTTTGGTGCCGCTGGTATCGTAGGCCCAAGTGAATTGAATGCCGACAGTCGCGCAGGCATCCGCGATCTTCTGCAGATTTTCCGTCTGGCGATCCCCGTTGAATTCGTCTTCGACGGTGACGACATGCACAGCGACTTCATCCTCGGGGCCATGAAGTTTGCTGACGGTTTCCATCAGTTCCATCAGGTTGCGGAGCTGGTGGAACATGCGTAAGTAAGGGTCGGTCACGACGATCCGCTTGGCTCCAGCCAGATACGCGCCGAACAAGCTGTCAAAGCTCACGCCACGCTGGTTCTCCTGAAAAACCAGGTGCTGCTCTTTCAAGGGGTTGTCAGTGGTCTTTGAGCGAGGTGGCTGCTCGACTGCCGGCACGCCTTGAGATGGCTCGACCGCTGCTGAAGCGCCCTGCGCGCCGGCTATTGCCTCGGCCGAATCATCGACCGCCACACGGCGGTGATACTGGTGTGGGTACTCGTCTTCCTCCAGCGTATGCACCAGGCGTTGCTGCCCAGCCGCATCCGAATAGGCAAAACGCACTTCTGGATAGGTCGCATCGATGCGCAGCAATTGGTCCTTGACCCGCTTTCGCCCTTCGATGGCACAACGCAAGACCTCTTCGATCTCGGCATCGCCCGCCTGCCCGTCAGGGAACAAGAGCTTCATCAGTCCTGAGAAGGTCTTGTTGATGCCGTCGCGGTCTCGCGTGGAGATATCGTCACCCAGCGTAAACAGCGCCTTGTAGCGGTCCGAATAATCGTGGCTGCGCAGCGAGCGCAGGATCTCGGCCAGATAGTCGACCACGAACCCATAGCCCGCAGAGAACATCTCTGCACGAATCACGTCTACCTCCCAGCCCGGGATGTAGCTGTGGATGCGATCGAGGAAGGCGGAATCGTGGAATTTCTCAGGCAACGGATCGAACAGATCGCTGTGCTTGAGCATGTAAGGCACGGTATGGTCGGTGTTGCCGACGAACACCATGCTCGCTTCGGCCCCGAGCGTTTCCACGCCACGAGAGAACGACTTGTTCGCCATGTAGTTCTTCATGATGTCCACCAGCGCCTTGTCCACGCGCTTCTGCTTTCCGGCGAACTCGTCGAAGGCCACTACGTCCCAGTAACCCACCAGCCCGAGCTTGCCGGTGCCGTTGTGTACGAACAGCTTGGGAACCGTGACCTCGCCTCCCGAGATCAGGATGCCGTGTGGTGAGAACTCGGAGTACACGTGCGACTTGCCCGTGCCTTTGGGCCCCAGTTCGATCAGGTTGTAGTTGCGTTCGCAGAACGGGATCAGGCGAATCAGTTGCAGCAGCTTGTTGCGCTTGCCGAACATCTGCGGGTTGAAGCCGATGCTCTGGATCAGCAGGTCGATCCACTCGTCCGTGCTGAACTGCCGGCGAGCTTCCAGGTACCCGTCCAGATCAAAGCGCGATATCTGGATGGGCTTGAGCGAGGCCAGTATCCAGGGCGAGGCGGACTTGTCCTCGGTGTATTCGTATTCGAGATCGGCAATGCACCAGACGCCACCCACCAGCAATTTCTGGTGCGATTTCACCGTACCTGAGTCGATCAATACCTTCTTGATGCCGAGGTTGGCGAACTCGGCCTCATAGACGTCATCTTTGTCGTTGAGCGAGACGCTGATGCGGTCGATCACCTTGTGCCGGCCCTTTTCCTTGATCGTTGAGCGCACCAGGCCAGCCTCATTGCGGTGCACATAGTGCTTGCGCAGGATCTCCCGGACCGTATCGATGCCTGTCTGGATGGTTGCCTCGTCATTGGTGGCGCAGTACTGACCCAGCAGGTACTCCAGCACGTAAGTTGGCACGATGGCATTGCCTTTGACGGCCTTCACCAAATCCTTGCGCACCACCAGGCTGGCGAAATGCTGGTTGATCTTGTCATCGAGCAGGGTCATGGCCGTTCTCGCCTAGAAATCGAATTCGCTGGTGAAGGATCGGCGAATGGTGTAGCGCACCGCCTTGTACTTGGTGTAATGCGAAGTACCCTCGACGGGTTCTTCGAGCCGCAGCTCAACCTGTTGGTTGTTCGCTGCATCCGCCTTGCGGCTGAGCAGAAGGCGTACCGGCAACTCCCGCTCGCGCGGATTATCCGAGGCGAAGTCGAACAACAGCTCATGCTGATCGGAGATCAACTCACCCGCGAGCGTGTACAGGCCTGCACGCAGACGCCGGGGCTGGCGTTTCTCCGTGATGGCTTCACGCTGGTACAGCACCACGGCCAACTGTCCCGTGGTGATGGTCTTGCCCCCATCACCGATGAAATCCACCTCCACGCGCCCGACATCGCTCTGGCGCTTCTTGTTGATATGCAGCAGCGGGATCACCACCTCTTGCAAGGTGGCCCCACCATGCACGAACCGGCTGCCGGAACCTTTGAGCCGCAGGCGGTTGATGGATTTTGGAATCTGGACTTCCAACGTGCCGTCCAGTCCCAACTGCGCGGGCTGGAAGGTCTTGAAACCCGCACCCTCGCGCAGCCCCTTGCCCAGCACGAATCGCCGGTCGCGATAGAGAATCTGTTCACCCTCTGGTTCGCTGCTGAGGAAGTCGCTTTCCTGCAGAGGGTGGTGCTGATAGATGAACCCGTGATCGGCAGTCAGCAGAAGATTGCTGGCATTGGCGTTGAACAGCTTCTTGATCACCCGGATCAGCTCTTCCAGCGTCCCCTGTGCAGCGGCGAACACGCGCTCTTCGGTATCACGTGTGTCGCCGGTCTTGTCGATCAGGTTGTGATAGACATAGACGACATCATGGTCGCGTACCAATGCACGCGACTCCTCCTTGCCCATGGCCAGCACGTCCTTGGCCAGCACCACCGTTGAGCTTGGTATGGCAGCGGCCAGTATCTTGCGCCGGTTGGCAGAACCCTGTGCGCTCTGGCCATCGACCAGTGCATCACCGCTGTCGCCATCGGCCAATTCAAGGCATGTGTTGGGTAACAGTGCCGCCATGCCCAGTTGCGTGTAGCTGGGCAACATGGACAGCATCGGCTCCAGGTCGGCCTCGTACTTGTCTTCCTGCCGGATCAGGCTTTGTAGTTCTTCGCCCACCTCGTAGCGGAAGGCATCGGAAATCAGCACGCAAACCTTGGCTTTGCGTTCCAGGAAAGACTGGACATGGCGTTTGGCGAAGTCGCGTTGCAGGGGTACCGAATCCACCTTCCAATGCTGCGCGACATCCACATGCTGTTGCCACTGATTGTTGAGGCGGGTCAGATAGTTGGTGCTGTACAGGTTCTCGACACGCGTCGCCAGCTGTCCAAGCAGCGACGCCTGGCCGGACTCGCGCAAGTGATAGATGAACTTGCGATAGCGCTGATCCAGCCTGAACCAGGTGGCCGCGTACTTGCGCACACCGTCGGCCAATGACGTCATGTCCAGTTGTGTCATGTCCAGCAGATGCATGAACTGGGCGGCGTGTTCCAGCGCCAGATACACATGTTCGAAGTTCTCGAACCAATGGCTCTGTCGGCGCTGGCGCACCCATCGCTCCACATCGGCGGCCGTGATGGTGCGGGCCACCACCGCATGCACCAACTCGCTGAGAATCTTGCAGTCGATCAGCTCGAAGTAATCCAGATCTGCCAACTGGCGATAGTCCAGCGCCTGCAGTTTCTCGTCGATTTGCAGGATCTCGGCACACCGCCCGGACAGCGCCTCGAAACTGGCCTTGTGCGAGCGGCTGTCTTTCCAGCGGCGCAGGAACACCAGCGACTCGGCGGACAAGGTGCTGGCGCAGGAAGAATCAATACCGGTCAGGAAGCTGTTCTTGAACAGCTCGATGACAAAGTCCTGCAGGCCCGGCTGCTGCGAGTCGTAGCCATAGGCGCGCTTCATCTGCTCCCAAAGGTAGCCCTTCAGGCTGGAGTGTTCGACCAGCTTGATGCGTGCATCGCCCTCCTGGGCCAATTCGGCCAGCAGGGTTTCCAGGATGACATCCAGACGGGGCTCGCAGCCCGCGCACACGGCCAGCATCTTGCGCTGCAACTGCGGCTGCGAATCGCCCGGCTGCAGCAGCTTCAGCAAGGCTTCGCGCCGCTTGGCGGACTCGAAGAAAGCCTTGTGTTCCTCCAGCAGTGCGTAATCGTTCGGCCCCAGCCCCAACTCCGCCAGCCACAAGGCCACCTGATCGGTCTGGAAGGTGCGTCCGCTTGCCAACTGCACGTCCAGCAGCCAGTTGTCCAGATGGGCAGGCTCGGGCCCCTCCCGGTAAAGCAGGAACTTCTGCTCCGTCTGCTCACGCAGGACGCGGTACTTCACGCCGAACTCATTGTTGGCCAGTTCGATCTTCTCCACGTCAGGCAGATCCAGTGTTTCGAACTCGCCCCGGAATTCCCGGCGCGTGTCGTACCAGAACACGATACGTTGCTTGTCGAACAGGCTGGTCAGCGCCTGGATGATTCTGGGGTCAGCCAACGTCCTGATTCCTTGTCGTTGTTCTCTGGGATGCATGAGGTTGTCGTGCCAGAGCTTGCTGGCCCTGCTCGGTCAAACGGTATTGCTGCAACCGGCTATCGGGCTTGTCCGGCAGGGTGTAGGCAATCCACCCCAGGTCCAACAGTTCCTTGATCGTGCGTTTGAAGGCCCCGGTCTTGGACTTCAACCCCAGGCCTGCCACCAGGGCATTGGCAGACAGGGCCCCGGCGGCAAGCAGTTTCAGTATTTTATCCGACTGGGCCCCTGACTGGGCCCCTGACTGGGCCCCTTTTTGCTCCGGGCCCCCCACGTCGATCCGCACCGGCTCTCGCAGGTAAATGCTCAGCCGCAATCCGGTGGCAATCTCGGTGATGGCGGGCTCGGGCAAGCCCTGCTCGGCGGCCTCGGCAAAAATGCGCCTGACCCCGCTGCCCCACTGCTCGATCAAATGCAGCTCGCGGAACACGCGGGCAATCACGGGGTTGCGGATGCGGGAGACGCCGCTTTTCATGTCTTCCACGGTCATGCCAGGCAACAACATGCCGGGGCTTTCGATGTCGATGCGGTCGTCGAAGAAGGCAATGCGTATCGGCGTGCCCCGCTGGGAATAGTCGCAGTGCACCAGCGCATTGACGATGGCCTCGCGCAGGATGGTCAGGGGGATGCTCCAGACATCCTCGCGGCGCATTGCGCCGAACTGGGCGGTCTTGAACGCATGCTTTTTCAGGAACAGCTCGATCGCCGTCACGGCATCGGGCAGGTGCTCGTGGATCTCCGCCTGGTCGAAGATCTCCACCTTGTCGCGGCCACGAAAGCGCCCGCACTGTACCCAGGCATCCGGGAAATACTGTTTGCGTGCCTTGCCGAACAGCAGCACGGCACCTTGCGTGGGCACCAGCCGACCCTGCTCGCGGCGCAGCAGCTTGAGGGTGGTCAGGGCTTTGTTGTCCAGCTTGCGTTCCGGCCCGAACAGCCGCTGCGCCGCTTCCAGGTCCAGATCCTCCGGATCCAGTTCCGGCATGGGCATTTCGTCGAAGACGACACCCTGCGCGGAACGGCGCAATTCCGCGATCAGCTCCGGCCCCGCCTGCCGGCTGCTGGAGCCCAGCCGCACATACACGCCGTTTTCCGGCCCCATTGCTTTCAGGTAGTGCGGGCGCGAACTACTGGGGAACACCTCGACCACCAGCACCGTGCGCTCGCCGATGCTGGCCAGTTCCACGTTGGGCAGCAGGCGCGGCGCAATCGAATCCGCAATCAGGTTGCAGATCCGCTCTTCTTCATCCAGTGGGTCGGCGACGCCCGTCACCTGGCGGTCGTCATCCACGCCGATCACCAGCCGCCCACCAGCCGAATTGGCAAAGGCCACCAGCGTCTTGAGCACATTGCGCGGCGAGGACAGGTCGCGCTTGAACTCCAGCGTCTTGCCCTCCGGCTGCAACAAGGTCTGCTCGATGGCCTGGCTCATGTCAGTCCTCGTCCTTCGCGGCCAGGCCCGGAATCTTCTTCAGCGCACCCTCGAACTTGAGGTAGTTCACCTTCACCCCGTCGTCCAGGTCGATCTGCACCTGCTGGGTGGCCAATGGGTAGAGGACGTTGCGCTCGTAGTCTTCCAGTTCGGCCAGCACCTTGCCCAGGCGTTCGGTCTCCTTCAAGGCACGGGTCTTTTCGCCCTGGCTGCTGGCCGGGTTGATGCTGATGGCGGCTTGGCGCTCCTTCTCGGTAGTGAGCTTCTCGCGGTAGTCGCGCAGGTAACGCAGCACCACGCTCACCGTGTCCGGGCGGTAGCGGTGCATATAGATCAGCGCATTGAAGTTGCCCTTCGGGCTGGAGAACAGCCAGTAGATGGGACGCTTCTTGTAGCGCTTCACATGGTCGGCATAGAACTCGCCCAGCAGGTAATCGCGCAGGCCGTAGTTGCGCTTGCCCTTGACGTTGAGCGCCTGCTCGATGAACGCCAGGTTGTCCTCGTAATGCGCATCGCCAAACGCCACGCGCAGGAACTGGCGCAGGCGCAGCGTGATGTCGTCTGCGAACCAGTCGCCATCCAGCAGCGGGATCACGTTGTCCTCATCGGCGGGAAAGCGTGGCTGCGGCACTTGGGCCAGGTAATCAGCCAGCGTGTCGCCCTGGTTGGCCAGGATCAGCCCCGGCTTGTCCAGGCTGTAGCGGCCGAACATGCAGCCCACGGCATAGCTCACCAGCTCGCGCATGGAGTCGGCCAGCAGCAGGGCTTCCAACTCCTCTTCGCTCTTGTCGCCGCCATAGCGGTAGTGCGGGTTGCAGGTGAGGGTGATTTCCTTCAACGGAACTTCGGGCGTCAGTTCATCTTGCAGGCCGTAGGCGTCTATGAAGACGCGGTTGTTTTCTTCCTCCAGGCGCTGCATTTCCAGCGCCATTTCGCGCCAGTGGGTGCGGAGCTTCTGGTAGCTGGCCTTGAGTGTTGGTTGGCGGTGTTCGGCGCGAAGTAGTGGCGGCGAGGCGAAGTCCCAGGAGGTTTCGTGGGAATCCCAGTCCACGCGACCAATTGCAATGTTGGATTTACATGAACTACTCAAGTCCTGCCGTGTCTTTGTATCAATATTCACTGGCAGAGGGATCTGCCTTAAAGCCCCAACATTGAAGTCAAGTGTAGGGCTGAAGAATTCCAAAACTTTCGTGCAAACTAACGAATTAAAAATTGAAATAACGAGATCCCTTTCATAACTTCCCTTCGGAAATGCGCAGGCTCCTTTCGCGCTAAATGTATAGCCGACTCCATTATATCGAGCTCCAAAATTACCTGAAGAAAGGGCCGACCAAGTGATGGAGTCTTTAAAGTATAAATTTCTAGACGGTAGCTTGTTTCCGAGCTGGCTGAGTAATTCATAGCTACCCTTATTGAATAAAACTACGTAATCATTGTTTCCGTACCATTTCCTAAATTCCCCGCCTTTGTTATATGGGGCATACTTGGAATTTGATTCGTTAAAATCATTCTGGCTTGAGAATCCAAATCCGACGCTATTAATGCTGACTTCATGCCAATATCTTAGAAATCTGTCGTTATCCCCAGTCTGGAATCCTTGCCGCACTGGAGCAATTTCTTCAATACTTTCACCCGCCTGGAAGATTGAGCGCAACGTGTCACTCGTCCAGTACGCAATCGGATCCCCCGGGATTTTCTTGAAATCGCCTGTGGAAGCTCGGAAAAAAAACTGCTCCATGCCTTGGTCTTTCTTATTTCTGGCAATCTGACTCATTCTGCTTCTCCCGCCGGCAACACCTTGCGGCCAAAATCAATCTCGAACCCATCCGGAACCGGCTTGAACGGTTTTCTCGGCGAGTGGTAGCTGCTCTGGAACTGGCGCTGGGCCTGCACGTCGATTTCGCCGATCACGCAATAGTCGGCAACACCGCCCTTGACCCGCAGCACATCACGCTTCCAACTGTCCTTGAACGGGGTGCGGATGCGGCTGTCGCTGATTTGACGATGATTAAGGTGAATGGCAATCATTGGATGGCCTCTGCAACTGCTTCGTCAGGCGCTTCGCGTCGCACCTGCCACTCTGGAAACTGCTGATTCCATGATTCAACTGACAGCACTACGCAGTCAGCAATATGCTTGCGCTTCCATGCCTCGAACGATTCCTCCCGGATGTCAGTCAGCAGGCGGTCCTTGAAGCCGAACATGAGTGCTTTCTGGCGATCCGGGTCAAACGCATCCAGGCCAAGCAGGACTACGTATTTGAACGGCTTGTTGTCTCGTTCCATCAGGTGCAGGTAGAGGTAAGAGTCACGTGCCTTAGGCGTCAGCTCTTGCGTTAGAACGGAGTTGTCAGACAGGCGTTTCAAGTATGCATTTCGGTCTTTGTCTTGGCTTTTCGAGTGGGATGGATCCTTAATCTCAACCAGCAGGATGTCCTGATCACGCTCAATCACCAAATCAACGAACTTCATTCGCACGGGTAGCTTGACGCCCTGTTTATCCAGCTCGCTCCAAATCAATTCATCAGGGAAACTAAACAGAAGTTCAGCAGTTTCCTCGGCACGGTAGGTCAGCATTAATCGTTCCCCAGTGCGCGCTTAACGTCTTCGTCGTATAGCTCTGCGAAAGCGCTGCTGATAGCGCTTCGAGCAACAATGGCGTAGTCCGACTGACTTTCTCGCTGAACATCATCATTGCCGGAATCGCGATACAGGCGATGGAAGGCAACCTGATCTCCCTTGCCCTTGTCCATCAACAGGTCAAACCACTTGAGCAAGACGTAGTCATGGGTGGCAAGGATGATCTGCTGTCCATTACGGGCCAGTTCCAATAGCACCTGCACCAGATCCTTCATCAGCTTGGGATTGAGGTTGGATTCGGGCTCATCCCACAGCAGTGGACCAGTGGTGCCCGGGTTAAGACTGCCATTGCTGAGGAGGCGCTGAAGCACGCCAATTTTTCGGAAGCCCTCGGCCGTCATGCCGCTGGATAGGTGCTGCTTGCTGCTGGGTACGAATCTCCATTCGGTGCTGTCCTGGTACATCTGCGCGTGCTGGGCTTTGCTGCGCGTGGCAGCATCCTTCTCCACGTAGCGGCCAGCCTCGAAGACGAAGCGGCCGTTTTCCAGCAGGTATTGCCCGTCAATCAGATTGGTCAGGCGAGGCACGATGCTGGCAAAGCGTGGATCGAGTTGAACTTTAGCGTCCAGGTCGGATGTGCCTTCTTTGGCCAACTGGTTGGCCAGATCCAGATAGCCGTCGTCAAAGATGCGTTCGATGGTGGGCAGGTCTGGCTGCTCAGCCGTAAGGCCGCGCACCAGCGACAACACCTCTTTGGTCGGAATGAAGATGGCGGGCGCCGGCGCATCACCGCTGGTAGCGGTGACCTTGGCTGCGGTGTCCTTGCCATAGAACTTGGCTGTGATCACTTGCCCTGATTCAAAGGTGCCTTTGAGTACTGACTTCCCTCTTGTGCCGGCGCGGCGCAGCCCGCCTACCTGCCCGCTGAGCGGGTGGTAGAGGCGACACAGCTTGCGGGCGAGTTGCTTGTCAGCAGCTTCCCCACGGGCTTCCTGCCCACTTAGCGCCAGAATGGCCTTGAGCAGTTGGGTTTTACCGGTGCCGTTTTCGCCAATGACGATGTTGATGCCTGGCGAGAAGTCAATGCTCAGATCGGTGAAGGCGATGAAATTTTTGAGGTGCAGCTTGCTGATCATTTCGTCCTTCCTTGTTCGATAGCCTTGGTCAGCATTTCCATCTTCTCCGCTTCCGAGTTGCCATCCACCAGTCGCAGATACGCGCCCCGATAGTCCGGCTTGTGTGCGTTCTCCAGCACAAAGGCCGTGGTGGACACGACTTCGCCACCAATGCTGTCGAAGGCCCGCGCCCCCAGGTGTGCCATGGAAAGAATGGTGTTCTGGTTGAGGATGCGGCTGCGCAAAGCTTCGAACGACGACAGGAACATCCAGCTTTGCATGGTGATCATCGCCACTGCGCCCCCCGGCAATGCCATGTCCAGGTTGCGCTCGATGAACATCGCAAACAGGTCGGACTTGCTGCTGGGATAGTTCTCCTTGGCCCACGCGCTCAACCGCCCATTCATGCCCTTGCCGCCCATGTACGGCGGGTTGGCAACGACCACGTGATAGCGCGGGCTCAGGTATTCGGCCATGCGCAGTACGGTCAGCACCTTGCGGTGGGTTTCGGCCAGGAACAGGTTGCCGCCCATGTCCTTGGTTTCCAGCGTGACCAGCGCATCGGCCGCGCTGGCCAACTGGGGCCGGATCAGCGAGCCGAAATTGTCGGCTTCGCTGAACTGTTGCAGGGTTTCGCGCAGTTCGTGGGTGAATAGGTCGCGGCCTGTGGCGCTCATGTACTCGTCCAGCTCGTCACGCTCGAAGCTGACCTTTTCCAGCACGCAGATGTTGGGCTTGATGCGCTTGTTGAAAAAGCGCCGCTGGCGGGCGCGTGCCTTCATGCTGAGCGCGAAAGCGGCCAGTTCGCCCGCGCGTTCGTCCAGCTCGATGCCATACAGGTTGTGGGTGAGGATCAGCTCAGGGATCTGCGCCGGGTCGACACCGTCCTCTTCGTACATGGCGTAGAGCAGGTCGAAAGCGTAGGTGAGCATGTGGCCGGAGCCGCAGGCCGGGTCGCAGACCTTGATGTCCTGCGGGCCGTTGATCTTGAGGAAATCGGTTTCGGGCTTTTCCGGTGGGATGTAGTACGCCATTTGCTCGGCCAGCTTTGATGCAGGGCGGTTGAGTAGCCACAGGCGGCCCAGCGAGTTGTCCACCAGATAGCGCACGATCCAGTGCGGCGTGAAGAGCTGGGTGGCCGCCGGGATGTTTTCCGGGGTGATCTTCTGGTTCTTCTTCAGCCCTTCGAAGACGGCATCCTTCTTTTCCGAGATGTAGAACTGGTACAGCCAGCCGATGACTTCCACGCTTTTGCAGGCATCAGGCGTCATGGCCTCGCGGGTGTAGGCCAGGATGGCGTTGCCCGAGAGCAGGTCGTCGGGCATCAGCAGCTCGGTGTAATCGTCGATGCGCTGGAACAGGAAGGGCATGGCCTGATGCCAGGCATTGCAGGCGGCGACCACCAGCAGGCGATAAGCCTCGCCCTGGCCGTCATGGCTGGGTGACTTGCCAGCCAGCAGATCCGCGACTTTCTGGCGCGTCTGGGGCGGGACTACTTCTTCGTCGAGGTGGCCCATCTTGGCTTCGAGCAGGATCTCTGGCTGGAACTGTCCCTCGGCTGGCGACACCACGCCAATGCGCGTGTAGCGGTTCACGTCCATGAAACGCAGGGCGCAGAAGCGGTTGAACCAGGTGTAGGCCACGCGCTCGATGACTGGACCCTGGCCACCGCTTCGCGCAATGGTTTCTTCCAGCTTCTTAACGGCTTGCGGGTTTTCGCGCCGAGCGGCACTACTCGGTGAAAGCACCTGGGCCAGCTTGGCGCTGACTTGCTCGCGCAAGCTGCGGCGTGCGAACTGGGCGAATTTCTTGAGTTTGCTGGTGTCCATGAAAAGCCTCAGATCTGCACCCGGTTGCCGGCCTGAATCTCCTTCAGCCAGGCTTCCCTCTGCTTGCGCAGGTAGTCGTCCAGTTCGGCCTCGGATGCCAGCCACGGCTTGGGATAGCTGACCTTGATGGTGCGGGCCGATACCAGCTTGGGTTCGGGCACTTGTACGGGCGGGGGAGTTGCCCTGCCGGGGCTGGTCGGTGCGGGTTCTGGCGCAGGATCGAGCGGTGCAGGCCGGGCCAGTTGTTCCAGTTGCAACAGAAGCCGCGGGTAGTCCTCGTCTTCGAACCGGCGCAACTGATCGCGGATCATGGCGATGCGCTTGTGGGCCTGGATGCTCTGCCGGACCTCGCCGAAGGGTTTGGCGAGCCGTTCGCGATCCGTCGGGTTCAGCAGGCCGAATTCCGTTGCGTCTTGCAGGCGCTGTTCCAGCTCCAGGAGGCACTCGCTGGCTTGCGCTTTCTCTTGGGCAAGCTGCTGGTCGATGGTTTGCTGCAGGGAATCCAGTTGTGGCTTGAGCTGTTGCAGCCGGTTGCCTTGCCAGGGGCTTTTGTCATCAAGCAAACCGCGTACCCCATCGACTTCGACCGTGCCTACGTAGGCGAAGTTGTCTTCCTGTTCGGCAACCAATTGGCTTGCCTGGTCAAAGATGGCCTTCTGCGGGCCGCGCATGAAGCGCCGCAGCGGGTCGATGGTGTTCTCCTTGGTGTCCAGCAGGGCGTCTTCAGCCCGGGCCAGATCCGTGAGGAACCAGCTCGGGTTTTTGCTGGCCAAGTCCTTCAACGTGGTCAGCACCGGCGCCAATGCGCCCAGGAAAGGGTATTGCGCCTTTTGTCCGTGCAGGGCGCTCAATTCGACTTCCAGGTCTTTCAACGCGTTGACGGCTTCGTGGGCAAGCGCCCGGGCCTCGTTGCTGGCGGCGGGCTTGTCGAAGAACTCGGCGAAGAATTCCTTGAGCGTGCGCACCTGCGAGGCGCTGAATTCGATCTGCGGCTCCAGCACCAGGGAGGCATGGGCATGGGTATTGAGCAACCCGCGCTCCAGCGCATCGCCCTCAAGCGGATTGCTGTCCTGGCGGACCTCAACCTTGCCTCGTGCGCACAGCAGCGCTAGGTTGCAAAGGATGGCGGCGTGGTGCCAGCCGTAGTTCTTGCGCTCGAAACGTTCGATCAAACTCTTGACCGTCGTGCGCACCCCTCCGCGGGCGTTGCTCTGGATGAAGGCCAGCAACTCCTGCTCAGGCTCGGTGAGGCTGGTAGCGTCGTTGGCCAGCAAGCCGTCCTTGGCCATGCGTAGGTGCTTGCCGATGTCGGCTTCCGCGAATGCTATGTCGTCGCGCAGCATGCGCAGGTTGGGGTAGGCAGTCTGGACCAGTTGCTCGAAGCCCTTGAGCACGCGGGTCTGGCCATCCTCGCCGCCAATGTCCACGTCCGCAGCGTTGATGATGAGCCTGGCCTTGCCCAGAAGTGCACGCGCGCGAACCTGTAGATCGTTCAGGCGCTCGGTATTCTGGAAACCCTTGGCATCGAGAATGCGCTTGACGGCTTCTTGCTGGGTGTTGCTGTTCTGGCGGATGTACTTCTCGGTGCGCTTGTGCATGGCCAGGTCTTGCATGAAGCGCACATCGGCCGGCATGACCACCCGCAGCTCGTCGCGCCCCATGCTTTGCATGCGTTGCTGCGTGAGGAATCCTTCGGAATCGTCAAAGCCATCAGTCAGCGGCGTGATGACATGGATGGCCAATTCATGCTCGCGGCTGAGAACGCGATCGTCGAGCTTGCGGGTATAGGGATAGTCCTGCCCGTTGCTGTAACGGATCTTGCGCTGCTTGACGACGCCATCGAACAGCAGCTTTTCCAGCTCCTTGGACAGGTCGGCGTTCTCGATGTCGGTGTTCTTGATCTCCTCTTCGACGTCCTTTTCTTCGTCGGTCAGGTATTCATAGACATCGCCGTTGCGCTGGATGTAGGTCTGCTGTTCCAATAGATTGAGGGCGGCTTCGAGTTTCTTGTGCTGGGCAGGAATGTCCTCGCCAAAGCGCTCCAGCATGAGCACGCCAAGGTTGCGCAGCGTGGCCTTGAACTCCTTGACGTACTTGACCAGGAACAACGTCTTGAGCACGCGCACGGCGTACCCGTCGTTGAGGTTGCGTTCGGCAACGTTTATGGCGCTTTGGACGCCGCCCTTCAGCGCACTGCGGATGCCCTCGAACATGCGATCGAAGGTGGCCAACTGCCCGACCGATTCGTTCTCGATCGCCATGGCGACATCGCGAAACACCCCGAGCATGGAGCGCTCGCCAACCGAGTTGGCCTTGCCTTCGAAGCCATTGTGCAGGGACAGCCCGCGAATGGCGGCCTGGAACAGCGGGAACTGATAGGGGATGAAGGGGTAGGCGTAGATGAAGTGTTCTTCGTCGCGGAAGTTCTGATAGCGCTGACCACCATCGGCAAACTCGAACAGGGTCTTGAAGTTGTTGGCCTGCTGCGCATACACGCCCCGCAGCAACTGACGACCGTCATCGTTCTTGGTCAGCAGACGCTTCTGGATCACCTCCGCCACGTCGGCGCTGGTGAGCTTGAGCCGGTTGGCGAAGCGGGCCTGGATCTTGGAGAAATCGTTGCTCTGCTGCTTGCTCATGTCGCCGAGCACGTCACTCATGTCTTCCTGGGCGGTGACGATGATCCAGGCCCGACCCTGGCACTTGGTGGCCAGGCTCTCGGCCACCGTTTGCAGGTTGGTCATGAGCTTGGTGTTGTCGGCGATGTACTGCCCGACTTCGTCGACGAAGAAGTTCAGGCGGAAGTTGGCCGGTTGCTGGTCCAGCCAGGCCTTGACCTGGTTGCCGAAATCCTCGATGGAGACGCTGTACTGGGTGCGGTACTTGTCCAGAATGCCCTTGGCATGTGCGGCGTCTTCACCCGTGACTTCGGCGTAGGCTTTGGCGATGTTGCCGGACTCGAGCAGGGCCTGTTCCCGGCCCCGCTCCCACGGTTTGCTGGCCAGGGCTTGGTAGGCCGCCTTGAATGCTTGGAACTGGTCACGTTCGTCCAAGTCGCGTTCGAATTGCGCGATGTAGCCCTGCTTGCCGTAGTAGCCGCGGGTTTCATTGAAGACCTTGACGAACACCGACAGCAGCGCATCGACCTGGGTCTTGCTGATGATGTCGGCCTTCTGATCAATGTTGAACAAAATGCTCTTGGACGGGATGGCAACGGCCTGTTTCAACTTGGCGCGCAGCAGTTCGTCGTCCTGATGGATCTTGAGCAGAAAGAGATCCAGCGCGGTACTGCCATTGACTTCACGGTTCTCCAGCAGCAGTGCCAGCATCTTCAACAGATGCGACTTGCCCGAGCCGAAGAAGCCGGATACCCACACGCCGTTGGCGACTTGATAGTCGGTATAGGCATCAAGGAAATGCTCAAGCCGCTTGGCGACTTCGTCGGTCAGGACGTACTCGCTGAGCTCGGTGTACAGGCTGGCCTCATCGTCAGCCTTGATGACCCCTTCGATCGGGCGACTGACCGGGCTCTTGAAAATGCCTTTGAGTTCCATCGGGTGCTTCCTCAAGCCTGGATTTCGAAAATATTGAATGCGCGGTAGTACTTGTCATCGTGCAGCAGCCCGAACAACTCCAGGGATGCCCCTTGTTCCAGGGAGTGACGGTATTCGCCTGGAAAGAACATCACCGTAGGCTTGTCCTTTGCCGTGCTCTGGAGGTTGTTCAGGACGTTGTGCGAGCGGATATAGGGGAACACTTCACCGACCCCGCTGAGGAACAACACGTCGTAGTCGCTTTGCGCCAGTCGTTTGCCGATCTCCGGGATCAGATGCCCCTTGATGTCCAGGACGTTCTGCAGCAGTTCCTTCAAGGCTTCCTTCTCAACCTCCGGCTCCACGGCAAGGATCTCCGCCCATAGACTGCCCCCCTCGCTGCTGCCTTCGCGCGCCTTGAGCATGTCGATGGTCAGGTCGTAGAGGTTGATCTCCAGCACCTTGACGCCCCGGCCCTGCATGCATTCCACTTGCAGGCCGACCAAGGTGTTGACCAACTGTCGGCGCATGCGCTGGATCTCGAAGGCTTCCGATGCCCTGAACTCGCAGATGTAAAAGGGCAGGTCGTTGTTCAACCCCCTCATCTGCAGGAATCGAGGGCTGGCGATGACCTCCCGCAGATGGTCGAAACGTTTTGCCAGGGACTGCTGGCTGATCTTCTGGTTCATTGCAACCACCTCTTGATCTCATGGTCGCTTGCGGGGAACACCAGAAGCTCATCGACACCCCGCCGAGCCAGCAGCAGAGCGAGCTGCGGGGTCAGTACAGCCGGTTGGATCAGCAACTGATCGGTGACCAGTTCAGCCTCACGCAACATGCGGAACAGGTTCTGCCGAAGCTTGCGTTGGGTGGACAGTGCCAATCCGTCCAGTTCGTCATGCCAAAGCGCTTTGGCGCTGACGAAAGCCTCATAGTCGGTCGTGCTCAATTGCCGCCGCAGAACGAGGAAATTCTCGCGCAGCACTTCCCTGGCAAAGTCGCGGACGAAGGTGTAGCGGCGGCAGGCGGTAACCCAGAGCAGATAGGCGCGATCCCGCAAGTTGGAGTCGATCAGGACTTCCAACTCTTCAAGGTCAAGCAACTCAAGGCGCGCGATCAACTCTTTGCTGATACGGGTGGACGCGGCAGCTGTCCGGACCTGCAGCAGGTTCCCGTTGCGCACATGCGAACGTGTTTGCTCCCAGTTTCGTGTGGTCAGGTAGTGTTCGGCGACCACCGGTGCTTCGAGCAAAAAAAGGCCGCCTGTGGTGAAAGATAGGCGGTAGCGCTCAGCCATCGTCGCGCTCCTGCCGGACATCGTCACTGTCGCTGGCTCCGCCGGCCTTGACCCAGGCGTCGACTTCCGCTTTCTGGAATTTCCAGAGCCTCCCCACTTTATGAGCGGGCATGTTGCGCTTGGCGATCCAGGCGTAGACGGTGTCCTTGCTGACCCCCAGATGTTCGGTAATTTCTTCGACGCTCAGCCAACGGTCGGTCATGGCAATGATTCATAGCGGTTTGTATAAGAAGTCTACTATACCGGATTTGACCCGTTTTTGCGGGATTTACCATGGTTTCATCCGAGATAGGCAGCTGCAATTGCCAGCCGGCCATGCCCCAGCTCTTGGCTAATCATGAGACGCACATGTTTGTCGTGATGGCGCTCTACCGGGCTCAGCTGAATTGCCGCTGGCCCACCCGCCGCCGGCGCCTTCCACCCGGTCAGCGCCTCATACCGCATCTGCGCGTACCGATGCCGCAGTCCGTGCATGTTGCTCAACCCCGCTGCCTTGCACTGCCCGTCGTAAACATGCCGCTGCTGGATATAGGTCTTGTTCTCGGGAATCAACGAGCCTGACCCCGCCAGCCGATGGGCCTCGTCCAGCACCGTTCGCTGTTCCTGTGTCGTGATCGGCACTATCCGGTCGCGCCCGCCTTTGGCCCATGACCCTTTGATGGCAATGCAGTCGCCACGGTCGGCATAGCGAGGTTGGAACTTGATGGACTCTTCCCGTCGCAGGCCAAAGGCCGCTTGCAAGCGCAGGCTCATACGGACGTAGGAATCGGTGATTTTGTCCAGCCGGTTGTCCAGTTCCTTGGCCTTGCTCTCGTTGGTCACATAGCGGCGGTCAGGGATGCCCAGCCTGGTGTTGTCCACTGGCAGGATGCCTGCCTTGCCGACCTTCTCGGCCCACCAGCGCAGGTGCGCCATGCGGTTCTTGAGCGTGCCAGCCGACAGGCCTTCGGCTTGCCAGCGCTGCAACAGGGCTTCGACATGCTTGCCCTTGAGCGAGGTGGCCCGCATCTGGCGGAAGCCCGCCTCACGCAGTTGGCGGGCGACCAGACTCAGTGATCGCTGCCGGTCAGCCTGGGTGGCATGGCTGCCGTCGCGGTTGCGCAGGCAAAGCTGGCGCAGGGTATAGGTCAGGTCGTCCATTGGCGTGGGCCTCCATCGGCTTGGGGGCTGAGATACAAGGGTCAGTGTTTGTGCCAACTCGCCAAGGCGAGATCCCCGAAGGGCAAGGGCCAGGTGCTCAGTTCACCTGTGGCCTCGAATGAGGCGTCCGCCTTGCTTCCTGTGGGAAGGCCGGGCGGAGGAATGGCAAGGGACGACAACGCGGTGTGCTGGGATGAGTACCTCCTGTGGTGCGGTGGTAGAAAAGGTGTCGGCAGGCCGCGCGAGGACGGGCGACCAGCAACGAGTGCCTGGAACGGTGGACGTGTGTTGCGACGATGGCGAGACGAACCACGCCGAGGATGAGGATATGGCTCTGCCCATGGGTAGGGCGGCACACCAAGCGAGCCTGGGTGTGCCTGGGATGGTTCCGCCCGGCGAGCCGGGTCAGCGCTTGCAGGAACCTGCGCCAGGGTTCCGGTGTTCATAACCACCGGCAGGTCGTTGCTGGGCCAGTGTGCCGGGGCATCGTCATGTGCGCAGCCATCAATGCGATGCTGTGCCAACCCGCATTCCTGCTGCAGTTCGCCGGGCCGTCACTGCGGCGAGCAGTGACGGCCCTATCTGTCTCACGCCGAACCCAGCGGCCCCAGCTTTGCAGCAGCAGGCGTGTTTCCCGGGGCTGTTGGCAGCATTCCGCTGTCAGCCATGCACCCGATAATCTGCCCGATGGGCAGCGATGGGGTCTTCAACATGCGCCTGATCTGATCCAGATGCCGTTGCGCCACCTCTCGCGATGCAGGCTTTGCGGCTTGGCTGCTGGACGATGGAGAAAGAGCCGGCGGCGAGTCATGCTGGCTGTCGCTGACGGCCTGCACGGGTGTCTGCTGCGGGGCGGATTTGCGCGCCGCCCAGAGCTTGAACACGCCTTCCACGGCCTTCTTGATCAACCCGTAGAGGTAGGCGATAGCGTTGTGCACACCACCGGATTCGCAGCGCGCGTCCCACTCGGCCAGCACCGCCAGGCGTTGCTCCGGAGGCAAGCCCCTGAGACGCGCGGTGAGAACTCGTTGCTGATCCTGTGGCAGTTGCCGGAAGCGGGCTGGCACATCCGGCCCCGATCCCTGCACTTCGGGTGGTGAGCGGTACGTACGTACTTCTTTTAATACTTCTTTTTCTACAGTACGTACTGCTGTCGCAGATGCCGGAACGGGTTTCGGAATGTCGCCGCTGGCTTCGGGCACAAGGGCATCGCGCGGAGTTGAACCACCAGGACTGCCCGGATCATGGTCATCGCCCCGGTGTTGCAAGCGCCTGATCTGCTCTTGCATTGTTGCGGGCAGCTTTCCCAACCTGTCTGGATGGCGCATGGCCTCGTCGAGAATGGACTGCGCCAGTTGGCGGATCGTCGCGCTGGCGTGGCCGAGCGCCCGTTCCAGCAGCGGCAGGTAGTCTTCGTCTTCCAGGCAGGCGTCGTCGAACGCGAGCGGCTGATTCCGCACCGCATAGCGGCTGGCCATCGAGAAGCCGGTCATGGGATTGCGGCGGTACTCGACCAAGGCGATCCAGGTGGACAGCCGCAGGCACAGCACGGCCCTGGACACGGTTTCGAGGGCAGCCCGCTTGCTGCCCGGCGCGCTGGGCAGGTATCCGCGCAGCGCGTCGTAGCTGAGGACCACGGTGCCGTCGCTGCCGGCCAGCGAGCGAAAAGTCAGCCAGGCGTTACGCTCCAGTGGCGTCAACCGCTCGTCGAGCAACAGGGCTTTGGGGGTGATGATGTCTGAGGTTGGGTGTGACATGGCGAGGCTCCTATCGGTATCGGCCAACTGGCCAAAGGAGCCGTCATCTCACCCCGGCATCGCCGCTGCCGCAGCCATCAATCCGAACTGCGCGCCTCCCGTTTTTTCGGGCTGAAGCAGGGCGCAACATCCTTGGTGTTCGAGTCAGGAGGTGGGAAAATGAGCCTTCGCTACGGTCATTGGACGTTGCTGAACGCCGATGGCCATGTTCGCCGTCCTTGATCAGACCGCTTGCTGGCGCGCTGCACCGGCGACGAGAGCGCGGGGAGCGTCCAGGGAGGGCCATCCGCCGCCACCAAGGGACACGCTTGGTATTTGGGTCCAAGAATAGGTCCAAGCGCGTTTCGTAACCGCCATGACTGCCTTGAAAATCAACGACATGCGGGATAAATGCCGCTTCTGCATCGGCAAGTAGGAGCGGGCGCCTGTTGACAAGCGCTGGCGATTTCCGTGACTTTCACGTTGCAGGCATTCGTCAGGCAATGCGCACCCAGGGGAAATACCAGATGTCCAAGCTCACACCGACCGCCCTGCGGCCCGTGGCAGCGTTCGCGCTGCTCGGCCTGCTGGCCGCCTGTTCCAAGCCACCGCCGGCCGCCGACGGCCAACCCGGCAGCGCCGCACCGACCGACAAGGCCAGCGCAGCGCAGGCGGTGGCCGCCGACAGCCCACCCAAGCCAGCGGTGGCCGCCAGTGTCCAGGCGATGGGCGCCGAGGACCTGCGCGCCGCCGCCAGCAAGGCGCTGAGCCAGAACCGCATCTACGCCCCGGGCGGCGACAACGCCATGGAGTACTACCTGGCCCTGCGTGACAAGCAGCCCGACGATCCGGCCACCACCAGCGCCCTGACCGACCTGATGCCCTACACGGTGATCGCCGCCGAGCAGAGCATTGGCCGCCAGGACTTCGACGAGGCCAGGCGCCTGCTGGCCCTGATCGGCAAGGCTGATCCCAAGGCGCCGGCCCTGCCCCGCCTGGGCCAGGCCATCGCCAGCGGCGAGAAGCTGCTGGCCCAGCAGACCACCGACGAAGCCAGCAAGGCCAAGGCGGCCGCCGAGGCCAAGACCAGGGAAACCCAGCGCCTGGCCGAACAGGCCGCCCAGCAGAAGCAGGCCGCCGACGCCCTGGCCGCGCAGCCCGACCCCATGGAAGCCCCTTGATGCTTGAGTACATCCGCGATGGCCAGGAAATCTACCGCCATTCTTTT
>LNAP01001482.1_pt1 | contig 24742 bp, 21 predicted proteins | sample 602601 | NCBI WGS metagenome assembly LNAP01 (sample SAMN02440304, study PRJNA202911) | soil metagenome | biome: Subtropical and temperate rainforests or woodlands; isolation source: soil samples (1 kg each in a 20% v/v slurry with milli Q water) were... ...
ATGGTGGCGCATCGCCTGCGCACCTTCCTCACCATGCTCGGCATCATCATCGGCATCGCCGCCGTCATCTCCGTGGTGGCGCTGGGCACCGGTTCGCAGCAGCGCATCCTGCAGGATATCAGCGCCATCGGCACCAACACGCTCGACATCTTCCCCGGCAGCGATTTCGGCGACGAGAAATCCTCGACCACGCAGACCCTGCTGCCGCGCGATGCCGATGCGCTGGCGCGGCAAGACTTCGTCGACAGCGTGACGCCGATCGTCTCCAGCTCCACCACCATCCGCTTCGGCAACATCTCCGCCACCGGCATGATCAACGGTGTCGGCGATCAGTATTTCCAGGTGCGCGGCATGACCATGGGCCTTGGCCGCAATTTCGACAAAGCCGCCGTCGACCAGCTCGCCCAGGATGCGGTGATCGACGAGAACACGCGCAAGAAATTGTTCGGCGCCGACAGCGATCCGGTCGGCCAGGTGATGTTCCTCGGCGCCGTGCCGATGCGCGTGATCGGTGTCGCCGCCGACAAGCAGAGCGCCTTCGGCAATAATGAGAATCTCAACATCTACATCCCCTATACGACGGCGATGAGCCGCGTACTGGGGCAATCCTATCTGAAGCGCATCACCGTGCGGGTCGACGACGCCGTCTCCACCGAGGCGGCGCAGCAAGGCATCGAGAAACTGCTGCTGCAGCGTCACCGGATCAAGGATTTCTACGTCTTCAACACCTCCAGCATCCGCGACACCATCCAGAGCACCACCGCGACCATGACCCTGCTGATCTCGGCCATCGCCGTCATCTCGCTGATCGTCGGCGGCATCGGCGTCATGAACATCATGCTGGTCTCGGTCACCGAGCGCACCAAGGAGATCGGCGTGCGCATGGCGGTGGGTGCCAGGCGCAGCGACATCATGCAGCAATTCCTCATCGAAGCGACGTTGATCTGCCTGATCGGCGGCACGCTCGGCGTCGGCCTCGGTCTCCTGGTCGGCGTCGCTTTCGAGAAATTGGGCAGCAGCTTCACATTGGTCTATTCCGACGCCTCGATCGTCGCCGCTTTTGCGACATCGACCCTGATCGGCATCACTTTCGGCTTCCTGCCCGCCCGCAATGCCGCCCGCCTCGACCCCGTCGAAGCCCTGGCGCGGGATTGAAGCATATCGAGAGATTGAGGCATATCATGAAGAAACATCTGCGCTATATGGGTTTGATCGCCGGCTTGTTGCTGCTTCCCGGCTGCGGCCTGCTCAACACCACCTATGAGCAGCCGAAACTCGACATGCCGGCCGGCTGGACGCAGATCGCCTCTACCGCCGATACCCCCGTTACCTCGGCGCCGGCGGCGACGACCGGCAGCAGCATCGCCGATCACTGGTGGGAGAATTTCAACGACCCGGCGCTCGATGCCCTGGTGGAAAAGGCGCTGGCCCGCAACAACGATCTCACCGCCGCCGGCTGGCGCCTGCGCCAGGCGCAATTGCAGGCCGATCTCGCCGAGAACGATCTCTTCCCGGTGCTGGGCGGCAGCGGCGATGCCAGCGTCACCCGCCAGTTCAGCGGCATGAAGAACACCTCGCATTCCTATTCGGTCACCGGCAACCTGAATTACGAGCTGGATCTCTGGGGCCGCATCAGCACCCTGCGCGATGCCGCCGATTGGGAGGCCAAGGCGACCGAAGAGGATCGTCAGGCCACGGCGCTGACCCTGATCGGCTCGGTCATGACGCTCTACTGGCAGACCGGCTATCTCAACTGGCGCATCGAACTCGGCGAGCAGAGCATCGCCTATGCCCAGACCACGCTCGATCTTGTCAAAGTGCAATACGGCGCCGGCGCTTCGTCATCCCTGGAATTGAACCAGGCGATGCAGAACCTCGCCGCCCAGCAGGCCAGCCAGACGCAGTTGATTCAGCAGCGCCAGGAAACCTATACCGCGCTGGCGATCCTGTTCGACGGCCCGCCGGAGATCATCGAGGCCGATCCGCAGACCATCCCGGAGGGTCCGCTGCCGATCGTGGAAGCCGGCCTGCCGGCGCAATTGCTGGAACGCCGCCCCGATGTCAGCGCGGCGGAATTGCGCCTGCGCGAGACGCTCTCCAACAGCGACGCGACTAAGCTCAGCTTCTTCCCCACCATCTCGCTGACCGGCTCGCTGGGCAGCTCCTCCATCGCGCTCACCGATGTGATGAAGAACCCCTTCGGCACACTCGGCGCCGGCATCGTGCTGCCCTTCCTCGAGATCAACAAGATGCAGCTAGAGATCAAGGTCTCCAAGGCGCAATACCAGGAAGCCGTGGTGAATTACCGCCAGACGCTCTACGCCGCCTTGAAGGATGTCGAGGACGCACTTTCGGCCCGCACGCAATTCGCCGCCCAGGGCGCCCTTCTGCAAGCCGCCCTCGATGCTGCCCGCAATGCCGAGCGCATCAACGAACTCCGCTACCGTACCGGCGCCGTCACGCTGAAGGATTGGCTGGACGCCCAGGAGATCCGCCGCCAGGCCGAAATCGCCCTCGCCGAAAACCGCTTCAACCGCCTCGCCAACCACGTCACCCTCTACCAGGCCCTCGGTGGCGACACCGCCCCGCTCAAGCTCGCGGCGGTGAAGTAGCGAGGAACGCTCGGCTACACTCTCTGCCAACCACAAAACACTCGTCACCCCCGGACTTGATCCGGGGGTCCATGGTGAATGCAATATCCGGCCTCTGCCATGGATTGCCGGGTCAAGCCCGGCAATGACGAGCGAGAGTGGCTGAGTATTTTGCGCTGTCATTATTTTAGATATTGCTTAATTAAGCAAACTCTTCATAATATCCCCATGCAAAGCTTCACCGCCCTCGCCGATCCGACGCGGCGCCAGATTGTCGAGATGCTGGCGGCGGGGGAATTGACCTCCGGCGAGATCGGGCGGCAGTTCGAGGTCAGCGCGCCGGCCATCTCGCAGCATCTCAAGGTGCTGAAGGAAGCGCGCTTGGTGACGGCGCGCGTCGACGGACAGCGGCGGATCTATGCGCTGGATGCCGCCGGCATCGGCGAGATCGATGCCTGGCTGCAGCATATCAGACGCTTCTGGCACGGCCGGCTCGACGAATTGGAGCGGCAACTCCGGGTGCCGGTAAAGGCACCCTCTCGGCAGAAGACAGCCAAAAGCAAACGCAAAGGAGGCAAGAGATGAGCGATTACGGCACCCTGATCGACGACAACACCATTCGTTTCGAGCGTCTGCTGCCGGGTCCGATCGAGCGCGTCTGGGCCTATCTCACCGAATCCGACAAACGCGGCACCTGGCTTGCCAGCGGCCCCATGGAATTGCGCCCCGGCGGCCGGATCGAGTTCCATTTCAAGCACAGCGAGTTGTCGCCGCATCACGAAGAAACACCGGAACCCTACAAGCACAAATCCGGCACCAGCCACACCCTCACCGTCTCGCGCTGCGACCCGCCGTATTTGCTCGTCCATAGCTGGCCCGACAGTTCCGAAGTGACCTATGAACTGACGCCCCAGGGCGACGAGGTGTTGCTGACCCTCACCCATCGCCGCCTCACGCCGGAGAGCATGCAGGGCGTCTTCCCCGGCTGGCACACCCATCTCGGCATCTTGGTGGACAGGCTCAACAGCCGCACGCCACAGCCCTTCTGGAGCACCTTCATCAAACTGAAGGAAACCTATGCCGGGCGCCGCGCTGCGGCATCGTCACAAGGCAGCTAACGGGTACGACCTGAGGCTTTGACCGGTATTGCAGGATGTTGGCCTTATACTTTCACCGTCACCCCCGGGCTTGACCCGGGGGTCCATGGCTGAAGCCGTGCGCGACCTTTGCCATGGATTGCCGGGTCAAGCCCGGCAATGACGAGCGAGAGGATGGAAGCATCACACAATGATGGATTGCCTTCATGTAAAAGTCGAACCCGCTTTCAACAGGGTCACCCTCACGCCTTCGCCAGCAGGTGATGCTTGCGGTGCCACTCTTCGAGCGAGACATCGGGATAATCTTCGCAGTGTTCCTCGCCGCGTTTGGCATCGACGCGCACCCAGCTCGCCTTCGAGCCCAGCATCATATGCACGGCCTCCGGCGGTTCGGGCAGATCGCTGTCGATGGCGCTGGCGAAGGGATGCACGAGATCTGGCCAGCGCGGATCCCAGACCCAGAGCGCCGAGCCGCATTTCTTGCAGAAGCGCCGTTCGCCGGGGCTCTTCTCGCCGTCGATGACGGCGTGGAAGACGCCGATATTCTTCTCACCCTCGACCTTCATGGTCTTCATCTTGGCGCCGAGATTGACCGCATAACCGCCGCCGCCGGCCGATTTGCGGCAGATCGAGCAATAGCAGCGCAGGAACGGCACCGGCGCATAAGCGTTCACCGCGAATTTGACCGCGCCGCAATAACAGGATCCTTCAAGTTGCATGATGTCCTCCGAGATGCGCGAAAGGCATCCCGGTATAATGCCACGTTCCGGCCGAAGTTCCACCTTGTGGAAGCGGCGAACGACCTGCCGGCGTTCAGCAGTCAGGCCTCGTCCAGCAATTCGTGCTGCCGATGCCAGGTCTCGATCGATTGCGGTGCCGGCCCTTCATAGCGCCGCTCGCCCATCTTCGCATCAAGGCGTACCCAATTGGCCTTGGCGCCCAGCATCGCATGCACCTGTTCCGGCGGCTTGGGCAAGGGCGTGTCGATGACGCCCGCGAAGGGATGCACGAGATCGGGCCGCTGCGGATCCCGCAGCCAGAGTGCCGTGCCGCAGCGCCTGCAGAAGCTGCGCTCGATCCGGCTGTATTCGCCGTCGATTCCCGCGCAGAACATGCCGATATGCTCGCTGCCCTCGACCTGCAGCGTCGACATCCTGGCACCCAGATTCATCGCATAGCCCCCGCTGCCGGCCGTCTTGCGGCAGATCGAACAGTAACAGCGCAGATATGGTATCGGCGCATGAGCAACAACCGAAAACCGCACTGCGCCGCAGCAGCACGAAGCTTCAAGTTGCATGACCGCCTCCCGCTATTTTCACCAGGCTGATCAGCAAATCGGATGGATGTTCAAACCGTCTCCCAGCCGCTTTTATCGGCAGCCCCAGATTACGCTCTTTCCCTGCCTCGGCATCCTTCAAATGGATGACGCGACTCCGGCAAATGATGGGATTGATGTGTCGACGGTCACGCCGGAGGGCCGCTCTGCGTCAGGGCGATATCTGCGTCAGGGCGATATCTGGTACCCGGCGCTTGTCGCACAGCATTAAATGCCTCACTCGCCCGCCGCCCCGGACTTGATCCGGGGGTCCAGCGTTGCAGTGTCAGGCGCCAATCGAGCGCAACGACCTATTTCTTCTTTTCCTGCCACAGCCCCAATATCGCACCGGTCGGGTCGATGATGATCGAGAGGAATCCCATCTCCATCACCTCGGTCACGTCGCGCAGGATGCGGGCGCCCAGCGATGTCGCTTTCGCCGTCGCGGTGTTGATATCGTCGACCAGCACATAAGGCAGCCAGGCCGAGGTCGCGCCGGGCATCGGCTGTTTCATCATGCCGCCGCCTGTACCCTCACCCACGCCGATCATCGTATAGGTCATGCCGCCGCCCATATCGATATCGGTCAACTGCCAGTCGAACAGCGATCGATAGAAGGTCTTTGCCTTGCCGAGATCCGTCGTGCCGAGTTCCACATGAACAAAGGGATTCGCCATTGCCGTCTCCTGTTGTCGATTGCCTCCCTGCCGGCTGCGTGACGCAGCCTCCGCCCGAGGTGGCGGGATGTTCCAAACGATACACCTTCGACGCGGCGTTATCGTGACGGGAAAGGGCAGGAAGCGTGCCCCATGCGTCGATATTGCAGCCGCGAAACGCACGTCACAATAAAGTCATCGGATCCAATTCCTCAATTTTCGCGGGGAACTAATGCGGCGGACAGCCTGTTTTCCTGGTGTTACTTCCGCTTGTCTTTGCATGCACAGGAGGTTTTTAATGGGAAATCAGAATCCGCAGAATCCGGGTCAGCCGCAGCGCGATCCGCAGAAGCAGCAGCAGCAACAACAGCCGCAACGTCCCGGTCAGCAACAGCAGCATGATCAGAAGGACCCCAACCGCCAACAGCAGATGGGCAATCCGCAGGATCGGGATCGCGATCAGAAGAAACGCGATAGCTGACGCCATTGCGGTTTAAATCGCATTGCGGCTGGGAACGCCGGTAAGCCGCTGGCACAGCGATAGCGGCGTTTCATCATCGGATCTCCCTCGGCAACGCTCGCGTTGCCATGACCGGCAGTATCGCGCGGTTGGCAGTCGCCGTACGATATTGCCGGTTGTCTTTTTGCGCTGCGAATGCCCGCTTTATGCGCGTCACCGGATCAAGCCGCGTTTTCTGGCGATCCGCTTGGTCAACAGCCAGCGACCGTCGCCGATACAGCGGGCCTGGCTTTTGGGGATCCATTCCATCCGGCCGCCGAAATCGATCAGGAAGGCCAGACCGGTCTGTGTTTCCAGCAGACCCGCGACCTCAATCGTCTCTTCATCGTCAGCCATTGTTCATTCGCACTTTTCAACAGATGCGACCGTCCGCGCTCCTCTGCATGAGCCGTCATCGCGATTTGAGCGCGGATCATGATGAGGGGCATTGGAGTTTGGGAATTCGCGGCGTCACTCGGTGAGGAGTCACCCGGCGAATGGAGGCAATGCGTGGCCACGCATCAAGGTTGATGCGGGAGGATTACGAAGCAATGTCGAAATGACGCTTTAAGGCTACTGTCGTAATCCTGACCGGGCACGCGGACGATGATCATGCAAACGACGATGAGTTGGGACGATGATTACGCAGAGGCCTTCGGTACGGCAATGCCGTCCAGCAGAATGGCATCCACCTTCTCATTATAAAAGGCGACACGGTCCTTGATGCGGCAGGCTTCGGGAATCGGCTCGGCGTAATACCAGGCGATTTCGCCGTGATCGGTCCCGTTCACCACAACCCGGTGATATGAGGCGAGGCCCTTATAGGGGCAGCGCGTCTGCTTATCGCTAGGTGCCAGGATATCGGCACGGATATCATTGCGCGGCAGATAATAGCGTACCGGCAAACCGGTCTCGAACAGGAAAAGCGCATCGCCCGATGCGGCGACGGTTTCGCCGCCCACAACCACCTCGACACGGCGCTTGCTGGAGAGGATATCGATCCGCTTATAGGGATCGCGCGGATGGACGAAGACCTCTTCATCCTCCTCCAGCCAGCGATCCATCTTGTCCCAATAGAAGGCGACATATTCCGACAGGCTCTCGCCCGCCGGACCGGTCGGCGCGGTATAGCCCGGCGCGGTCGCCAAAGGTTTGGGATAGCCCCAGACGGCATTCTCGATGCGTCGGTCCTCCAGCACCACATGCCAATAGGCGGCATCGCCCTTATAGGGGCAATGGCTTTTGCGGTCCGAGGCCTGCAGCAAGTCGAAACGTACATCGGCGCGCGGGAAATAATAGGCCGGCACATGGCCGCTTTCGATCAGGATCATGCCGCGCGTGGTATCGACCAGGACCTCGCCGCCCACCTCGACCCGCAAGCGGCGCTGCGTCGGTTCGAAGCGGATCGTCTTCTGCTTGCCGGCCGGCTTGGTCTCTTGATGAAGCGTCGTTTCCCGATGAATCGTCCGAATATCATCTGCCATCTCATCCTCCGGCACGGCGCACCGTCACCGGCCCTGCCGCGCATCACCGATCGATCACCCCTTCCTCATGCTAACGGCCGGTGATCGACATCACCACCGCTTTTTCCTCGTCTCGGCCACGAGTTGCGTTGCAACCGTGGCATCGGCGTTTCATCTGAAATCATGCATTCAAATACCCCTAACCACGATGTCCCTATTGCCCGCATCGTGTCATTGCAATGCAACAAGCTGCCCGCTCGTTTGCCCGGTGCCGCTTTGCCCGGTGCAGCTTAGGCGCCGCATAGGCATGGAACCGGAAACAATCTGTTTCCGGCTTCGGCCCTTTTTAAAACCCAGGATTGACGCCATCTTTCTGTCGTGTCCCGGTACAGATGTGCCGGTGAAGATTGGAGAAAATGATGATCGACCGCAGACCCTTTGCCAGTTTGGGCGGCGCCAACCACGGATGGCTGGATGCCAAGCACCACTTTTCCTTTGCCGAATACCGCGATCCGGAGCGCATGAACTGGGGCGCTTTGCGGGTCTGGAATGACGACACCATCGCCGCAGAGACCGGCTTTCCGCCGCATCCCCATGCGGATATGGAAATCATCACCTATGTCCGCGAGGGTGCCATCACCCATGAGGACAGTCTCGGCAATCGCGGCCGCACCGAGGCGGGCGATGTCCAGGTGATGAGTGCGGGCAACGGCATCCGGCACAGCGAATACAATCTGGAATCCGAGACCACGCGGATCTTCCAGATCTGGATCATCCCGGACCGGCGCGGCGGCGAGCCGTCCTGGGGCGCCAAGCCCTTCCCCAAGGGCGACCGCTCCGGCCGCTTCGTCACCTTGGCCAGCGGCTCTGCCGCGGATAACGATGCCCTGCCGATCCGCGCCGATGCGCGGGTCCTGGGCGCCACGCTGAAAGCCGGCGAAAGCGCCGAATACCGGTTGGGCACCGAACGGCATGGCTATCTGGTGCCCTCCACCGGCAGCGTCGAGGTCAACGGCGTCAAGCTCGAGACCCGTGACGGCGCTGCCATCCGCGACGAAGCGGTGATCCGCGTCACCGCCGTGACGGATACGGAGATCGTCCTGGTGGACGCCGCTTAAGTCCGAGCCAATTGCTGAAACACCGCAGGTCCGCCGGTTCCCTTGCCGGCGGGCCTTTTTCATGTTTGGCTGCCGGCGGGCATAGAAAATAGAAATGGGAGGGACAAATGAACAGCCAGGATCTCGTGACGATTCCCGCGCGCCGCGGCAGGGCCACGCGCCTGACGCAGGGACAACAGGTCAAGGTCATCAATACCCACGGCAAACAGGTGGTGGATACCTGGGCCTTCAACACGGCCGATCTGCATGAATTCATGTCGATGGAGCATAGCCGCGCGACGATGCTGACCGTTTTCCCCAAGGTCGGCGACGTTTTCCTCACCAATCGCCGGCGGCCGATCCTCACCATTACCGAGGACACCACGCCCGGCATCCACGACACGCTGATCGCCGCCTGCGACAAGCATCGCTACCGCCAGCTCGGCGTCAGCGGCTATCACGAAAGCTGCACCGAGAATCTCGGCCTCGCCTTGCGCGAGCTTGGCTTCGAGCCGCCGGAAACGCCCAGCCCGCTCAATCTTTTCATGAACGTCCCCGTCGCGGCCGATGGCAAGCTCTCCTTCGAGCCGCCGGTCAGCAGCCCCGGCCAGTCCATCACGCTCCGCGCCGAGATGGACCTCATCATCGTCTTCTCCGCCTGCCCCCAGGACGTCATCCCCGTCAATGACCTCAAACCCACCGACGCCCATTTCAGCATCGCGTGAGAGATCGGCGCATCCAGCCGACCGCCATCGCACCACGCCCGCCAAAAACTGTCACCCCCGGGCTTGACCCGGGGCTCCATGGTGGAAGCAGTGCGTAGCCTCTCCCATGGATTGCCGGGTCAAGCCCTGCAATGACGAGAGGGTGTGACAATAAGCGCCGTGCGATGACCACAAACTCACTTGTCACCCCCGGGCCTGACCCGGGGGTCCATGGTGGAAGCAGTGCGGCCTCTCCCATGGATTGCCGGGTCAAGCCCGGCAATGACGAGGGGGTGCGGCAATAAGCGCCGTGCGACGATCCCAAACTCACTTGTCACCCCCGGGCTTGACCCGGGGGTCCATGGTGGAAGCAGCGCGTCGCCTCTCCCGTGGATTGCCGGGTCAAGCCCGGCAATGACGAGGGATGTGGCAATAAGCACCGTGCGCCAATAACAAAAAAAGACTCGTCACCCCCGGGCTCGACCCGGGGGTCCATGGTGGAAGCAGTGCGGCCTCTCCCATGGATTGCCGGGTCAAGCCCGGCAATGACGAGGGGGTATGGTAGTTGACGTCGTGCGACGATCCCAAACGCACGCGTCACCCCCGGGCTTGACTCCGTCGGAGCAGGCCGACATTCGTCGGCGGGGGTCAATGGCGGCAACAGAGCCGTCAGTCAACCGGCTGACGCTGAGGTTCCATCAGGCTGGCGAAGGCGGCGGCGACGGTGGGCAGCGGATGCTTGATCGGCGGCAGGGACTGGTAATTCTCCCAGCCGCCGCCCAGGGCCTTGTATAGCGCGATGAACTGCTCGTCGGCATTCTGCTGCGCCGCGATGTATTGCGTCTCGATATCGACTTCCTGCCGTTCGGCATCGATGAGATTCAGCGCATCGGTCAGCCCGCGATTATAGCGCTGCGAGGCCAGCGTCACCGATCTCTGGCTGGCGCTCAACGCCGTGCCGAGATTGGCCAGGCTGTCCTCCTGGCCGCGATACGCCGCATAGGACGTGTCGACTTCGCGCACGGCATTCAGCACAGTGCTCTTGTATTGCGCCAGCATTTCCTTGGCGCGCAGGCCGGCCTTTTCGACCTGTGCATCCAGGGCGCCGAAATCGAGCACGGCCCAGCTGATCGAGGGTCCCACCGACCACAGGAAGGCGGGATTGAGACTGGCGATCTCCCCGCCCTGCTCGCCGACGCCGCCCAGAATGGAGACATGCGGGAACAGATCGGCTTCCGCCACGCCGATGCGCGCCGTGGCGCCCGCCAGCTGGCGCTCCGCCTGCTGGATGTCCGGCCTGCGGCGCAGCAGGTCGACCGGCACGGCAACATCGATATTGGACGGCAAGGCCGGCACCATCCTCGGCTGCTCAAGATCCTTTGCCATCTCTTCCGGGAACTGCCCGATCAGGACAGCGAGGGTGTATCTGGAGGCGGCAATCTGCGCCACCGCGGGGGCCTCCTGCGCCTTCAGTTCGTCGAGCTCGCGCTGCGCCAGCGTCACGTCCAACTCGTTCGTGATGCCGCGATCGTAACGCTCCTGCGTCACCTGGACATAATTGGCCAGCGTATCGGCATTCTTGCGCAGAACGGCGAGCTGCATCTGCTCGGCGCGCAAATCGATATAGGCATGTGCCACATCGGCGATGACGGCGACCAGCACGTTGTTGCGGGCCGCCGCCTCGGCCTGGATATCGTATTTCGACGCTTCCAAAGCGCGGCGGTATTTGCCGAAGATATCCAATTCCCATGCGGCATCGAAACCGCCGATCGAATTGATCTGCGACACATGACGTCCCGAATCGCCGGAACGCAGGACGGTATCGGCCCTGCCCTTGGTCAGGTCGGTGCCGGTTCCCGTGGCTGTCGCCGCGCTGAACGCCACGTCAGGCAGGCCATTGCTCAGCGTCGCCACTTCCTCCACCCGCGCCTCCTGCAGCCGGTCGAGGGCGATCTTCAGGTCCAGGTTGTTCGCCACGGCGCGCTCGATCAAGGCATTCAGCTGCGGATCGTTCAGCGCCTTCCACCAATTGGCGGCATCGACCACCGGCTTGACGGCCGCCATTTTCGTCAATGCTGCGGCGTCAAAATCTCGCGGCATGGTCATGGCGACTGGATGATAATCGGGACCGACGGCGCACCCGCTCAGCACCAGCAGCAGCGCTGCCCCGGACAGCGCCATGAGCACCCGCCTGGAGAGATCCCTGGACAGCCAGGGCAGGGCCGCGGCCAGAGGCTTATTTCTGCGCATCGATTTGCGTCTGGTTATCGGCGGCAAGGGCCTCGATCGTCTCGCCCTGCATGATCTGGTCGCCGACATTGACCGCGACCACGTCGCCGGCAGCGACGCCGGAGCTGATCTCCACGGTGCCGCCATTATCGCGGGCGATCGTCACGTCATGAAAATCGACCTTGCGGTCCTTGCCGATCACGGCGACCTGCGGGCCGCTGGAGCGGAAGATGAGCGCCGCCGCCGGCATCTGAACCAGCCCGTCCGCCGGCAGCTCGAAGGCGGCATTCACATACATCCCGGAGACCAGTGCGTGATCGGCGTTTGGTATGTCCACTTCGACGCGCAGGGTGCGGGTCTGTTCATTGATGGCATTGGCCGTCCGCACGACCTTGCCATCGAAGGTTTTGCCCGGCAGGTCGCCGGAGGTGACATGCACCGCCAGATCGGTTTTCACCTCCTGGGCGAGGCTCTGCGGCAGGTCGACGAAGACCCGGATGGGGTTGTTCTGGACGATGCGATAAAGCGGCGTCGTGTTCGAGGTGCTGCCCGAGGTCACCAGATTGCCGATATCGATGTGGCGCGCCGTGATGATGCCGTCATAGGGCGCGGTGACCTGCTTGAATTGCGTCAAGACCAGATAGCGGTCGATATTCGCCTGGTCGAGCCCGACCTGCGCCTGCGCTTCGGCCAGCCGCGCCATGGCGCTGTCGGCATCCGCCCTCTTCGCATCGCGCTCCTGTTGGGAAACGACGCCGTTCGGCGAGTTCTTCCAGCGCTCATAGGTTGTCTTGGCAAATTCGGCATCGGCCTGGCGCGATACCACCGCCGCCTCCGACGCCTTCAACTGGGCCCGCGCCGCTGCCAGCTGGGCATCCAGATCCGGCGTATCGATGGTCGCCAGCACATCGCCCTTATGTACATGATCGCCGATATCCGCCTTCCAGCCGCCGACATAGCCGTCGACACGCGCATAGATCGTGCTTTCATACCAGGCGGCGGTCTGCCCCGGCAAAACCAGCGGCAGGGTCGACGGCGCGATCTTCGCAGTGACGACATCCAGCGCCGGCGCGACGGACAATGCCTGCCGGGTTTGGTTGGCGAGATTTGTCTCATAGCTCGCCCGGCTGTGGCGTACGATCACGAAGCCCAGGGCCAGCGCACCCACGACGCAGGTCGCCAATAGCCGTAAGCGACGCCCTGTCGATTTCCGCTGGGCGGGTGAGGGATCAGATGGCTGCACCGGACAGACTCCTTGGGACGGTAACGGGCATGCGGCGGAGAAGGCGATACATCACCGGCACGAAGACGAGCGTCGCGAATGTCGCGAAGATCAGGCCGCCGATCACGGCGCGGGCCAGGGGCGCATTCTGTTCGCCCCCCTCTCCCACGCCCAGCGCCATCGGGATCATGCCCAGGATCATGGCGCCGGCGGTCATCAGCACGGCACGCAGCCGTGTATAGCCCGCGGTTTGCGCCGCGACCCAGGCATCGTCGCCGGCTTTCATGCGCTGGTTGGCGAAACTGACGACGAGAATGCTGTTGGCGGTGGTCAGCCCGATGCACATCAAGGTGCCCATCAAGGCCGGCACGCTGAGATGCGTCTGCGTCAGATACAGCATCCACATGACGCCGCTCAGCGCGAAGGGAACCGCCAGCAGGACGATCAGCGGATCGATCCAGTTTTGGAAATTGATGACGAGGAACAGGTAGACCAGCACGACGGCAAGGGCCATACCGCCGAACAGGCCGGCATAGCTGTCGCGCATCGTCTCTATCTGGCCACCGAGCGTCACGGTGATGTCTTTGGTCCGGTCCGGGCGATCGGCCGCCAGAACCTTGTCGACCGCCTTGCCGACGGAATCGAGGTCGCGCCCCTGTACATCGGCATGAACATCGAAGACCGGCCGGATATTGTATTGCGAGGTCACCATCGGAACCAGGCCGCGATCGACATTCGCGACATTCATCAGCAACTGGTTCGGCTGGCCCGCGCCGATCGCCGTCACCGGCATGGTCGCCAGGTCCTGCGTCGAGTTGATCCGGTAGGAAGGCAGCTGCACGACCAGCGGATAGCTGACGCTGTTGCGCGGGTCGATCCAGAAGTTCGGCATGGTCTGCGCGCTGGAATTCGTCGCGACCAGCACATTGCTGGCGGTATTCTGCTGATCGAGGCCGAACTGCGCCGCCAGGCTGCGGTCCATGGTCACGCCGAGCGAGGGCGCATCCGGCACCTGGAACACATGGGCGTCGGCAATGCCGGGAACCGATTGCAGATCGCGCGACAGTTTGGTGGCGGTCGCATAGGCATCATTGCTGCTGGGGGCCGATACGCGGATATCGATCGGCGCCGGCTGGCCGAAATTCAGCACCTGATCGACGATATCGGCCGGCTGGAAGAAAAACTGCATGCCGGCGAATTTCTGCGGCAGGGTCCGGCGCAATTCGGCGACAAGCTGGGCGGTCGGCGTGTGGTCCTTGGTCAGGGAAATCAGGATCTCGCCATCCATCGGGCCGATGGTCGCGGAATCGCTGAGCGCGATGTTGATGCCGCTATAGGGCAGGCCGATATTGTCCAGCATCGTATCGATCTGCTGCGATCCGATGGTTTGGCGAATATATGCTTCGACCTTGGCGAAATCGGCCTGCGTTTCCTCGATCCGGGTGCCCGGCGGCGCACGCACATGCAGCCGCATTTGCCCGGCATCCACCTGCGGAAAGAAATCGCGCCCCAGCAGCGGAAACAGCGCCAGCGAGGCCACCATCAGCGCGACGAAGAACAGCGCCGTGGTCTTCGCCTCGGCCATCGCCCAGGCCAGGCTGTGGTTATATGCGCTGCGGAATGCCGCAAAGCCCTGTTCGAATTTCACGTGAATGAGGCGAAACGGATTGCGGCTGGCCGGCGGTACCGCGTGATCCGGCCGTGCCGCGTATTCGCCCCCCTGCCCGATCGTGCCGCGCATCAGGTATTTGAACAGGATCGGTATCAGCGTGAAGGACAAAGCCAGGCTGGCGATCAGCGACACGCAGACGGACAGCGACAACGGCGAGAACAGATATTTGGCGGTTCCCTGCAACAGGAAAATCGGCACGAAGACGATGCAGATGCACAGGGTCGACAGCATGGTCGGCACGCCGACCTCCCCCGCACCGTGAATGATCGCGTGTTCCAGCTTCTCGCCATCATGCACATGGCGCTCGATATTCTCGATCACGACCGTGCCGTTATCGACCAGGATGCCGACCGCGAGCGCGAAGCCGCCCAGCGTCATGGTATTCAGCGTCTGCCCGCCGACATACATGATGAGGACGGCGCAGATGATCGACAGCGGAATCGCCGCCAGGATGATAAGCGTCAGGCGCCAGTTGCCGAGAAACAGTAGGATCATCATCGCGGTCAGCCCGGCGGCCATCGCACCGCCCATGACCACGCTGTTCAAGGCCGCCTTGACGAACAGGGACTGATCGAACAGCGTCTTGATCGCGACACCCGGCGGCAGCGCGCTTTCGATTCCCGGCAGCGCCTCGCGGATGCCGTCGATGACCGCCAGCGTCGAGACGCCGCCGGTTTTGCGAATCGTCATCAGCGCGCCGGGGGCGCCATTGACCGACACCGAATTGGTCTGCACCTGAAAGCCGTCATGCACATGGGCGACATCGCGCATGAAAACCGTGCGGCCGTTGACGTCCTTGATGGGAAATCCGTTGATCGCCTCGATCACATCCGGGCTGTTGTTCATCGTCAGGGTATAATCGCGGCTCCCCATCTTGACGTCGCCCGCGGGCAGAATGACGTTCTGATGCTGCAGGGCCTGGCTGACATCGGAGGGACTCATGCCGCGGGCTTCGAGCGCCTGCGGATCGAGATCCGCCATGATGACGCGCGGCTTGCCGCCATAGGGATACGGCACCTCGGCGCCATGCACGACGGCAAGGTCGGGGCGGATGATGTTCTGGCCGAGATCGTTCAGCTTGGTATCCGGCAGCGAGCGGCTGGACAGGCTCAGCTGGATGATGGGAACGTCAGTCGCACCGTAGCGGATGACCAGCGGCGGCGTGATATTGGGCGGCATGTATTTCAGGACGACGAGGGCACTGCTCGCCAGCTGCGAAATGGCGCGCGTCACATCCGCGCCTTCGTGCAGGAACACCTTTTCGACGCCAACACCGTTATAACTGGTGGCCTCGATATGGTCGATATCGTCCACCAGCGAGGCCATCTGGCGTTCGTGTATGGTCAGGATACGGTTCTGAATATCCTGTGCATTCATCCCGTTATAGGTCCAGACGACGCTGACGACCGGAATATTAATCTCGGGAAAAATATCGACCGGCATGCGCAATCCGGCACCAACCCCCAGCAGACAGATAAGAATAAGCACCGAGACGACGGTGTAAGGGCGTTTGAGGACATAAGCGACGATGGGCATTTTTCTTGGTCCGGAATGCATCGCGGCGACAGACAGTCCGACCGCCATGATCGTCCCGACAATCGTATGGCCGGGGCTACGTGGCGCGCCGCATTCTGCCGCGAAGGACCTTGCAGATCGATAACATGAATCACACGCGCCGTTACCGTTAGCGACCGGAAAGCTATCGACGCCCCTCTCAGCTTCGCGTAAGGCGGCGTCGCTGCAAAGACGTCTCGCTCTGGATCCGATTCCACGGTCCGGTTGAACGGCATTGCCGATATTCAGCCATTCATCAGTTATCCTGGACCTCTGGATCAAATCCGGCGGTCACGTGTTTTTGGTGTCGCCGCATCGTGCTAGTGTCCAAACCGTATGTCATGGCTTAGCAGGAGCATCCTTGACTGCGGCCGCGTCCAGCAGCACCTTGCCGGCACCGGCATAGAATCTCGATTGGACGGCGGCATGCTGTGCCGCCACGTGAAGGTCGCGCAGCCGCTGCTGCAACGGTGAGTCGTCATAGACCGCGCTGGCGCCACTCAGGGTGAAACAGGCATCGACGGCGCGCAGGCAGGCGGTGGTGATCCAGATTCCCGCCTGCCTGCCCTCTATCATAAGGTCCTCGCCTTTCAGCGTGCCGGCCAGCGCATGCTGCCAATGGATTGCCGTCTGCATCTGCAGGTACGCCCGCGCCGCGCGGATGTCGGCCGCCGCGCGCCCGAGTTCAAGCTGGAACGCTTCCGACTCCCGCATGGGAACAGCGGCGCGCAATTGCTGGCGGCCTGTATTGGCAAGGGCGACGAGCTCGTCCAGGGCGCCTTCCGCGATCGCCACGGCGAAATTGCCGTGCATCAGGGGAATGAAATGCAGGAGCGACTGATAGAGCGGTCCCGGCACGCAGGCCATGCTCTGTTCGACATCGAGGCTATTCGCCTCGGGCACCAGCATGTTATTGATCGCGATGTGATGGCTGCCGGATCCCTTCAGGCCGGCGGCATGCCAGGTATCCTCGATGACGACATCGCGTGCCGGCAGCAGGATGGCGCGTATCATCGGCGGGCCGCCCGCGCCGGCGGATCCAGTCAGCGGCTTCCCATCCTTGGTCATGACGCAGAAGACGAAGATCCAGTCGGCATGCTGGCAACCGCTGGCGAAGGACCATCTGCCATTGACGCGCAAGCCGCCGGCCACCGCCTCGGCCGTCCCCGCGGGCTGGCCCGAACCGGCGAAGATCACATCCGGGCCGTTCCGGTATATCTTCTCATAGGTCTCGCGCGGCAGCTGGGGCGCGGCGGTGGCGATGCCGTTGCCGATCATGGCGGTCCAGCCGACCGAGCCGTCGATCCTGGCCAGCGCGCCGAAGACCTCCAATCCCGCTGACAGATCGAGTTCAAAGCCGCCATGGCTGCGCGGCGCGAAGATGCGGAAAATACCGATCGACTTCAGCGCCGCCACCAGATCGGGTGGGACCCGGCGTCCGGCTTCTATCTCTGCAGCTCGCGCCCCGATGTCAGGCGCCAGTTTCCCGATATCGGCCAACAGGCGTTCGACGGTTTCGGTGGTGGAGGACGGGACGCCACGAGACCGGTTCTGGAGCTGCATCTTTTCTCTCCCCTGGATTGCGACTGCCGAACCTTACGGCGCCAGCATTGCGGGAAGGTTTCAGCTTCCGGAAAGGAGGTTACGATTGTAGCCGGCGCGACGATGCCGTCATCCGGCATCGCACGGCGGCAACCTCACACGCTTGCGGCCGCCGCCATGGATTGCCGGGTCAAGCTCGGCAATGACGAGCGGGTGGGATATTTGGCATTCAGCGCCGAGCGACAACCACTAACTCACTCGTCACCCCCGGGCTTGACCCGGGGGTCCATGGCTGATGCAATGCGCGGAAGCCAGCAATCGGAACACACCGTTCGATGACAGATTATTTCGTCTACATACTCGCCAGCGGTCCCAGCGGGACACTCTATATCGGCGTCACGAACGACTTGCTGCGCCGTGCCGTCGAGCATCGCACGGGGCATCTCGCCGGGTTCACCAAGCGTTATGGCGTAAAGCAACTCGTCTGGTTCGACAGCACGCCCAGCATCCGAGCGGCGATCCAGCGCGAGAAGACGATGAAGCACTGGCCCCGCGCGTGGAAAATCGCCTTGATCGAAAAACAGAACCCCGCTTGGCGCGATCTATCCGACGACATCATCGGCTGAAGCGATCCGGCCGCCGCCATGGATTGCCGGGTCAAGCCCGGCAATGACGAGCGAGTGTGGCATTCAGCGTAAGGCATCACCAAAAAAGGCTGTCACCCCCGGGCTTGACCCGGGGGTCCATGGCGGCAACGGCGGTGGCCGCCCGAAGGCTCGCTCGGCCTCAGCTATGCCGGATCTCCGTCCCCAGCACCTTCAGGCATTCGCGCATGAAGGCGGCGAGCGCGGTCCAGCCGATGGCGGAGACCATGTTGCCGTCGACATGGGCGTCGGTCGGCGAGAGGTTGACGAATTTGCCGCCGGCCAGGGTCACTTCCGGCTCGCAATAGCTCAGGCCCGAGACCGATTTGCCGCGCACCACGCCATCCACCGCGATCAGGATCTGCACGCCGTGGCAGATGGTGAAGATCGGCTTCTTCGCTTCGTGGAAATGCCGCACGATCGCCTGCACGCGGGGATCGATGCGGATATATTCCGGGCCGCGTCCGCCGGCGCAATAGACCGCGTCGTATGACTCGGCCTTCACCTCGACGAAGGTCTTGTTGAGGATGTAATCGTGGCCGAGCTTTTCGGTATAGGTCTGGTGCCCCTCGAAATCGTGCAAGGAGGTCTTGATGCGGTCGCCCGCCTTCTTGTCGGGGCAGACCACATGGACCGTATGGCCCACCGCATGCATCGCCTGTTCGAAGACGAAGATTTCATATTCCTCGCTGAATTCGCCCACTAGCATCAGGATCTTCTTGCCAGCCATGTCGTTTCCTTTCCAGTTCTGTCGTTATCGTTCACCGCCGCTCAGAACGGCGAATTCGGGAAATAATACTCGTCGGCATTCTGCTGCGTGATCAGCGGCGCGTCCAGCTTCACGGTACCGCGGATCGGCGCCTGGCCGTTGAACTGCGCGGCGGTCATATAGATCGCGGTCTTGATCATGCTGGGCGGATAAGGGACCTCGATCGGGGTCAGCTTGTCGCCTGCCTTCACCTTTTCGATCATCTGCTTCATGCCGTTGCCGCCAAGCGCCAGCTTGATATCCGTGCGGCCGGATTGCTTCAGCGCTTCCAGCACGCCCAGCAGCATGTCGTCGTCATTGGCCCAGACGGCGTCGATCTTGCTGTATTTGGCCAGGTAATCCTGCATCACCTTGAAGCCTTCGTCGCTGTTCCAATGGGCATATTGCATTTCCAGGATCTTGATCCCGGAACCCTGCAGCGCGTCCTGGAAGCCCTTGATGCGCTCATCGTCGATCACCGTCGGAATGCCGCGCAGCACCACCACATCGCCCTTATTGCCCAGCGTCTTTTTCATGTACTCGGCGGTGGTGCGGCCGACGGCGATATTGTCGCCGGCGAGATAGAGGTCCTGGATGGTGGGATCGGTCAGGCCGCGATCCACCACGGTGATGAAGGTGCCCTTGTCCTTCACTTCCTTCACCGGCGCCGTCAGTTCCTCGGAGCTATACGGCAGGATCACCAGCGCATCGATCTTGCGCGAGGCGGAAAGATCTTCCAACGCGCTGGCCTGGGCGGAAGCCGAGGGCGAGGTCTTGACGATGACCTTGATATTGGGAAAGGCTGCCTCGATCTCCTTCGCCGCCTGTTCGGCATGATAGACGATGCCGGCGGTCCAGCCGTGATCGGCGGCCGGGATCGAGACGGCGATCGTCGCTTTCGTCTCCGCCGCGGCCAAAGCCGGCAGCGGGGCCAAGGCCGCACCACCTAAAGCCAGGATGCCGAATACGGCTGCACTCACCCATGCATGTCTCACCATTGTTTCCTCCTCCGGTTTTTATGGTTGTCGTTGAACGCCGTTATTTCGACAGACGCTGGATCAGCATGGCGATGATGATGATGACCCCTTGCACGGCGGCGACCAGGTATTCGCTGACCACATCGGAGAGCACCATCAGATTGCCGATGGTCTCCAGGATGATGGCGCCGCAGACCGTGCCCCAGATGCGCCCGCTGCCGCCGCGCAGCGGCGTGCCGCCGATCACCACCGCGGTGATCACCTGCAGCTCCCACAGCATGCCGGTGGTCGGCGTAGCGGCGCCCAGGCGCGGCACATAGCAGATGGCGGCGATGCCGACGCAAAGCCCCTGGATGACGAAAGCCGTCGTGCGGATCGTCCTGACCGAAATGCCGGAATAGCGCGCCACGTCTTCATTGGCGCCCACCGCCGCGCAACGCCGGCCGAATTTCGTCTTGTAGAGCACGATGGAGGCGATGATGGCGACCGCCAGCGAGACCAGGATCGGGATCGGAATGCCCGCGACATCGCCGAAATAGACCGGCCGGTAGGCATCGCGCAGAGAGCGGTCGATGGGAATGGTGCCGCCATCGGCCATATAGGTGATAAGGGCACGGAAGATGCCCATGGTGCCCAAGGTGACGATGAAGGGCTCGATCTTGCCGAGCGTCACGATCGTGCCGTTGAGCAGGCCGCAAAGCGCCCCGGCGATCAGTACCGCCCCCATGCCCGCGACGATGGCACCGGTGCCGAGATCGCCGGCCAGCATGTTCATGAACAGGATCATGATGCCGGTGACGAAAGCCGCCATCGAGCCGACCGAGAGGTCGAGCCCGCCGGTCGAGATCACGAAGGTGGCGCCGATGGCGATGATGGCGGTGAAGGAACTGCGGGTGACGACGTTCAGCACATTGCTGGCCGAGAGGAAATCGGGATTCATCAGGAAGCCGATCACCACCAGCACCGCCAAAGCCAGGAACGGCCCGGCCGTGGTCAGGCTGATCGTCGGGCGCAACCGCTCGGCGCCGGATGTCGTCGTCATCGCCATGATTGCCTCACCTCCCCCGCTTCATCCCGCCAAACTCATCCCGCCTGCATCGCCCGGCCCTGCATGCCGTGACGCTGCGCCGTCTGGCGCGGGCGCTGTGTCGCCGGTTCGTCAATCGCCTCCGCCGCAACGCCCGTGGCCAGCATCGCCACATTGGCCTCGGTCATCGCCTCGCCGCGCAATTCGCCGCTGATCCGCCCGCCACGCATCACCAGGATGCGGCTGCAGAGGCCGATCAGCTCCTGCATCTCCGATGAAATCACGATGCAGCCTTTGCCTTGCCGCACCAATTGCTGGATGAAGCCGTAGATCTGGCTCTTATTGCCGATATCGATGCCGCGCGTCGGCTCGTCGATGATGACCAGCGCCGGGTCGCTCATCAGCACCTTGGCCAGCAGCAGCTTCTGCTGATTGCCGCCGCTGAGCTGGCCGGCCAGAGCGTCCGGATTGCGCACCCGGATATCGAAGGCCTCGATCGCCGTTTTCAGCGCAGCCTTCTCGCGCTTACCGTCGAGGAACCAGCCCGGCACCAGCCAGGATAAAGCCGTCAGCGTCAGATTGGGCGCCAGCCTCTGGCGCAGCAGCAGCCCCTTGCCCTTGCGGTCCTCGGTCAGATAGGCGATGCCGGCGGCGATAGCCTCCGATGGATGATGCAGCCGCAACGCCTTGCCGTTCAGCCGCAGGGCCTCGGCGCGGCCCGGCCGCAAGCCCAGCAGGCCTTCGAACAATTCGGTGCGGCCGGCACCGATCATGCCGGCAAAGCCCAGGATTTCGCCCGGCTGCAGGCTGAAGGACACATCGGCGACGAAGCCCGGCACGGTCGCATGCTCGACCTCCAGGATCGGCACGCCCGCCGCCGCCGTCTCGATGCGCGGCGGATAGAGCGTCGAGAGGTCGCGCCCCACCATCAGCCGCGCCATATTGGCCCGGGTGAGGCTGGATGCCTCATAGGTGCCGATCATCTGGCCGTCGCGCAGAACCGTGATGCGGTCGGCCAGCTCTTCCACCTCGCTCAGGCGATGCGAGATATAGGCGATGGCGATGCCCTGCTGCTGCAGCTGCCGGATGATGCCGAACAGAGTCGTCACTTCATCACCGGTCAGCACCGCCGTCGGCTCGTCGAAAATGACCAGGCGATGCGGCACCAGCAGCGCGCGGGCGATCTGCACCAATTGCCGATCGGCCAAAGAGAGCTGCTTCACCAATGCCTTGGGCGAGGCATGGCAGCCGATCTCTTTCAACTTGGCGGCGGCGATGCGGTTCATGGCGCCGTCATCGACCAAGCCGTGCCGGGTGATCTCGCGACCGAGGAACAGGTTCTCGGCGACGCTCAGCCCCTCCGCCAGCAGGATCTCCTGATGCACCAGCACGATGCCCGCCGCCTCGGCATCGGCGGGCCCGGCGAAGGTGGCCGGCCGGCCGTCGAACTCAAGCGTGCCGGCGGTGGAGCGGATATGGCCGGCGAGCAGGCGCATCAGCGTGGACTTGCCGGCCCCGTTCTCGCCGATGATGGCATGCACCTCGCCCGGCCGCACATCGAGATCGATGTCGCGCAGCACCTGGACGGGTCCGAAAGCCATCGAAAGGCCCTGCGTTTTCAGCAATGCCGTCACTGTTCCTCCCCTGCCGCCATCGGCGTGAAAGCCGGTGGCCTGTTGACGGTTTCGATGGCGCGACGGTCTTGATATCGCCGTCTTCACTCGCCCGTCTTTGCAATCATCCGTCTTTTCAATCGCGCCGGTCTGTGCCGGCCTCGTCTCTTCAGTCGAAGGTCGGCAGCAGCCGGTCCCGCGACCGTTCGATATGGCGCCGCATCGCCGCCGCGGCACCCTCGCCGTCGCCGCTCTTCAGCGCCTTCATGATCTGCGCATGCTCTTCCAGCGCCTCTTCGGTGACGCGCGAATGGAACAGCAGGCGGAAGATGTGGAAATGGGTATGCAACCGCGCCAAGGACTCGCGGATCAGCTCATTGCCGCTGCCGATGATGATGCGGTCATGGAAATCCGCATCCTGCCTTGCGAACTGGTTATAGCGCGCGCGCTCGTCGCCGGGGCCGCTGCGGCGTGCCATCGAATCAGCCAGCTCGTTGAGGGAAAACAGCGCCGTCTTGTCCATCGCCTTGGCCGCCCGTGACGCCGCATGCGGCTCCAGCAGCAGGCGCAGCTCGTAAAGCTCGTCGAATTGCTTGCGGGTCAGCTGCGGCGCGGCGCTATAGCCGATCAGATGCGTCTTCACCACCAGGCCGTCGGCCTCCAGCCGGCCCAAGGCCTCGCGGATCGGGGTATGCGAGACGTTCAGCTCACGCACCAGGGCATCGACGGTGATTCGCGCCCCCGGCGCGATCTTCAGCGACATCAGCTGCCCCAGAATGACTTCATAGACATCGCTGGCCAGCCCGCTCGGCCGCTGCAACATGCCGCCGCCCGAGACCACGGCTTCCGCTCCCCGCTCCGTATCCGTTCCCCTGCCGCCTGCCGACATCCGCCGCGTCATGCTCAGTCCTCTTGACAATGAGCCTAACTAACACGACTGTTCCCCCGATGCAATCCGATATCGTATACGATCTGATTCGGAGATAGAGGGGACGAGAGCCTGCTGCCCCTGATTGCACAACGCGTCCGTCTGCCGCTCGTCATTGCCGGGCTTGACCCGGCAATCCATGGCGGAGGCAACGCACGACATTAAACATGGACCCCCGGATCAAGTCCGGAGGTGACGTGAGAGATGGCAACGGGCGCGGTGCACCAGGGACGACGCGGTGCGACGCGTCAACAACAACGCACGACGCCAACAACAAAAAACTTCGGAGGAAACATCATGCCATCACCCGACACATCGCCCGACACCAACACGCTCTATGCCGCCATCCGCCTGCCCCGCACGATTCTGTTCGGCCAGGGGCAGCGCAATGCTTTGGGCCGCGTCGCCAAGGGGCTCGGCCGCCGCGTGCTGGTCTGCACCGATGCGCGCTTCGCCGCTCAGCCGGTCTTCACCGAACTGCGCTCGTCGCTGGCGGAAGCGGGCCTTGCCGTCTGCGTCTATGATCAGGTGCAGCCGGATATTCCCCGCGACACGGTGCTCGATGCCTGCGCCCTCGCCCGGCCCTTCAATGCCGATCTCGTCATCGGCATCGGCGGCGGCAGCTGCCTCGACATGGCGAAATGCGCCGCGCTCATCCTTGCCCATGGCGGCCGCGTCGAGGATTATTACGGCGAGTTCAAGGTGCCCGGCCCGACCTTGCCGGTGATCGCCGTGCCGACCACTGCCGGCACCGGCTCCGAGGTGACGCCGGTCGCGGTGCTCTCCGATCCCGACCGTGTCATGAAGATCGGCATCTCCAGCCCGCATCTCATCCCCCAGGCGGCGATCTGCGATCCCGAGTTGACCCTGACCTGCCCGCCGGGCCTGACCGCCATTGCCGGCGCCGATGCCATGACCCATGCGATCGAGGCCTTCACCACCGCGCGCCGGCAGCCCGATGCCGATCTCGCCTTGCAGCATGTCTTTGTCGGCAAGAGCGCCCTCACCGATCACTTCGCGTTACTGGCCGTGCGGTTGCTGGCGCGCAGCCTCAAGCGCGCCGTCGAGCATGGCGATGATCTCGCCGCGCGGGCCGATGTCATGATGGGCGCAATGGCGGCGGGCTGCGCCTTCGGCACGGCGGGCACGGTGGCGGCCCATGCC
>LNAP01001484.1_pt1 | contig 24726 bp, 28 predicted proteins | sample 602601 | NCBI WGS metagenome assembly LNAP01 (sample SAMN02440304, study PRJNA202911) | soil metagenome | biome: Subtropical and temperate rainforests or woodlands; isolation source: soil samples (1 kg each in a 20% v/v slurry with milli Q water) were... ...
TGGCGATCAACACATCGACCTGTTCCGGGTTTCAATCCTCGCGCCCCGTTGCCGGGGCGCGCATCGGGCACGGGGCAGGGCTTTATCTTTACGATCAATCAGTTTCAATCCTCGCGCCCCGTTGCCGGGGCGCGCATCGCTGCGGCAGCCACCGGGCCATGTCTTTGAGTTCGTTTCAATCCTCGCGCCCCGTTGCCGGGGCGCGCATCACGATCCCCTTGGCCTGCGAGTTGTAGGGCAGCGCGTTTCAATCCTCGCGCCCCGTTGCCGGGGCGCGCATCTCCGGCCGGGCAGCTTTACACGAAAGGCGAATCATGTTTCAATCCTCGCGCCCCGTTGCCGGGGCGCGCATCTCCAGGGCGGCGCCCACAAGCTGACTGCACGCGGCGTTTCAATCCTCGCGCCCCGTTGCCGGGGCGCGCATCGTGACGTCTGGCGCAAAAGTCGCGCTTGCTCTCGTTTCAATCCTCGCGCCCCGTTGCCGGGGCGCGCATCTCGTACTCATCGCTGATACGCTTGCAGGCGATGTCGTTTCAATCCTCGCGCCCCGTTGCCGGGGCGCGCATCCTGACCGAGCTGACCATGGACGCCATCCAGACCCTGAACGGCTACCGCGCCGGGACAGACCGCGCCATCGCCGGTCAGGAGATGTTCGGCAAAGGCTTCGAGATGACCTCGAACCTTGCCAAAATGAACCAAAAAGACATCAAGGAAACCCAGGCGCAAATGGAAGCGCTGGGCATGGTCGTCAGCCAGGAAAGCAAAGCCGCCTGGGAAGAATATGACAACAGCACAGACCAGGCCAACACAACGCTGAAGGCATTAAAAACCACGGTTGGCAACATATTGATGCCGGTTTTATCGACGCTGGCTAATTGGTTTTCTGCGATCGGCCCGGCAGCCGTTACGGTAATTCGTGGCGCACTGGGTGGGCTGGCTTCCGCTTTCCATTTTGTAACGACCGGCGTCACCGTGCTGTGGGAAACAATTAACGCGATGGTAGTCACCGTCGCCGAACCAATCCGCGCGCTAGGCGTGGCTATTGGGCGCGCGCTCACCGGAGATTTTCAGGGCGCAGCGGATGCGATTAAAGGCATTGGCGGAAACATTAACAATGCCTGGTCTACAGCATTTGAGCAAATGGCAACCAAGGCGCAAAGCACGCGCGACCGCATCGCCGCCATATTCGGCGAAGGCACAGCTATAGACGCCCCGGGAAACTCTGGAAAATCTGCCACTGGCTTAATTAAAAACAAAAATGGCAATGCCAAAAAATCCGGCGCTGAAAAAGCCCCAATGGATCAGAGCTTTTTATCCACCTACGAAGCGCGGCTGTCGGAAATAAAAAACCTTTACGAGCAAGAAGACGGCCTGCGCCAATTTTCCAAAGCGCAAGAGCTTGCCTACTGGCGAGAATTGCAACAGACCTACACACTGACATCGAAAGACCGACTGGCAATCTCAAAGCGAACCGCAACGCTTGAGTTGGATATTCGCCGTGCTGAAGCCAAAGACATGCGCGCCCTAGATGCGCTGGGCGTAGAGTCCCGCCGCGCCGCCGCGATGGGGCAGGTCGCAGTTGATGAGCAAGCCGCCCAGTTCGCGCTGGAAAATGGCCAGATCACGCAAAAGCAGTTGATTCAGATTGAGGAAGAATTCGCCCGCCGGAAGTTTGAAATTGAATACCAGGCGCTGTTGCAGCGCATCGAGCTGGCCAAGAACGACCCCACCGCATCCCCGATCGCGCTGGCGCAGCTGAAAGAACAAATGCTGCAAGTCGAGCGAGACTACATTTTGAGAAAAGGCGAACTCGACCAGCAAAAAAATAAAGGGGATGGCCTGGGCGGAATGTTTGATGACATTGGCAACTCCTTCGGCAGCGGCTTCAATGCCGTGCTGACGCAGGCGACCACATTCCAGCAGCAGTTGGCCAACATTTTTCAAAGCATTTACCAAAGCTTTGTCCAACACCTGATCGTTAAACCGGTGGCCGAATGGGTAGCCTCGAACGCCAAAATGCTGGCCGTGAAAATGGGCTTCATGGCGCAAGAAAAAGCAATCCAGGTCGCGGGCGCCGCAAGCACCGTAGCCATTAAAGGCGGCGAAACCACCGCCGTTGCCGCTGGCAATGCCGTACAAGCAGGCACAGGCGCAGCGGCCTCGCAAGCATCCATCCCCATCATCGGCCCCATCCTCGCGCTGGCTGCCATGGCCAGCGTCTTCGCTGCAGTTTCCAGCCTGGGTAAAGGCAAATCCGCCATGGGCGGTTACGACATCCCCAAGGGCATCAACCCACTCACGCAACTGCACGAGGAAGAAATGGTGCTCCCGCAAAAATACGCCAACGTCATTCGCGGATTTGCCGCCAGCGCCAATGAGCCTGCGGCTGGCGGTAGCGGTGGCGCTGTCAATGTTCACATCAACACCATGGACGTTAAAGGGGTGAGGGATTGGCTTAAAAGCAACCCCGATGCACTAGCCCCCGCGATGCGCCGCGCCGCCCGCAACTACTCGCCGCGCTCCACCACGTCCCCGCTTGGCAAGGTGTTTTAATGAGCAACGCCATTTTCCCTGATTTACCCGGTCTAAAAGCCGAGCGCAGCGCAGAGCCGCAGTTCACCACTCGCATCCAGCGCGGCGTCTCGGGCGCAGAAGCACGCGCCGCGATGCAGGCATACCCGACAGTGAAATTCAGCCTTGCGTATGACGTCATTCGTCACGGCGCGAGCATTGACCTGCGCCGGTTAAAAGGGTTTTTCCTCGCCCGCCGTGGCGCGTTCGACAGTTTTTTGCTGACCGATGAAACAGATTTTTCCGTGACCGATCAACCCCTCGGCACGGGTAATGGCACATCCACCCAATTCCAGCTTGCGCGCACCTGGGGCTATGACGCAAATTCACAGCTCACCGAACCCGTCATGAACGTGAACGCCATTACAAACGTCAAAGTCGCAGGCGCAATTACCGCCGCCTACACCATCAACAGCACCGGCTTGATCACCTTCACCACCGCGCCCGCCGCCGGTCAGGCAGTCAAATGGACAGGCAGCTACTACTACCGCGCCCGCTTCGCATCCGACAACCTCTCGTTCGAGCGTTTTCTGCGGGACTTGTACTCTGCCAGAAAAGTCGAACTCATCGCATCGCTGCAAAATAAAATATGAAAACAGCATCCGGCGCATTAGTCACCTTGCTGAATTCCGGCGTGGAATTCTTCATGGCGGACTTATACACACTCACGCTAAAAAACGGCACAGTAACTCGCTACACTTCGTTCGATGCCGATCTAACCTGGAACAGCAACACCTGGCTATCCGGCGGCCCGATCATTGATCGCGGCAACACCCGCACAGTGATCGGCCTGGAAGTGGACACCCTCTCGCTAAAAATCAGCCCCAAGGATACCGACCTCATCGGCACGCAATCCTGGTTTGCCGCCGCCGCTGCAGGCGTGCTGGATGGCGCGCAAATCAAGCTCGATCGCGCATTTATCGAAACCCTGCCCACCGTCGTAGGCGTGCTGAACATGTTCACCGGCGCCATAGGCCAGCTCACGCTAGACCGCATGATGCTGGATATCACCTGCAATTCGATGGTCGAGCTGCTGAATATCAAATTGCCGCGCAACTTGTACCAGGCAGGCTGCCAGCACACACTGTTCGACGCCGGATGCGCCCTGTCTGCCGCCGCATTTGCCGTCAGCGGCAATGTCTCAGGCAGCGCCACGCGCACATCGTTTGCCACCTCGCTGGCTGCCGCCGCCGGATATTACGACCTGGGCGCAATCCAATTCACCAGCGGCGCGCTCTCAGGCACCAAGCGCACGGTTAAAAGCTGGGCGGGCGGGGCGATCACCCTGTTAAACCCGCTGCCCGTGGCCCCTGCTGCCAGCAACACCTTCACCATCTGGCCAGGCTGCGACCGCACCAAAGCCACATGCGAGAGCGCCAAGTTCAACAACGTCGTGAACTTCAAAGGCTTCCCATTCATCCCCGTGCCGGAGACGTCTTTCTAATGGATACCATCGCCACCCGGCAAGCCATCATTCAAGAAGCCCGCCAGTGGCTGGGCACGCCCTTCCACCACCAGGGCCGCGTGCGCGGCGTGGGGGTTGATTGCCTGCAACTCCTCATCGGCGTGTATTCCGCCGTCGGCTTGATGGCCGAGATTGACGTTGGCCCTTACCCATGGGACTGGCATTTTCACAAGAGCGAACAGCGATACCTGAAGGGCATGAAAAAACATGCCAAACAGGTAGCCAAGCCCCTGCCGGGCGATGCCGCGCTGTTCACCTTCGGCCACTGCGCCAGCCATGCTGCCATCGTCATCGACTGGCCGCAGTGCATCCACGCATACCACGGGCAAGGCGTCGTTGAAACCGATGCAGTCAACGGCGCTGAACTTTCCGGCCGCCTGCATTCATTCTGGTCGATTTTGAAAGGCATTAAATAATGGGCGGCATATTCGGCGGCAGCCAAACCATCTCCACCAGCGAGACCCCGCTCGCGGGCATGGCCATCCAGAGCTCCAGCTTTGGCAAGCCGCTCGCCCTGGTGTATGGCCGCGCCCGCGTCACGGTGAACATGATCGGCTATTACGACTTCAAGGCCATCCCGCACACTACCAGCAACTCGTCATCCGGCGGCAAGGGCGGCGGCGGCGTCACCAGCACCAGCACCACCTACACTTACCAGGCCAGCATGCTATTCGGCCTGTGCGAAGGGCCAATCAACAGCGTTAACGCGTTCTGGGTAGATAAAGAGTACACCTCCAACGCCAACATTTTCAACAAGTTCACCGGCTCCACAATCCAAACCGCCTGGAGCTACATGGCCAGCAACCACCCGACCGAGGCACTTGCCTACCGGCGCGTGGCCTACGTGAGCGCCGCGAATTACGACCTCGGTAGCTCCGCCGGGCTGGGCAACCACTCGTTCGACATCACCGGCTTGCTGCCCTATGCCGCTGGCAGCATTGACGGCGCAAACCCAAAAGAAATCATTCTCGACCTGCTCACCAACGCAGAGCATGGCGCGGGCTTCCCACCGTCGGCCATCGGCGACTGGGCGCAGTTTTCCAGCTACTGCATCGCCAATAATATTTTTCTATCGCCCGTTTTTGACGCGCAAACCGAATCCCGCGCGATGATCGACGACTTGATGCGCATCACCAACGCCGGAATTTATTTCAGCGAAGGCGTGCTGAAAATCGCCCCGTTCAGTGACGCCGCCGCCACGGCGAACAGCATCACCTACACCCCGAACGTCACCCCTGTTTATGATCTGGGCGATGATGATTATTTAGATCACGAACAACCCGTGCGCGTCCTGCGCACCCCGAACGCCGACGCCTATAACCAGGTGCAGATCGAGTTTTCTGACAAAGCCAACCAGTTCAACACCGCCATCGCCACCGCGCAAGACCAGGCGAGCATTGAAGTCTACGGATTGCGCCCGCTGGAAGTCATCAAGGCCAGCGCGATCACTGACGCATCCACCGCGCGGATCATCGCGCAGCTCATCCTGCAGCGCGTGTTGTATACGCGTAACACCTACGAATTCAAGATCGGCTGGAAATACGCGCGCCTGGAACCGACGGACTACATCACCCTCACCGATGTCCGGCTTGGCCTGGATCATGTGCCCGTGCGCGTGCTCTCGATCGAGGAAGATGAAGTCGGCGGGTTGAGCATTTCCGCAGAAGATGCCCCCACTGGTGTGCATTCTTCCCCGCTCTACACGCCGCAAGCCGGGCAGGGCTACACGGTTAACTACAGCACCCCACCCGGCAACGTGGCAGCCCCCGCGTTTTTTGAAGTGCCCGCCACGCAGGCGCTTTCCGGCCTTGCCATCGGCGTTGCCGTCGCAGGCACCATCAGCGATTGGGGCGGCTGCGAAATCTGGTCAAGCAATGACGGCACCAGCTACGCCTACATGGGGCAGGTATCTGGCGGCGCACGCTACGGCACCGTCAGCAACGCCATCACCGCCGCCGCTGGCCAGGTGCCGCGCGTCACGCTCTCCGGCAATGGCGGGCAGATGTTGAGCGGATCCTCAGCAGATGCAACCGTGCTCAGCACCCTGTGCCTCATCGAAAACGAATTTTGCGCCCACACCACCGCCACGCTCATCTCCGCCAACGTCTATGACATCACCCTCGCCGTGCGCGGCGCGCACAGCACGCCAGCCGCCAGCCATGCCTCCGCCGCAAAGTTCGTGCGCGTGGATGATGCGATTGCCTACAGCGATTCTCTCGCGCTGGACATGATCGGCAAGACTATTTATTTCAAATTCCTGAGTTTCAATAAATTCGGCGGCGGCAAGCAGCAGCTGGCGGATGTCACGGCTTATACCTACGTGATCACCGGCGTCATGGCCAAGCTGCCGCCACCTGCAATCAGCGCCCCTGCGGCGCTGGCCAGCGAAAACAGCATTTTCCTGAACTGGACCAACCCGGCCGACGCGACGACAGATCGCGTGGAGGTTTTTCGCAACACCACGAATGATGTGAATACATCCAGCATCATCGGCGCAGTGCGTGGCCCGGTGGGGTTTTATGCTGACTATCTCGGCGCCTCAGCCTTGACGCGCTACTACTGGCTGCGCACGGTTAACAAGCAAGGTTTCCCCAGCGCATTCACGGCGGCTGTCTCAGCCACCACCGGCGTGGTCACCGGCGTGCCGCCTGCCGGGTCAGTTATCCACTCGATGATGGCGGCGGACGCCATCTGGGCAGGCAATATCAAAGCAGGCGAGGTGCAGGCCAACCATATGGCGGCCAACTCGATTACTGCGGCAAACGCGGCTATTGCGGACTTGGCGGTGACTAACGCCAAGATTGCGAACTTGTCGGTGGGTACAGGCAAGATTGCGGACTTGGCAGTGACTAACGGCAAGATTGCGAACCTGTCGGTGGATACCTTGAAGATCGCGGGGAATGCAGTGACGATTCCTGTGTCCGTATACTCCGCAGCGGCCGCAACCTCCGTCTCCCTTAGTGTGAGTATAGATGATGCGGCTTATTCGGTGGCACTCATGGCGTCTACGGTAGTTATAAATCCAGGCGGTGCTAGTAACGATGGATACGCATATGTGCGCTTGATGCTCAATGGAGTCGAGAACTCGTTCGCACAACTAGTAACGGCTGCTTATAGCCAAACTCCCATGTCATTTAACATGAAATTCACAGGTCTAACTGGCACGAATACCTTTGAATTGCAAGGCGTCGCCGGTGACACTCTAAAAAATACTGGAATCCTTGTCCTGGTGGTAAAAAGATGAAAATACTAATCAACACAACCCTCCCCTCTGTTAATTTCGTCATCTGCAACGCAGAAGGGCGCATCCTGAGAACAGGCTCTGCTCCTGCCGAGATGGTCGACATCCAGGCGCAATCTGGCGAGTACGTTTTCGCAGGCACGGTGCAGCCGGATGACTACATCATCAACCCGACCGGCGCAGCCGAAGCAGTGCCGCGTCCGGCATCGCCGGTGACGATAGATAAAACTACCGTGCAGGCTGATGCGACCGATTCGGTGATGCTCTCAAATGTCGGCGCTGGTGCCACGGTAAGCGTGACCGGCCCTGTTTCCAGCAGCGGCACAGGCGACGGCACACCCATTTCACTAACCTTCGAGGCGGCGGGGCAGTATTCGATCACCGTGCAGCACTTCCCCGATCTGGATTTTGTGGCGGTCGTTAATGCAATTTAATCTTTCAAAATTCGCCGATGTCGCGGCCTGCCGCGTCTGGGCTGCTGAGCAGATTGACGCCGCCGCAGGCCGCGCCCGCGCACGCTATCTCACCACCGTGCCGGGGCAAGAGGCCACCTACACCGCCAAGTATGCGCAGGCGCAGGCATACATCTCCGCCGGTTATCCGGCAGACACCACCCCCTACCCATGGGTCGCGCAAGAAGCCTCCCGCACCGGCATGACGCCAACGCAAGCTGCTGATCGCATCAAGGCAACGGGCGACGCCTGGGCCAACGTCATCGGCCCCGCAATCGAGGGATTGCGCATCGGCGGCAAAGACGGCCTGGAAGCGCGGCTGACGATCCCTGACGTATTAACTCACTGCCGCAGCGTGATCGCGGCGCTGGAGGCCGTATGAAAAATCGCCTGCTGAACATCCTCATCGCGCTCGACCAATTTATCTATGTGCTCATCACGCTGGGCTACGGCTCGCCGGACGAAACCATGAGCAGCGCCGCCTATCGCATGGAAGCGAAAGGCCGCATCGCCGGGCGCATCTTTCGCCCCCTGTTCGACTGGATGTTCAGCCGCATTGAAAAAGACCACTGCTGGAAAAGTTTCGTTTCAGAAAAAACCCGATCACACCTGCCGAGGAATTTTTAACATGGCCGAACCCGCCACCACCACAGGCATTGCCGCCGCCGCCGTTGCCACCGGCGCGGGGATTTTTCTCGGTATGCACACAGACGCACTTATTGTGGGCTTCGTCGCCGGGCTTGTGGCCTTGCTGCATGTCCCGCCAGAAGCCACCCAGCGCACGCCGCTTCGCATCTTCGCGCTCGTCGCTGGCAGCGCATTTCTATCCGGCATTTTCTCCCCCATCGCCTCAGCTGCGATGGTGGCTTATTTTGACTGGGCAAAATCGCTTGGAGAAGATGCGATGCGCTTCACAACGGCAGCCAGCATCGGCGGCGGCGTGCATCTCCCATGGGTGCGGCAATGGTTTGCAGGGAGGGTTGAAAAATGACCCGCGACATCCTGATTATTATTGCCGGTTTTCTGGCGGCAACGATCATGGTTAGGGCTATCTGTATCGTTTACCATGCCTATTACAAAACCCACAAACGCGGCAAGCTGCATTTCGCCGGTTTCGGCTACAGCTACATCGCCCTGGGTGCCGCCGCCGCAACCGCGCTCGCCTATGTGGTGACAGGCCATTTTGCCTATGTGCAATGGGCAGTCTGGCTATTCCTTGCCGCCAGCGCAGGCATGATTCTATTTGACCGGAGGCCGCGGCAATGAGCAACTTTGACCGCGCCTTTGCAACGCTCATCGGCCACGAAGGCGGCTATGTCAATCACCCAGCCGACCCCGGCGGAGAAACGATCTGGGGCATCACCATCTCAGTCGCCCGCGCCAATGGCTACATCGGCAAGATGGCAGATATGACCGTCGACATCGCCAGAACGATCTACCGCGAGAACTACTGGCTGCCAGTGCTAGACGATCTCCCTTACGCCATCGCCTTCCAGGTATTTGATGGCGCCGTAAATTCCGGCATCGGGCAATCCGTGCGTTGGCTCCAGCGGGCCATTGGCGTGGCTGATGACGGCCAGCTTGGCCCCATCACAGTGGCCGCAGTAAAAGCCGCCGACCCACTTAAAACCGCCGTGCGCTATAACGCCCGGCGGTTGCAATTCATGCGCCGCCTGAAAAACTGGCCAGCCTTCGGCAGCGGCTGGGCAGGGCGCATCGCCGCCAACCTTGAACAAGCCGCCAAGGACGCCACATGAACCTCATCCCACCCATCTACCGCTGGCTCGCAGGCATTTTGATTCTGGCTGCTTTGCTGCTGGCCAGCTACCAGCACGGGCGGCAAACCATGGCAGGGGAGGTCGCCCAGGAACAGCGAGACAGCGAGCGATTAGCCGCCGCCCAGATCGCCGCCAAACAGCGCCGCATCGATGCGCTATTCGCCAACCTGGAATCCGCGCGCACCGCGCAAAAACCAAAAGACCGAATCATCACCAAGGAGATTATTAAATATGAAACAACCGTCCCTGCTGATCGCCGCTGCGCTCTCGATGGCGCTTGGCGCGTGCTGCACGACGCCGCCGCCACCGGACAGCCAGCCGACCCCGCCAGCCTGGTTGCTAGTGCCGCCCCAGCCGTTACAGACGCTACCGCCATCGAAACCGTTGGAGAAAACTACAACCGATGCCGCGACGCCATAGATCAGGTAAGCGGATGGCAAGCATGGTACGGCGTGGCATCATCAGTGACATCTTCAGCACCTGAAAACTAGATTTTCTTTGGACAGGTGAAGGTTTAATTGAATGATTAAATCTGCCGTAATTTTGTGTAGTTTCACCCCTATTTTGACGTGTTTTGCCGTGTCTTTTGGCAGCCTATAATTTTATAACTATTTGATTTCATGCTATTTTCTTAAATGGTTTTAGGATTGTGATTCCGGTTGTCGTGGGTTCGAGTCCCATCAGCCACCCCACCCATGCTATGTTTTTGTGAGAGTGCTCACTAACATTCACTGACATTCACTGACATTCACTGACATTCACTGACATTGTTTGGCTCTGTTTGGCTCTGTACATATTTTTGCCGTATCCAGCGCGACATTCCCACCGCATAATTAGCCACATAACCGAGTGCCAGGTGCCGTAGCGCATCACCATATCCATACTCTGCCAGGCATCCAGTTGTTGCAGGACGGGTAGGGGCATACCGGCCATGACAGCCAGCTGGCCCAGGTGTGCCGGAGGTCGTGGAACGTGAATGCGGGGTTTATGCCAGCACGGGAATAGGCGTTGAACCACGCTTTGGTTGTGGTGTGAAAAATGGGCGCGTCGCGGTAGGTAAAAGCATACCGTGCGTTATGCCCGGTGCATACGCGCGGCGCAGTCCCAGTCCGATGGCCAGCGCGAAGCGCGTCATCAAGGCAAGGTGTGGCGGCAGCATCGGCGATCAGGCGCAACGCCTTGCCCTTGGGCGTCTCGCGGTCGGTCTGACACAGGAAGTCCAGCTATTTCCGCATTTTCGTCGCAGCACAGAACCAAGGCATGCTCAGGCGCGATATGTACAGGCCGACGATGTCTTCGAGCTTCTCGACGAACTTCGGGCCGCACGGCACCTTGAAGGTTTCGACCAGGGTAGCTTGTAATGCATGGTTTGGTGTTAGCTAGCTAAAAGGCTTCATGGGTTCGATGCTTTTCAGCCCTTCCTTTCAATCAACTCAATCTTGTAGCCGTCCGGGTCTTCCACGAAGGCGATGACGGTTGTGCCGCCTTTCATGGCGCCGGCTTCGCGCACGATCTTGCCGCCGCGCTGTCGGATGGACTCACAGGCAGCGGCGGCATCATCTACAGCGACTGCGATGTGACCAAAGGCTGTGCCTAACTCATAGTGATCAACGCCCCAGTTGTGGGTTAGCTCGATCACTGCGCTTGTGGCCTCGTCGGCATAGCCGACAAAGGCGAGAGTGAATTTACCTGCGGGGAATTCGTGACGGCGCAAGAGGCGCATGCCCATGATGTCAGTATAAAAATGGATGGAGCGTTCCATGTCGCCCACGCGCAGCATGGTGTGTAACAGTCTCATCGAATGCTTTTGCATGATGTTTCCTTCATAAAATGGGCAGGGTGGTGGTGCAGCTTTTTAGCTCGTTACGTGCCGTTTGCCAGTTGGGGTAAAGGGTTTCAACGATACGCCAGAATTTGGCGCTGTGGTTCATTTCCAGCAGATGCGCGGCTTCATGCGCGACAACATAATCGCCCAGGTGCGGCGGCAAATGGATGAGTCGCCAGTGAATGCGTATGCCGCTTTGCCGGCTGCAACTGCCCCAGCGGGTGCGTGCGGTGGTCAGACTGAGTGGCGGGGCAGGAAGATTGATCTGCGCGGTGTAGTGGTTCAGCCGTTCGCCAAAGTGGTTTAGCGCACGGGCTTTTAAGGCGCGCACAGCCAGCGCGGTCAAGTCTGCCTCTGGCCTCGCTTCGAGCACCAGGGTTTGCCCTACCCAACGAAAGCGGTTGGCGCCAGGCAAAACGCGCACGTCAACGGCTTGGCCGAGCATCGGCAATATGAGGCCATCTTTTACCGCGACGTGGCGTGGCTTGTCGCGGCGTGCGAATTCATCGAGCTTTTGCACCACCCAGGCACTATGGTTGTGGATGAATTGGTCGATGTCAGTGAGGGGTACGCGTGCCGGGGCAGACAGGCGCAGGCCGCGTTCGTCTATGGCCATGGATAAGCGCCGCGTACCAGTTTTGAGCTGATAATCAACCACGCGCCCGGCGATCAGGATTTGCCGCGTTTTGGGTGCGGGCGCTGAGGGTGGCAAGAGGAAAAGTTTGAGTTGTTCAAGCATGCTGGGCAAACAAGGAGTGATGGGGCTACGGATGACGATAAGACGCGAGCGCTTCTGTCAAAGCAGCATCGGTGATTTTTCGGTACAGTCCTGAAAGAACTGCCGCAGATTGGCGTCTTAGGCAGCAGTAAATACAAGACATCCGCTTCTCGGCAGGTTTGAGTTTGCGTGCTGCAAAAAGCCAGTGGCAGCGATTGGCCGAGCCACAACACGGTTGCGCCTTCATGCCAGCGCAGCGCGGCATCGGGCTTGGCGGCAGCGAGCCGCAGATCAAGTTGGGGTTTGCGCGCTGACCTCATGGGGCTTGGTGTCACGATAAAGCTGCGGGCTGATGCGGCGCATTTCGGCTTCTATCCAGGTTTCTGCCTGGGAGAGAATATCTGAGGCGGATAAGCCCCTTGGGTCTATCGCGGGTCCTACGCTCACGGTGACGATGCCGCTTTTTTTGAACAGCGCATTCTTGCCCCAAAACTCGCCAGAATTTAAAGCTACAGGCACCACGGGTACGCCCGTGGCAGTGGCTAGAAAAGCGCCACCACCTTTGTAACGTTGCTGGCCGCCGGGCGGCGCGCGCGTGCCTTCGGGGAAAATGATGACGGTATAGCCTTCCTGCAAACGCTGGCGGCCAATCTCGACCAAATGCCGGATGGCCTCTTTGCCCGCGCCACGATCAATCGGAATCATGGGGGTGAGTGCGAGTGCCCAGCCAAAGAAGGGCAGTTTTTTGATTTCCTTTTTCCACACAAACACCGCGTCTTTAAATACTTCTTGCAGCACCAGGGTTTCCCAGGCAGATTGATGTTTTGAGAACACAATCGCGGCATGCGGAGGCATGTTTTCTGCGCCGATCAACCGGTACGGAATGCCCAGCACATGTTTGACCAGCCAGATCGCAAAACGCACCCAGGGCATGGCCAGCTTATGTCGCCAGCGCAAAGAGAGCGGAAAGCTGATGGCGATATACAGCAACATATAAGGCGGGGTAGTGATAATCAAAATGACTAGATATAACAAGGAGCGAAAAAAGGAGATCATGGTGGCGAAATTTTTGGAATTATTTTTCAGCCAGCAGGTGTGTAACCACGGCCGCCAGGTCAGGAAAAGTTTGCGTGTCAGGTGGCAGCGCTGGGTCTGCGGCGGTTTTTTTACCTTTGCCGGTGAGCACCAGGTAGGGTTTGGCGTCCACGGTAATCGCTGCTTGCAAATCGCGCAGCGCATCCCCCACAGCAGGCACGCCGGTCAAATCGGCATGAAAGCGTTTGGCGATTTCGTGCAGCATGCCTGCGCGAGGCTTGCGGCAGTTGCAGTTGTCTGCGCTGGTATGCGGGCAAAAAAAGATGGCGTCAAGGCGCCCGCCGACTTGTGCTAAAGACTTGACCATTTTTTCGTGGATGGCGTTGAGCGTATCCATGTCAAACAAGCCGCGCCCCACGCCGGATTGATTGGTCGCCACCACCACGCGATAGCCCGCTTGGTTGAGCTTGGCAATGGCGGCCAGGCTGCCAGGAATGGGCTTCCATTCATCAGGCGATTTGATGAACTGGGCGGAGTCAAAATTGATGACGCCGTCGCGGTCGAGAATAATTAGTTTCATAGCAGGCTAAGTTTATGGTTGCAGCCGGTTGCCAAAAGCGCGGATAGGGGCGATCTGCTGGCGATATTCAGGCTTTGCGGGGCTTATCATCGGGGTTTATAGCAATTCAACGCCAAAGCGGCGCATGAATTGTGCGAACAAGGCAAAGCACACCACGGTAATCAGGACGCTCGCCAGCAAGGTGAGCCAAAACCCCAGGCGCGGCAGCAGCACGGGGAAGGCTAAAAACATCGGCAGCGTAGGTACGACATACCAAAACGTGTACCACGCATGGTTCGCTACTTTGGCTGCGGGCTGATTTTCCAGGTGCAGCCAGACCAGCGTCAAAATCGTCACCAAAGGCAAGGCAGCAACAAGCCCGCCTAGCTTGTCGCTGCGTTTGGCCAGCTCCGTGATCACCACCACGAGTGCGGCCGTGGTGAGGTATTTCGTGATGAGCCAGAGCATGGTTTGATGCCGCCCTTAGCTGGACAAGCGCGAAATATCCGCCACGCAGTTCATCAAGCCTGCCAGACGTGCCAGCAGCGCCAAACGGTTAGCGCGTATGGCCGCATCTTCTGCATTGACCATCACATCGGCAAAAAACGCATCCACGGCAGAACGCACATTGGCCAGGGTTTTCAAGGCTGTGGTGTAGTCGCCCGTTGTCATTTGTGCCTCAATCATCGGAGCGAGTTTTTCAACTTCGGCAAACAGAATTTTTTCTGCCACCTCATGAAGTAACGCAGGGTTAACTGCGCCACTGACCTGTTCCGTCGATTTTTTCAGGATGTTGACGATGCGCTTGTTGGCTGCTGCCAGTGCTGCCGCTTCAGGCAATAGCGCGAAGGCTCTGACGGCGGACAGGCGATGCGGCACCTCGTCCATGCGCGTGGGGTTTTGGGCGAGTACGGCATCTACCGCATTGGGCTCGTGACCGGCGTCGCGCAACAGGTTGCGCAAGCGTTCGCGGAAAAACTCGGCGCTGGTGATACGGCACTCATGGGTTAATAAGGCCGGCTCAAAGCCTGCGGCAGCATCTTCGATCAGATCAGCGAGGCTCACCGGCAGCGGTGTTTCCATCAGGATGCGCAGCACGCCCAGCGCGGCACGGCGCAGGCCGAACGGGTCTTTGTCGCCCGTCGGAATCTGGCCGATACCAAAAAAGCCGATCAGCGCATCGAGCTTGTCCGCCAGTGCTACCGTAGAAGCCACCGTGCCCTGGGGCAGGGTGTCGCCGTTAAAACGCGGGCGGTAGTGGGCTTCAACCGCTGCGGCAACCGTGGCGGATTCGCCGTCGTTCAGCGCGTAATAGCGCCCTATGATGCCTTGCAGTTCAGGGAATTCGCCCACCATGTCGGTGACCAGATCCGCTTTGGCCAAGAGCGCAGCGCGTTCGGCTTCACCAATATCCGTGGGCAAACCGGCCGCATTCAAGCGCCGGGCAATCGCCGCAGCGAGCTTGATCAGGCGATCAACCCGTTCGCCTTGCGAGCCCAGCTTGTTGTGATACACGACGCTGGCAAGCTTGCCGATACGCGCGGAGAGCGGCGTTTTTTTGTCCGTCTCGAAAAAGAATTTTGCATCCGCCAGCCGTGGCCGCACCACGCGCGCGTTGCCGGTGATGATGTGCGATGGGTCGGCAACTTGCATGTTGCTAACGACCAGAAATCGGTTGGTGAGCTTGGCGTCCGCTGCGGCGCTATCCATCAGCGGGAAATATTTCTGGTTTGCCTTCATGGTCAGGATCAAGCATTCCTGCGGCACGGCGAGAAATTCTGCTTCAAACCCGGCCTCATAGACCGCCGGGTATTCCACGAGCGCAGTGACTTCATCCAGCAAAGCCTCGTCCTGTAGCCAAGTGCGCTGCCCAGCGGCGGCATTAAGCTGGGCGCGGATTTTTTCGCGGCGCTGCTCGAACGAGACCATCACGCGGCCTTGCTGTTCCAGCGTCGTGGCGTAATCATCCGCGTTGGACAGGGTGATCTCGCCCGCGCTCATAAAGCGATGGCCGCGCGTGGTGTTGCCGCTCGTTAGCCCCAGTGCTGCGCCGGGTACAACGCGCGTGCCGTGCAGCAGCACCAGGCCATGCACCGGGCGCACAAATTGCACTTCGCTGTTGCCCCAGCGCATGAGCTTGGCCACGGGGAGTTTTTTCAGCGCCGCTTCAACCAATTGCCCCAGCACCGCATCAAGGTGCTCGCCGGGTTTATGCAGGCGGATGGCGAAGTACTCGGTTTTGCCATCGCTGACTTTTTCCAGTTGCGCGAAAGCCACCCCCGCGCCGCGCATGAAGCCCTCCAGCGCTTTGGTCGCCGTGCCGTCAGCGCCGACTCCTGCAGAAACTGCGGGGCCTTTTTTTTCTATCGTGCGGTCCGGCTGGGTTTCCAGGCATTCCTTAAATTCCAATGCCAAACGGCGCGGCGTGGCAAAGTATTGACCTGCGTTATCCGCAGCAATAAACCCCGCTTCCGCGAGCGATTTTTGCATCTGCTCCAGAAACGACAGGCCGAGCTTGGTGAGTGACTTGGGCGGCAGCTCTTCGGTCAGCAGCTCAATTAACAGTGTCGCGTTCATTGTGCGCTCCCCTTGCTACCGGGCTGGGCAGCCAACGCCCCAGAGCCGCGTAGCGGCGAACCGCCGTCACCCCCTTTCTGGGGAAGGTGGATGGGGGAAAGGGAGTCATTTGGTTTGAGCATCGGAAAGCCCAGCCGCTCGCGCGAATCGTAATAAGCTTGCGCGACTTCGCGCGCCAGGGCGCGCACGCGACCAATGTAAGCGGCGCGTTCGGTGACGGAAATCGCGCCGCGCGCATCCAGCAAGTTAAAACTGTGCGAGGCTTTCATGACCATCTCGAAACCGGGCAGGGGAAGATTCAAACCAATGAGGCGGTGGGCTTCGGATTCGAATTTGCCGAACTGGGCAAACAGCCAATCCACATCCGAATGCTCAAAGTTGTAGGTGGATTGCTCTACTTCATTCTGGTGATACACGTCGCCATACGTCACCCCCGGCGACCACACCAGGTCATAGACATTTTCGACGCCCTGCAGATACATCGCCAGACGCTCGATGCCATAAGTGATCTCGCCCAGCACCGGGCGGCAGACGAGCGAGCCGACTTCCTGAAAATAAGTGAACTGGGTGACTTCCATGCCATCCAGCCAGACTTCCCAGCCCAGCCCCCAGGCGCCTAACGTCGGCGATTCCCAATCGTCCTCGACAAAGCGGATGTCATGCTCGCCCGTATCAATGCCCAGATGACGCAGGCTGTCGAGATACAGTTCCTGAATATTCGGCGGATTGGGTTTTAACACCACCTGATATTGATAGTAATGCTGCAAGCGGTTCGGATTTTCGCCATAGCGGCCATCTTTCGGCCGCCGCGAAGGCTGTACGTAAGCCGCACGCCAGGGCTCGGGCCCCAAGGCGCGCAGAAAAGTCGCGGTGTGAAACGTGCCGGCGCCAACTTCAATATCGTAAGGCTGGAGCAACACGCAGCCTTGCTTGTTCCAGTAATCCTGCAAACGCAGAATGATTTCCTGGAAAGTGGGTTTCTGATTCATGGGGTATTCCAAAATGCGACAAAAGAAGAAAGGATTTTACAGTGCTTTGCGGATGGCATCCTCTTGTGTTTCATGCGCGATGCAGTTGAGCTGCGTTTAGGGTTGGGGTTGTGCTCACATCATGACAAGAAAATAATCTTGCTTATATTCGTTTAATCGTTAGAATGAACAAATGAATAAACGAACCTTGAAAGACCTGCTGTATGAACAAGTCGCCCGCATCGGCAAGGCCGTCTCCAGTCCGAAGCGGCTGGAGTTGTTGGAGTTGCTGGCCCAGGGCGAAAAAACCGTGGAGGCCCTGGCCGCCGAGCTGTCAATCGACATCAAACTTACTAGCGCCCACCTGAAGGCCTTGAAGGACGCCCGCCTGGTCACCTCCCGCCGCGACGGCAAATACAGGGTCTACCGGCTTACCGGCAGTGACGTGGCTGGCCTTTGGGTGATGTTGCGCCAAGTGGCCGAGGAGCACTTGCTGGAGCTGAGGATGGCGCTGGACCGGATGGTGGCGGATCCTGCCAGGCTCGCCGCTGTTGGCCGTGAAGAACTATTGGAACAGGCGCGACGGGGCGACATCATTGTCATTGACGTCCGCCCGCAGGCCGAGTACGCAACGGCGCATCTGCCGTTTGCCCGCTCGATGCCCGTTGCCGAGATCGAACAACGGCTTGCGGAATTGCCGGCCGGCAAGGATATTGTCGCTTACTGCCGTGGCCCGTTCTGTCTGCTGGCCGACGAAGCCGTGGCTTTGCTCGGTGCAAAAGGCTACCGGATACGCAAGATTCTTGACGGCGTCAGCGAGTGGCAGGCGGCTGGGCTGCCGCTGCAGACTTCTGTTGAGGAATGAAGCACTGGCCAAGGAGGAAACTATGCGCAAACCGATTCGTAGTTTCGATGGCTTGAAAGCAACCATCAAATCAGGAGACAGATAATGAGTTCCATACTCTTCATTCTCAACGAAGCGCCTTATGGAAGTGAGCGCGCCTACAACGCGCTGCGTCTGGCTGGCGCCTTGTCTGCCAAGGAAGGTCAGCATGTACGAATTTTCCTGCTGGCCGATGCGGTCGGCTGCGCCAAGTCCGGGCAGAAAGTCCCCGAGGGCTACTACAGCGTGCAATTGATGCTGGGCAAGGTGCTGCGCCAAGGCGAAGTCGCGTTATGCGGCGCCTGCATGGATGCCCGCGGCCTGACCGAAGCGGAAATCATCGCAGGCGCCAGGCGTTCGACGCTGGCGCAACTCGCCGACTGGACGGTCGAGGCGGATAGGGTGCTGGTTTTCTAAGGTGCTGGTTTTTTAAGGAGGAATCGACCATGTTTTTCAAACAACTGGCCACCAGGGAATCATCCCTGTCCTACTTCTTCGGTTGTGCGGGCTTGGGCAAGGCCGTCGCCGTGGATGTTGTCGCGGGTGACGAAGACTGGTTCATCGAGGAAGCCCGCAAGGCGCAGGTCGACATTCGCTATGTGATCGACACGCATGTTCATGCCGACCATTACTCGGGCGGGCGCGCGCTGGCCCAGCGCGTCGGCGTACCGTACTGCCTGCATGCGTCTGACCGGGCTTTGGTGAAGTACGGCTTCGAACCCCTGCATGACGGTCAGTCGCTGGATGTTGGCAACGTCAAGGTCGAGGTGCTGCATACACCGGGCCATACCCCGGACAGTGTTTGCCTGCTGGTCACCGACGCGCGCCGTGGCGCGGCGCCCTGGTTCGTGATCACCGGCGACACCTTATTCGTCGGCGCGATAGGCCGCCCCGATTTGGCGGGTCAGGAAGCAGAAATGGCAGCAGTGTTGTACGCCAGCCTGCATGCCAAGTTGCTGACGCTGCCCGACGAGCTCGAAATTTTCCCCGGCCATCAGGCCGGCAGCGTCTGTGGTGCGGGCTTGTCGGGCAAGCCGTCATCGACCCTTGGTTTCGAGAAGCGCTGGAATCCGGCGCTGACAATGGATAAAGCCGCCTTCGTCGACTACCTGACCAGGGAGATTTCGCCCCGTCCAGCCAATATGGAAGCCATCGTGCGGGCCAATCTGGGTTTGGGCGCTTAAGGCGGGCACATGGCGCCCATCCGCCTCGGGCTGCGTGAAAATCTCGGCCAATTCTCGCTGCTGGTGCTCGTCAATGCCTTTGTTGGCGCAATGGTGGGCCTGGAGCGCAGCATTTTGCCCGCCATTGCCGAGCAGGAATTTCATATCGTGGCGCGCACGGCGATTCTTTCTTTCATCGTGGTATTCGGCGTCACCAAGGCGCTGACGAACTATTTTGCCGGGCGGTTTTCCGACCGCTTTGGCCGCAAGCATGTGCTGGTCGCGGGATGGCTGGTGGCCATCCCGGTACCGTTCGCCCTGATGTGGGCGTCAGACTGGCACTGGGTGGTTGCGGCCAACGTACTGCTGGGTGTGAGCCAGGGGCTGACGTGGTCCACCACAGTCATCATGAAGATTGACCTGGTCGGCCCGCAACAGCGTGGCCTGGCGATGGGCCTCAACGAGTTTTCCGGCTATTTCGCGGTGGCGGGCAGCGCCCTGGCCACCGGCTGGATGGCCGCCCGATACGGGCTGAGGCCCGAGCCGTTCTATCTGGGTATCGTCTATGTCGCCGCCGGACTGCTGCTTTCCCTGTTCGCGGTTCGCGAAACCCGGCATCATGTGGCGCATGAAGTACGGGGGCACCATGCGGGAGGCAACGCGGAAAATCTCACGCAAGGCGAGATTTTCCGCCGCACCTCGCTGACCGACCGCAATCTCTCCAGCGTCAGTCAGGCGGGGCTGGTCAACAACCTGAACGACGGCATGGCCTGGGGCCTGTTTCCGCTGGTCTTTGCCGCAGCCGGCATGACGCTGGCGCAAATCGGCATCCTCGCCGCGATCTATCCGGCCGTCTGGGGCGCATCGCAAATATTGACCGGCGCCCTGTCCGACAGGATAGGACGCAAGTGGCTGATCGTGTGGGGGATGTGGCTGCAGGCTGCGGGCATTGCCGTGACTGCGCTGACAGCGGATTTCCGTGGTTTCGGGCTGGGTGCGGTGTTGCTTGGCATAGGCACGGCGATGGTCTATCCGACCTTGCTCGCCACCATCGGGGACGTCGCCCATCCCGGCTGGCGCGCTTCCGCCGTGGGCGTCTACCGACTCTGGCGCGACCTCGGCTACGCGGTGGGCGCGCTCTTGGCCGGCCTCACCGCCGACCTGTTCGGCCTGGCGTCGGCCCTATGGCTGGTGGCTGTGTTAACCTTGCTGTCGGGCATGATCGCGGCAGTACGGATGAGTGAAACCCTGGCAGGTAAAACAGTATGAGCGGGCAGAACAAACCAATCGCATTGATGGAGGTACCACATGATGGGTAACTGGGGTGAATTCGGCTGGTGGGGTATGGGCTTGGGCTTCATATTCATGATTCTGTTTTGGCTACTGATCGTTCTTGGGATTGCAGCCTTGATTCGCTGGCTGCAAGCGCAGCCGGGGAGCAATCAGGGAACGCGCGGGAAGACGCCATTTGAGATCGTGCAGGAACGCTATGCGCGTGGTGAAATAGACCGCGACGAATACGAACAGAAGAAACGGGACCTGGGCGCATGAGCATGAAATTTCCATCTGCCTCGACCGCACGACCACAGCGCCATGCGGCAGGCTTTGTACTCCCTGTGGTCGGCTTTGCACTTCCTGCGGTCGTTTCTGAGCGAGCATTTCGGTAATCCTGCCGTTCTATGACGCCGGAAAAATACGACGCGTGGTACGACAGCCCGCGTGGGCGCTGGATCGGCGATGCTGAATTCGAGCTTCTTTGCCGCCATCTCGACATACGTCCTGGCGCAAGCCTGCTTGACGTAGGTTGCGGTACAGGCTGGTTTACCCGGCGTCTTGCTTCGGTAGGTCTTGACGTGACCGGCCTGGACATCGATGCCGACGCGCTCAATTTTGCCCGTGAACGGTCGCACGATATCCCCTACGTGGAAGGAGATGCTTGCCGCCTGCCTTTCCCCGACCAGTCCTTCGATCAAGTCATTTCGGTTACGGCATTGTGCTTCGTAGCAGACTGGCCACGCGCGATTGCGGAGATCACGCGCGTCACGCGGCGGCGATTCGTACTTGGATTGCTCAACCGGCACAGCCTGCTGTGGCTCGACAAGGGCGGCAACGGCGGCAAGGGTGCGTATCACGGCGCGCATTGGCACACCCGGAAAGAACTTGCTGAGGCCATGCAGGAACTGCCCGTAGAACACATTCATTTCAGCTCCGCGATATTCCTTCCGTCAGGAACGGATTTTGCGCAGGCCGTGGAACGCACCCTCCCGAAAAGCATCCCCTGGGGCGCATTTCTGCTCGTCAGCGGCGATGTCGCAAACTGACTGCAAGGCAGTCATCGTCTTTAGGTAAACCGATTCCGCTACGCTTCCCGCCAAACTGCTTACAATTTCAGCGGCACGTGCTTATTCTCACGTCTCAGGCGTGGGGTTTTTCGCGTCATCTCCATGCTAAAGAAAACGGCCTGCGGTAATCAATCCATCTGATGACCTGCCTATCAACTGCAGGAAAATTGACATGTGCCTGCGACGAGTTTAGTCTGGAGCCGCTTTTACACAGCCGTCATTTGCGCTGCCGAAAGCCGAAAATAGACTATTTCGTTGGCGGTAACAGCAATACCTACCCAGGAGACAAACCATGAAGAGAACCTTAAGTATCGTTGCCGCATCCATGATGCTGGCATTTACCGTCCACGCCGAAGAGGCGCATCACCCTGAGCAAAAGGCCGATACGGCGGTTGCCAAGGCGGCTGCCCAGCCCAGCGGCGAAGCCATCAAGAAAATGCAGGGCAACGTGAAAAAGATGCGTTCCCAGCTTGACCTCATCGCCAAGGCCAAGACTGACGAAGAGCGGCAGAAGCTGATGGCCGAACATATGCAGACCATGCGCGAAAACATGATGGCCGCCAAGGGCATGATGAGTGGAGACGCGGCCTGTCCGATGATGAAGGGCGGAAAAGGCGGCATGGGCGGCATGGGTATGGGTGGCATGGGCATGATGAAGGGTACGGATGGCGAAGTATCCGGACAAGGCATGGGGATGGAGCGCATGCAGATGATGGAAAAACGCATGGACATGATGCAGATGAAAATGGATGCCATGATGAAAAATCAATCGGGCGCCGCCGCCATGCCTATGGAAAAGTGAGTAACAACCGGCGGCTTGTGTGAAGCGAGCCGCTGTGACTTCACTGCGAAAAGACTGTCCATGCGCCAGTCGCCTGTCATAGCCAGGTTTTCGCGGGCTGTTTCAGCCTTGCCTTGATCCGCAATGTTGCATCATTTATTCGGTTACCCCCCCATCAATATCCAGGTCGACGAAAAGTTCAAAGGTACAGTGCCTGTAGAGTAGGTAACGGTTTTGCGTAGCCCTAATTAGACACTCCACACTTCGGCAACACCATGCTGAAATGGACGAATCCATGAGACGAACAGGCACTGACTGTACCTCCATGGACATCTACGATCGATTTGACGATAGAAAGTCCGAGCCCGGCGCCATCCTCGTCGAAACTGCGATTCCGTGAGGGTTCCATACGATAGAAGCGATCAAATAACCGCGGCAAGTGCTGTGTCGATATTTCGGGTCCTGGATTTTTCACGATGAGGCGAATTTCATCGTTATTTTTCGTCAAACTGACGCTGACTGTATGGCCAGACGCCGTGTGCTGGATTGCATTGGACAGAAGATTGGAGATAGCACGTCGCAGCATCAGGCGGTCACCGATTATCGTAGCGTCGTTGCCGTCCAGCACCAAATGAACATTTCTCTCTTCCGCCCAAGCATCAAAGTATTCAAAAAGTTCGAGAATTTCCTTGCCAAGGTCGACGCTGGTGACATTCGGTACCAGTTGACCATTATCGCCTTTAGCCAAAAACAGCATGTCGTTTACCATTTGCGCCATGCGCTCGTACTCCTCTAGATTCGAATACAGGGTTTCTTTGTATTCATCATTTGTTCTCGTATGTGAGAGGACCACTTGGGTCTGCGTCATTAGATTGGTTACTGGCGTACGCAATTCATGGGCGATATCTGTAGAGAAATTGGAAAGCTTGCTAAAAGCATCTTCAATCCTGTCCAGCATCCCGTTAAAAGACGTAGCAAGATCGGCTAGTTCAATGGGCACGGCGTCCGGTGAAAGGCGAACGTTCATCCGGTCGGTACTGATACGTTGAATCTCCGCTGTAATGCTGCGGAGCGGCGCATGTCCCCGGTATATCGCCCACCATAAAACAAGAAATGTGACCAGGACGCTGATCAGGGTGGTCATCCACAACGCGTTCTGGAATTTGGCCAAGTAGGCCTGGTGAAAGTCCATGGATTTCGCCACCACCACCAGAAACGGACGACGACCATTAGCCGAGTCTCTTCCCAGGCGCAGTACGCTTCCTCGATAGCGATGGTCTGCTACTTGCCAGAGTTCAAGCGTTTCTGGTGTGATATGGTCAGTTTGGGATGTAAGGCGCGCCATTGGCGCTAAATTCACTGTTTCGGTGGAAGAAAACACTGTCTTTCCGTCCTCACGTTCAATGTACAGATACATGCCGTGATGCCCCACGGAGGCCTCAGCGAATCGCTGTCGTGTGGATGAAAGATTGACGTCGCCTTGATCGTCCGACAGAACCTCTTGCACGGTATGTACAAGCACCTCCAGTTCTTGTGTATCCTGCACCTTGAAGTGATGCTCGATGGAGTTCTGGATCAACCAGCCAAACACGATAAACAGTCCTGTGAGCAGGGTGCCGATCAGAATGGTCAGGCGTTGTGCGAGAGAAAGAGGCCGTTTCAAGAGTATTTCAGGGCGCTTCCGGTTCATCAATGACATATCCCATGCCGCGTATGGTATGAATCAGCTTTGGCGAAAAACCATCATCAATTTTTGCCCGCAGACGCCGAATTGCAACGTCAATCACATTGGTGTCGCTATCAAAATTCATATCCCAGACCTGCGAGGCAATCAGCGATCGTGGAAGCACCTCACCGCGTCTACGCATGAGCAATTCCAGCAGTGAGAATTCCTTGGCGGTGAGATCGATACGCTTCCCGGATCGGTTCGCACGTCGCTTCAACAGGTCGAGACTCAGGTCGGCAATGGACACTTGCTCCGGTTCCATATTTTTACCCCGGCGCAGAAGCGTCCGGACACGAGCCAAAAATTCAGAGAAAGCAAAAGGCTTGATGAGGTAATCATCGGCGCCAAGCTCCAACCCCTTGACCCGGTCCTCGACCTGATCCCGTGCGGTCAGAAACATGACAGGCATCGCTTTGCCAGCCTTGCGAAGGATTGTCAAGAGATCCAAGCCATTCATGCCGGGAAGCATGACGTCAAGCACAACAAGGCCGTAGGTTTCCAAACAACCCAAATGCGCGCCATCAGTGCCATTTCGGCATAAGTCAACGACGAATCCCGCCTCGATGAGCCCCTTCTTCAGGTAGTCCCCAGTTTTGGGTTCGTCTTCAACAAGCAATATCTTCATTTTTATTCCTTCCGTGA
>LNAP01001485.1_pt1 | contig 24723 bp, 24 predicted proteins | sample 602601 | NCBI WGS metagenome assembly LNAP01 (sample SAMN02440304, study PRJNA202911) | soil metagenome | biome: Subtropical and temperate rainforests or woodlands; isolation source: soil samples (1 kg each in a 20% v/v slurry with milli Q water) were... ...
GCGGTGGCCGGCTTCGATCGGAATCGGTGGCCGCCTTCCGCCGGAATCAGTGGCCCGCTTGCGTCGGAATCACTGGCCGCCTTGCGTCGGAATTCGCACGAAGTTCGCCAGATGGCGGACCGGATGTTCGCCGCGCCGGTCTCGCGAGGCGTAATAGACGGCCGCCGGTGGGGCGGGCCCGGCGAATGGTCGATCGTCTCGGACGTAGCCCCAGATGTGGCCCGTGACCGTCTTGCCTTTGGCCAGGATCGGCACCGTGGTGTCGTCGCCATGAAGGCGCGCGGCCGCCAGAACATGCGCCTCCATCAGGTGATACAAGGGCAAGGCGACGAAGACCCCGACCCCCACCTGGTCGGCAAGCGTTGACAGGCTGAGATCGATACCCTCGCACCTGAAGCGCTCGCTCTGGCGGTTCAACGGCACGTGCTGTCCGAACTTGTCGAACAGGATCGTCGCCAGCAGCCTGGGCCCGATGAATCCGCGGGGCGTGGCATGGAACGGCGCCGGCGGCTGGCTGATGGTCTGGCAGGCACGGCACGAGAACTTCTCGCGCACCGTCTCGATCAGCTTCCACCGCCGCGGCACGATCTCCAAGGTCTTGGTCACATCCTCGCCCAGCTTCGACAACTTGGCCGATCCGCAGCAGGGGCAGCTCGTCGGTGCGGCAATGATGACCCGCTCGCGTTCGATATCCTCGGGGAACGACTGGCGGACCAGCCGCCGGCGCGTGAAGGACCGAACCGTCTGCGTCTTCTTGGCCGCTTCCTCAGCCGCCAGCTCGTCCTCGGTCGCCGACGCTTCCGCCTCCTCCAACTGCAGCTCGAGTTGATCGAGCAGCCGCTCCTTGCGCTCCGAGCGCTGGCCGTAAAGCTGGCGCCGCAACTTCTCGATCTCCAGCTTCAGATGGGCGATCAGCGCTTCATTGCTGGACTGATCTGCCACGGCGTTGGCCGACTCGGCTTGGGCTTGCGCGGCCGCCGCCTCAGCCTGCTGACGGGCGGCGCGCTCCGCCACCAGCATCGCCTGGGCGGTCGCAAGATCGGAGGGAAGAACGTCCGACGCCGTGCTCACGCGACAACAGAATCACATTCTCCCGTCGCCTCAAAGACAAAACCTCAACCCACTGAGCTCGGTCGCCACGTCTCCTGGGGATGACGCCAATCGATGCCGGACAGAAGATAGCCAAGCTGTGCCGGCGAGATCGTCACCACACCATCGGCCACGCTCGGCCACAGAAAGCGGCCGCGCTCCAGCCGCTTCGTAAACAGGCAGGCGCCTTGCCCGTCGTGCCAGATCACCTTCAACAGATCGCCTCGTCGCCCGCGGAAGCAGAACAGCTGACCGCCCAGGGGATCGCCCCGCAGCACCTCCTGCACCTGCAGCGCCAGTGACGGAAAGCCCTTGCGCATATCGGTGTAGCCCGTCGCCAGCCACACGCGAACACCAGACGGCAACGGGATCATCGATGCAGCAGCGCCCTGATCACGCGCCCCAGCACTGCCGTGTCCACGTCATTGCCGGCGATCAATCGACAGCCGCCGGGCAGCTCGATCTCCATCCGGCCCGCAATCGATCCCGCAACGGCTTGCGACGGCGCGGCGGCTTGCGGCATCGCTTCGTTCGCTATCACCGCCGGCACGAACATCGCCGACCCGCCAGAGCCTTGAACCTCGGTCCCGTACCGGCGCCGCCACGTGAACAGCAGGTTCGCATTGACGTCGTGTCGTCTGGCCACAACCGACACCGACGCTCCAGGCTCGAAGCTCTCCGCAACGATCCGCCGCCGCTCTTCCTCAGACCTCTGGCGCCGCCGAACCTTGCCAACTTCCGACGTCGATACCCCTGTCATCGCAAGTGTCCATCTGCCTCAAGTGGACACCTACACTCTCACCAACTCTTCTCGCTCACCAGGCGGCCTTCCTCGGATGAATACGCCGGTTGAAGTGATGATTGTCGTGGGCCGCGCGCTTAGCAAGCCGATTGTCGTCGGCGCTGCCCCGGTCCACGTCGCGCACGTCGCTTGGAAGCAACGGGGCAATCCGCTGCTACTGCGCTACTGCTCGTCATTCAGCCAGAACAAAGTCTGGTCGCATATTTTCTCTGCTCCTTGAGCGCAGAGAATCAGCAACCTGTTCTATTCTCAACACTTTTATGAGTTCCCCAAGGGGAAGCAATATCTTATGGCAAGGTGCCGAACGGCGAAGTGGATCGACTTATCGACGGGCCGATGGCCGAAAGGAAAGTGAAGACACCGAACCGACTGCCGCGGGTGACTGGAACGACTTCATGCAATAGTGAAGTGGAGAACACGAGGGCACCACCGGCGACCGGACGATAGAGCTCGCGGCCGAATTCAGGGAATCGCAGTTCGCCGCCATCGTATTCGTCGTCGGCATTCAAGTTGAGGCTCAGCGCGAACTGCCGGTGTGCGTTGTGACTGCTGGTGTTGTCGCGGTGGCGACGGAACCAGCCGCCAGAGGCAGCATCGTAGCAACCTATGCGCGGCGCCTCGATCACCATTATGCGGGCATGGAATGCCTGCATCATCGCTGGCACCACACGACCACTAAGCAGTCACGTAATTGGATGAACAGTTTCGGGGCATCCAACTGGACGTCGAGACGGCGTTTCACCTCTGCGTTGACGACATTGCCGCCCGACGAGCCCACCTCGTTGGCCAACTTGTCACCACGCTGCCAGTATTCGACCAGCGTTTGACATAGGGTCGGCTCGACCACCCGTTCGAGCAGCAACACCGGTGCCTTGGCCTGTACCACGGCAGGCGCACTCGCCATGTAAAGCCGCGTCGCCAGTGCTGCGACCCCATCGGGCGTCGGTGCCGGGAGCAGCGCCGCCACCCAGCCAGCCGCATCGACGACGATGGCAAGCGGCTCGGTCGCCCCGAAAGCCCTTCCCAGCTCACCCGCCGGATCGAGTACCCAGGACGGATAGTCGACCGGGATCTCCGGTGGCGCCGTTGCAACGATGTGCAGCAGCGTTTCGCAGCCTGACAGCGCATCGGTCAGCTCCATGGCCGCCGATCGCGCCAGTGGCCCGGCCAGCCAATAGACCCTCGCCAAACCGGAAGTCATCGGATCCCAGGAATCGAACAAGCCTCCGGACGCCAATGGCAGTGTGATCCGCGGCATTGGATCGCCGACACTCACGCGTATAGGGGGTTGCGGCCTCGCCATTGGCAGATTCCTAATCGCGGACTGATCTTTTCCATCGGCGTGTACAGCAAATGCCACAAGGTCCCTAACGATATGCGCGACACAAAGCCTGCCCCATCTTCACCCATGGGACGTCACTGCGGAGTCTGCAAATCCCCTCGCCGGTGAACACCCTTTTTTGTTTTCAGTGCGTACGTTTCTTCCTTGAGCGTAACAGCTTTCATATTGCTGACAAGGGGTCGGCTCGATGAAGGCATGTGCCGGATGCCCTCTGACGTGTTAGCGACCGTCATGCATCTGCCGACAAAGAAAAGAGCGGGGCTTCCCCCGCTCTTTCGTGTATCGATATCGGACTGCGGCTAGAAGCGCAGATCCATGCCAAGCAGGAACGCCCAGCTGCTGCCGCTGACGGCATTGCTCGGGCCCCCGGCGTTGAACATCACTGCGCCGCCGGTGATCTTCACGCCCGGTCCGAGCGCGTAGTTGGCACCGATTTCCCACTTGTTGACGGTCTCGGAGCCGAACAGCAGGGACGTCGCGGGGTTGCCGTTGAACGCCGTGCTGTTTACGCCAGGAACACCAGTGGCGCCCGCGGTATTGAGCGTCTGAGCGAAGAAGCCGCTCTGGGTGTTGAGCGCCGTGATGCTGGCCGAACCGTTGCCGTTGGTGTTGTAGAAGCCGGCCCACATGAACGACATCTGCCACGGGCCCGTCTCGTACATGATGCCCGCGGTGTAGAAGCGGGTATCGTTGTCGACGCCAGTGTAGTAGTTCGCCCCCAGTCCGTTGTTGTCCCAGCCGATGGCGCCGCCGACGGTGAAGCCGGCGTAGCCAAACTGCGCACCGGCAACCCACTGCTTCCAAGGCGCGAGGTTGGCGCCCGTCACAATGTTGGAGCCGATCCCCGGTGTGAAGGCCGGAATGAACGACGCGTAGGCGAACGCGCCATACAGAGCGACGGTGAAGTCACCGAACTTGTTCAGGTAGTTGGCACCAATGTCGAACAGGTTCTGCCAAGTGCTGTCCGCGGTCGGGCAGTTGCCGATATTGGCCGGGCCTTGAAAGCCACACGTGCCGGCATTTTGAGTGCCCAGTACGCCGGTGCCGGCCTGGGCACCAGCTGGAGTCGTGGACAGTTTGGGAGCATAACCGACACCGATCTGCAGGCCCTGCAAGCGGGGCGTGAAGTAGTTGATGCGGTTGACGTCCTGCCAGATCGGCGTGATGGTCGTCGCCATCGTACGACCGTAGGCCTTGTTGTTGAACATCATGGCCGCGTTGGCCCAATTGTGGTTATGCTGGATGGCGCCCCATCCGATCAACGCCGACGGCGTGCCGTAATACATGCGGTACGAAGCGGCGTCGCGGGCGCCCAGCTCGGCACGGCCCCAGTCGCCGAAGGCGAAGATGAAGGCTTCGTCGATCATCTGGTTGGCGCCGGGGTTGACACCGGCTAAGCCTGCCCCAGAACTCGGGTTCCACGCCTCAAGCTCGACGAGCACGCCAACCGACGTGCCGTTGTCGAGCTTGGTCTGGCCGGTAAAGTGGATTTCGCCCTCTTGCGTGAAGGCAAACCCCCTGTAAGTGGTGAGGGACCCGTTGAACGCATACGTCGAATCGACGTTTCCGGCCACAGCATAGAAGGTATAATAACCTCCGATGCCGATCTTGATCGGGTCGGCTGCCATGGCCGGGGCGGCCATCACTCCGCCGACGACCAAGGCGGTCGAGCCGAGTAGAAGCTTTTTCATCATTCTCCCTCTCTATTTTGATGGATCAAACTCAATCTGGCCGGCGAGCCGGGAAGCGGAAACCCGACTGACCACGATCGCACCCATATGGCACCGCTAATAAGCATAAAACACTTGGTCCCAATGACCGTCAAGAAGTGGACGCACCGCGGCAATATTCTCCCCAATCCTGTGGCACGATTGCCACAATCGTAAGCGGACCATACGTGGCTAAGATGTCTCAACGTGGCTTCTTGTGCAACACTCGCTCGGCTGACCGGCTATTTGCGCGGTACGCAAGAAGATCAGCAGAGGCAACTTGGGGGCCGATGGATCGTGCCCCGAGTCGTGGCGTAGCTGAGGCTTGGTCAGGACGCCGATTCCTAGCTAGTTTCTGTCTCGAAACGCCCTTTTTGAGCAGGAGGGTGATCGATTTCAACGGCGTTCTGTGATCGGCAATGGATCGTGTCCCGAGCCGTGGTGTAGCTGACGGTTAGTCAATACGACGATTCCGGATGAGAGCCGGATCGATCAGGCGGCCACGGCGGGCAACCCGATGATTGGATCATCGCTGACCGGAGCGATGCTTTCCAGCGTGATGTACCGCGCCCGCTGGACGGCCCACTCGTCGTTTGTTCGGGCAGGATGGCGCCGACGAGCCTGGTGATGGCATCCTCGTTGGGGGAAGATGCCGACGACCTCGGTTCGCCGCTTGACCTCGCCGTTGAGGCGTTCGATGGGGTTGGTCGAGTGCAGCTTGGCGCGATGCTGCGGTGGGAAGCTCATGTAGGCCAGCACGTCGGGCTCAGCTTCGTCCATCAACGCAGCGAGCTTGGGAACCTTGGGCCTCAGCTGATCGGCGCCGCGACGCCACTGTGCTTCGGCTTGCTTGGCGTCGTCCTGGGCGAAGGCTGTGGCGATGAAGGCCGACACGACCCGCCGGCCGGTCCTGCCGGCATGGGCCAGGGCGTTGCGCATGCAGTGGACGCGGCGGCGTTGTCAGGTGCGGTGAGCGTCTTGGAAACGCCGCCTTGATGCCTCATGGGTGTCGGAGATTACCGGCTTGACGCCGCGCAAGCCGCGCCGCGCCAGCTTCCTGAGGAAGGCCGTCCAGAAGGTTTCGGCCTTGGAGGGGCCGATATCCAATGCGAGCACCTCACGCCGGCTGTCTGCGGCATTGACGCCGACAGAAACGATGACAGCGACCGAGACGATGCGGCCGGCCTCGCCGACGGCTCGTGCTGGCGCTTGATGGCGGCAGCCGTGATCGTCGGCGAGGTTGGCCGCGTGAGCTGGGTGCTGCTGGATCGATGATCCCGTTACTTGGGGGCGCTCGGCGGTGCTTGGCAACGGCCCGCGCGATACACTATTCGACAAAGGCAGAATATCGCTCTGTGGCACCGCGCGTGGTCCAAAGTCGGGCCACAGCGGCAGGGACGAGTGCGAGGCCTCCCATTTGCACGCTCAGGCCGCCTTTTCCTACGACCGGTTGGCGCGCCCCCTTTTCAAGGCGCCGCAGCTCTGGCCTTGATGCGGAAAGACGACGAAGGATGCAGCGATGACGATTGCGGGGAAACCTGAACCTGCGGAGATCGGAACTGACCCGACCCCTGACCTTGCGCGGCCTGTCGACACGCACGGCGTCGAGAAGCGACAGTTCAAGCGCATGATCCGACGCGGCGAACTTCGGCAAATAGTGCCGCTCGCCGACACAACCATCTACGAATTGGAACAGCGCGGCGAATTCCCGCGCCGCTTCAATCTGACAGCGCGCTGCGTGGTTTGGGATCTAGCAGAGGTCGAGGCCTGGATCGAGGAGCGTCGCCGCGCCTCCGAGGCAAGGATCTTGAAGCGCACGCCGTTCCCCCAGGTGCGTCTGCGCAGGATGCGCCCTGTTCGTTCGTGATATCTCCAGCTGCTGAAGGGAGAGCCCGACGATCAGGCGTCTTGGTCGGCGGCAAAAACCATCGAAGGCGGATAGAGCGTCGGGGTGCGTTTGCGACCGGCCGCCCACGCATCGATCATGTCCCCCCACTCCTGAAGCATATGGCGACGCTGCGGCTCATATTCCGCCTTGTTATAGACGCCTCGTGACGAGCGGCCCTCCTCGTGAGCGAGGCTCTTTTCGATCCAATCACGATTGAACCCGAGTTCGTTCAGAAGTGTAGAGCCGGTACGACGAAGATCGTGCACAGTGAAGGATTCGAGCGGCAGGTGCTCCTCTTTGGCCTTAGCGGCGACGGCAGCGGTGACACGGTTAAAGGTCGCACGTGACAACGGCTCATTCGCGTCGCGGGGCGACGACAATAGGTATCGCGAATGGCCAGCGTGCGTCTTTAGCTCCCTCATGACTTTGAGCGACTGCTGGGACAGGTAGACGTTGTGCGGCCGCCTACCTTTGGTGCGCTCCTTCGGTATCCTCCAGACCGCATTCTCAAAATCGACTTCATCCCACACAGCGTCCAGCAGTTCGCTCTTACGCACCATTGTGAGCAGGATGAGCCGAAGACCGAGACGAATCTTCGGCAGGGTCTGCACGCGTTCCAACTGTTGCAGCACAATGCGGATTTCGGTCGCTGACAGCGCACGGTCCCTCGGAAAGACCGTCGCAATCGACGCTGGCTCGACTCCGTCGGCCGGATTGACGACCTTCTCACCGTGCAGGATCGCAAAGCCGAAGATCTGCTTCACGATATCGCGGACGTGGATGGCGGTCACTGGCGCCCCACGGTCTTTAACCTTGATGCAGAGCGCGCGTAGATCAGCCGATGAAATTTCAGTCAGCAAACGGTTCTTCCATGAGGGTACGATATCGCGATCGAAGATAATGCGACGCATGGCGCGCGTGCTGTCAGCCATCGTGAAATTTTTGAGCCAGCGCTCCCCAAAGTCGCCGAAGCTCTGTAATTCCCGCATCCGGCGTTTCTCGCGCTGCTTCTCCTGCGCCGGCGACTGCCCCTCTGCCACTGTTCGGCGTGCTACCATGCACTTCTCTCGTGCGCGCGCCAAGGTCACCCCGTCCGCGCCATAGCGTCCAATTGTAAGCGTCTCCCGGCGCCCGTTTACTCGGTAGTCGTAGCGAAAGATGATCCTGCCGGACGGCCTTATAACCGCATACAGTCCGTCTCGATCAGAAACTTTGTATTCTTTATCCTTTGGCCTGAGCCTCTTAAGCGCCATATCGGTAAGCATGCACACCCTCTACCCGACAGAAAGTGAAGATAGCGTAGCAATGCTAACATACCGACAGGAATACCGACAGATCATTGTGGTACAGGGCGATAATCTGCGATAAATCCAGGGAGCTCAAATCCTGACAATTCAATCAATTACCGGAGGTTTCGGACAGGTGGCGATAGCCTCTGAGATATCTCGGATAATTCTCCCTCACTTATCGATTTAGCGGCAGCTTGATAAAAACCCAACGCGGCATATGGGTCAACAAACGGACGCCCTGCGGCCCCATTTGTCGTTAAACCTGTGGCGCATTTGCCACATTTTTGCGTGGCCGCATATGCTCTGCGCCATCTTTCAACAAAATTTTTCCTATCTGGCCGAAAGTAAGTTGCATGATAAGATCAACATGTCTCTCTCGAAGGCGAACAAGAGCTCCGTCTACAATTGGCAACAAAGTTATCCAGAAGAGAGCCGATATGACCAGATGCAACCAAAATAAAATTACCCAGATTTGCAACAAGCGGCTTTTATAGCTATTCAATGGTTTCGGCGGGAGAAAAAGAAATTCGCTCAAAGCGAAGGGGTGGCTACCGATGCAACCGGCTTCGATGACGGTAAATGATCGTGATCATTCGCCCGCGTGGTGACGATAACGTATCCCCTCCTTCCTATCGGCGCGTTTGGCGGTTTCTCGCGATTCAGGAGAGTCAAGGAGATTGCGAAGTATCTTAGTCCTCGACAGAAGGAGCCGCTCGACGCAGCTCCGCGGCTAGGCCGTGCTGAGGCATTGACGCGGACTTACCGTCGGCGTTCACTTTCGTCGTGACGAACCAAGCTCCATTCCCCGTCCTTCGACGCATCGCAGTCCTCTTTCGGCTGTTCTGCGCGCTGGCAGTGGCCATCGTCACGACATATCATACTTGTTGCCTTGCTACTGCGCAGGCTTCCCAACCGGCAGCGATTTGCGCTTCACCCCACCAGCACGCGCCAGACCACGCGAACTTCTCGGGCGGGAAGTGCCATAGCTGCACGATGGTCTCACTACCGGCGTTCTCGGTCGTGCTGGCCGCGACTGACGAAAGCACCGTCTGCGATGCTGCGCCGGTTCGCGATCTCACGTCTTTTCATCCCCACCTGACGTCACCACCCCCCAAAGCCTGATCGCTGCGACTTCGGCCGCCTGCGCCTTTTGTGGGGCAGGCCATCCTCGTCCAAGCAATCGGGTGTCACATGTCTTTCCGTCTTCTACTCTGCGCGGCATTCGCCGCCGCTGTACCGCATTCCTCAATTGAGGAAGCGGCGCAAGCGTCGCTCCAGTCAGAGCACAGCGGCACACCAACACTTCCCCAGACCTCGCCACGCCCAAGTTCGGCAGACCCGTGGCTTATGGCCACCGACCGCGCGGTCAACATGCCCGACCGACAGCACGAGCAGGCGAACGCGCTGACAGTCCTGGCCGTCTTTGTCGCACTGCGAATCCGGGCGCAAAGAAACGGTGCCGCATGACCAAGTCCCCAGACACACTCAAACAAACGGCACCCAGTCTGACGACAAGGGAGAAGGACCCGCTTGACGTATACGTCGGCAAGAGACTGCGCCGGCGGCGGATATTCATCGGCCTGAGCCAGACGCAGTTGGGCGAAGCCGTTGGCGTCAGCTTTCAGCAGGTGCAGAAGTACGAATGCGGCGTCAACCGCGCCGTGCCAAGACGCCTGTTTGAATTCGGGCGGACGCTCGGAGTGCCGCTGAGTTACTTCTTCGACGGCTACGCCGAGCGACACAGCGGGCGTGGCCGAAGCCCGGAGAGAAGCGAGGCCATCGATGTGTTCGGTACAGACGAAGCCCTGACGTTGTTACGCGCCTACTACAATTTGCGAACGCCCGCTGTGCGACAGCAGATAGGCAGATTGATCGCTGTGCTTGCCAAAGAGTAGTCGGCGGGTTGCGCGTACGTGCCCGGTAGGATCGACTCCGGCGTCTGAAGCAAGCGAGCCGGAAATGGTTTTCGAGCACGTCACTGCTGTTCCTTGCCGGTGGCAGCGGGACCGTTTCGACTAAACGGCTGATGGAGCGGTTGCCGGCACCCTAGGTGCCACAGGGCGTCACAGCGCGTTGTGTCGTCCGGGCTAGTGCGAAGTCGAATGCGCCTGACCAATCTTCTGTAGTGCCTCGCCAAATTTCGTCAGCGACTCGGGTCCACAGTTCCCACGCATGACAACTGTTCCGTCGCGCATCAGGACCATGGTGACGTGCGGCCGCTTCGCGCCAGTTTGGTCGAGCTTACGGCGCAGGGTTGCATCCGCCGCTGTCAGGGCCTGCTCGATCGCGGCGAGTGCACGCTTGGACATGGCGGTGAGACTACTAAGAATCACCACGTGTCCTCAAGTGGCCGATTTTCGCTTCACATGATAATCGGCGGAGAGATATGCAACTAGTGCGTTTACTGACGCTTGTATGTACCGATTTCAGTGTCAGCCTGCGCCGCGAGTGAGCATCCTTCAACTACTACTGCCCTTGATGCGTTTGGCGGCAATGATCTGGCTTCTTTCCTCAAATTGCGACCCCCCTTCCATGTACGCGGCGCTGAAAGCGGCAGCTGGAATTTGGCTGATGGCGCGGACATCCGCGCGTCTTTCCTAGTGACCGGGACGTTCCAGGCCCGAGGTGGCGCGTGCATGCGGCCTATGCATGCTCGTTGTCGCTGGCAATGCTTCGGTCCGAAGCGCAGCGTTAGCACGGCATGATTTCACGGTCGCCCGGTCCCGCGTTTCGCGACCACATTGATCGCGACGACGAAGCCGCTGCCCAAGGAACGACTCAACCGGTCGTTGTCACAGCCTCGGTCACCGACTCATTTGACACAAAGCTGAACCAGCGCCTCAAGAACAACGAGACGCGTTGGAGACTGACGGAAATAAGGCGGCCTTGGCGTCCAATTCGGTCGCGCTCGAGGAGAAGTCAGAAGCTCGCTGACCAAGTCGAGCAACCGAAGCGACCGCTCGAAAAGAAAACGGCGGAGGATCTTGGCGAAGGTGTACAGGTCCAACTGAGGTTCAAGCTTGGGTACGCCAGTCCGCCTTGCCGGGTTACGACGTATCGCAACCGGTAAATGGTTGACGGCAAACTCGGCGACGGCGGTCTCCCCCTCGCCGCCGCCCAAGCAGCTAGCGGTCCACGCAGTATGGCTCATCGACGTGCTGTGGCTCGACAGGCTTCGGGGCGAATCATTGCCGCATACGAAGTGGAGCACAGCACCTCAACTATTCAGGCATCGTACGAATGCTGGATCTCGCTCTCGGTCCTGACGCACATGCCTTGAAAAGGTCTGTTCCTGGGCGCGCCCGATGACCGGGAGGAGGAGGTACGCAGCCAGCCTGCTCGGCCGGCCTTCAGTCCAATTGCGGATCTGAAGGGTGCACTATCTGGCTCTATGGCGAGCTGAAGGCGCATCGCGAGGCTACTCCACGATTTGGCGAGGGCATGAAACCGATCCGGGCAACCTCACGTATGTTGGTTTGACACGACCACGCGCTGCTGGCGAAGTGTTGCTGGACGATACAGCAACGTCTCGACAAGTGGTCAGGCGGAATATTGCCGTGAGCTAGCTAGTTCCGGCCTTTCGGCTGTCGTTGCAGTATTTCCGTCGGCCAGGTGCTCTTGATGAACGCCAGTACTGCAGCGATCTGTTCGTCGCTCAACCGCTCACCGAAAGCCGGCATATCTGTCTGATATCCGTCTGGGTACGCGGCAAAACCTTTCTTGGTGATATCGAATAGCACTTTGTCTGCGTGATGCCACGTATGGCCGGACGGATCATGGGGTGGTGCCGGGAGCTTGCCGTTGGTCAGCCGCACCTGCCATTTCGGTTGTCCTTCGAGATTCGTCCCGTGGCAGCTGGCGCATTCAGCACTGTAAATCCGCCTTCCGACGTCGACCATACCGACATTGGTGTGATCGGCTATCGGGGGCCTCATGGAGGGGATAACGATAAGCAGCACTGCGGCGATCAATCCACCCGATATGAAAAGAAGCGAGATCCAGGGTGACCTCTTGAAGAGCGTGATGGCGTCTCGGCTCTGCGCCGATATTCTCCGGCGAGACGAAACCCTTTTCGATTGCCCAGGCATCATCACCGCACGCCGTCGGTCGAGACTTTCCCGCGAGACTGGCTCAGCGTCGTTCGGTCCGTCCACCGAGGTAGATAGGCCACCCTCAACAAGCCAGTTCTGCCTTCGAGCTCGACGCCGTCCTTCCACATCCAGGGGAATTCGGCAGCCATTGCAGGGACGCGTTCAAGTGTCTCGGCAGAAATCACCAGCGCCGCGTCCAAGGTCTTCGCCATCCGCTCGAGCCGCTCAGACACGTTCACGGCATCTCCCAGGACCGTGAATTCGTGATGATTGCCGCTTTCGAGCACGCCGCCAATCACCTGGCCGACATGCAATCCGATGCGGGCTTCGAGCGCCGGCCGCCCCTCTCTGAGCCGCTTCAATGTCCATTCGCCGAGAAGCCCACTCAAGTGCACGGCGCAGCGAATGGCACGCTCAGCGTCGTCGGGCTTGGGCTGCGGTTGGCCGAAAACGGCCATAACGCCGTCACCGATGAACTTGTCGACCGTGCCGCCCCAGTCGAAAACGGCTTGCATGACTTGCGTGCGGTAATCGACCAGCAACTCGGCAAGGTCCTGTGCGGACGCTGCTTCAGCGAACGTAGTGAAGGATCGCAAGTCGACGAACATCACCGCCGCTTCCCGCCGCTCCAGATGAAGAGCGACGCCACCCCGCTCTAGCTCAGTCACGACGTCAGGTGAAAAGAAGCGTGACAGCCCGAGCCGACGCCGTTCTGTCCTGAGAGCACTTCTGAGCAGGCTGTCGTGGTCCTGGGTAAGCAAGAACGCGACAAAACTGGCGAAAGCAAAGGCCACGGCGAGGGCGGTATCGGCTTCGAGGACGGCGAGGGATTCAGCATCCTGCCAGTTGGTAAGCGCATTCTTGACGAAGAGCAGCGATAGCCAGCCGACCACGACAAGACCTGCATAGAGCGACACCAACAGCGGCCGCAAGCGAAGCGCTACATGGTTCAGCAAGACGAAGGCTATCGCCAAGTTCGTAGTCGTGAGTGCATGGCTGAACATGTCTCCGGCTGCGAACAGGTGCTCGTGGAACAACGCGACCACCGCCAGGGCATCAACGACCGTGAAAGCGCTCGGCAGCCAAGATGGCCCCCGCCGGAGAAGTGCGAAGGTCAGTGCAAGAGCAGTCGCCAACCCGTAGCCAATGACCACATTGGCATGCAAGAGGAGGTTGCCTCCATGCTCGCCCATGAGGAGGTTGATGACGAGAATGCCGAACACGCCCAGGCGCAGCCATGCTGAACGTGTCTCGCGACGCCAGCGACGCTCATCGACGGTCAAAGCAGGTTCGTCCCTGCCAATGCCGAGATAGATCATTTTCTCCTCGATGCTCGGCCCGCAATGGGCCGGCCCGGTAGCGGCCAAAATCGGGCTTGGCACTTCGCCTATTGCCGCCACCCCAGTGAAAGCAACGCTAAAGCGGCGCTTCCTCCACGCCGTTCAGGCGCTTCGTCTGCTGTCGGCACTCCGCCTTCTGGCACACGATATAGACAGCGTCGGCTTGTCCCTTACAGGTCACCTCATAAGAGGTGACACCGGCCACGAGTTCTGTGCGAACGACCTTGGACGGCACGCATCGCAGGCGCTGAAAGATGGCCTGGAGGCCTTGATCATCGGCCATGGCGGGCGCGACAGGAAGCGCACCCGCCATGGCAACGAGAAGTGCCCCCAGTGAGCGAAGGACGTTCATGACCCGTCACTGAAATCAGTGTCCCTTGCCGATCTTCGTGACTGTGATGGCACCGTTGACTCGGTCAGCCTCGAATTCGATGTGGTCGCCAGCCTTGACCTTGTCGAGCATCGCCTGATCGGCAACGCGAAAGACCATGGTCATGGCGTCCATATCGAGCTTCTTGATCGGCCCGTGCTTGAGGGTGATCTTGCCGGCCGGCTTGTCGACCTTCACGACCTCCGCCTTCACCATATTTCCGTCAGCCAGCGCCGACACGGCCATGAGAGTGAACGCTGCGACGGCTAGAAAAAGACGCTTGAACATTTGCCGATCCTCCTCTTTTGAAATTCACTCGACGACGATGGTGCCGAACATGCCGGCCTGGCGGTGCCCCGGGATCAAGCACGAGAAGTCGAACGTGCCCGCCTTGGTGAACTGCCAGATGATCTCGCCAGTTGCATTGGGCTTCAGCCGCTTGGCATTGGGCTCGTCGTGCTCCATGTCCGGGTTCTTCTCCATCTCCTTCATATGCTTGAGATTTTCTTCGAGTATACCGACGACGAATTCGTGATCTTGGACGCCGTTATTGCGCAGCATGAAGCGGATCTGCTCGCCCTTCTTGACCCTGAGCTTGTCGGGGTTGAACAGCATCTTTCCGTCCGCATCGCGCATCACGATCTGAACGATTTTCGCCGGCTTCTTGGGATCGCCCGGCTTACCGTAGGCGGTGTCGTGCTCGTCGCCATGTCCATAGGCAGTCCCGAACCCGGCGCCCATCAGCATCGCCGTGGCGACGATTGCTGCAACGCGTGCTGTCAATTTCATATCTGCCTCCTGCTGTTTACTTGTGAGAACCATGACCGTTTGGCTTGACGACGCGCTGGACCGGCGCCGCCTTTGTCTGCGGCGTGGGAGACGGGGCGCGCGTGGCTGCTGGAACGGGTCCCTTGACTTCATAGGCAACCGTGCCAGGCGGGTGCTGGTACCAGCCGGGATCTTTGTAGTCCCCCGCCGATAGTCCTTCGCGCACCTTCACCACCGTGAACATGCCGCCCATTTCGATGGGACCGAACTGTCCGAAGCCCGTCATCATCGGCAGCGTGTTATCAGGCAGGGGCATTTCCATCTCGCCCATGTCCGCCATGCCGGCGCTACCCATCGGCATGTAGTCCGGCACAAGCCGCTTCATCTGCTTGGCGAAGTCCTTCTTGTTCACGCCGATGAAGGTTCTGAGATCGTGCCCCATCGCGTTCATCGTGTGATGCGACTTGTGGCAGTGCAGCGCCCAGTCGCCAGGATAGATCGCATCGAACTCGTAAGCGCGCATCGCACCGATCGGAATGTCGATCGTCACTTCAGGCCAGCGGGCCTCCGGACGGACCCATCCGCCGTCCGTGCATGTCACCTCGAAGTCGTACCCGTGCATGTGGATGGGATGGTTGGTCATGGTGAGGTTGCCGACGCGCACCCGCACTCTGTCATTCTTCGCCACCACCAGATGGTCGATGCCCGGAAAGACGCGGCTGTTGAACGTCCACATGTTGAATTGGAGCATCTCGGCGACCTTCGGGACGTAGTTGCCGGGGTCGATGTCGTACGAGGCCAGCAGGAACACGAAGTCCCGATCGACGCGATGCAGCTTGGGATCGCGCGGGTGGACGACGAAGAAGCCCATCATGCCCATCGCCATCTGCACCATCTCGTCGGCGTGCGGGTGGTACATGAAGGTGCCGCTCTTCATGAGCTGGAACTCGTATACGAAGGTCTTGCCGGGCTTGATATGCGGCTGGGTGAGGCCGCCAACGCCGTCCATGCCGCAAGGCAGGAGCTGGCCGTGCCAGTGAATGCTGGTGTGCTCGGGGAGACGGTTGGTGACGAAGATGCGCACCTTGTCGCCCTCGACGGCCTCGATGGTCGGTCCCGGGCTCTGGCCGTTGTAGCCCCACAGGCGGGCGATCATGCCGGGCGCCATCTCTCGCTCGACCGGCTCGGCGACGAGATGGAATTCCTTCCAATCGCCGTTCTGGCGCCACGGCAGAGTCCAACCGTTCAGCGTCACCACCGGCTGATAGTCCGGCCCGCTGGTCGGATAAAGCGGCGGCTGCATGGTGTTCGCCGTGGTGGTCGGCGCCTCGGGAATGGATTGCGCCTGGACTCGGCCGCTCACCGCTGTTGCGCTCAATAGCGCTAAACCGCCGGCTCCGACCAGGCTGCGCCTGGAGATGGACATGTCGTTCTCCTTCCTAAAGTCCGAGAGGAATGGTTTCCGGCGGTGGCGTCGTGTTGATCACTCCCGAAGGCGGCACGGTGCCACCGACGATCAACGCGGCTTGGAGATCGGCCACCGCCAGGTAGTAGTCGCGCAAAGCATCGAGCGCCGCGACATTGGCCAAGATGCGCTCCCGCTCCTCGACCAGTACTTCGAACACGTCGATCAGCATGCCGTTGTATCGCAGCAGTACTTCGGCTGAAATCTGGCGGCGCAACGGCAAGATGCGGGTCTGATAATAGCGGGCAATGTCGAAACTCGCCCTGTAGGTGGTGTAGGCAACGCGCGCCTCAGAACGCGCGTTGACCGAGCGCTCTGCCAGCCGATTGACGGCGCGCATGTAGGTTTCGCGGGCGGTCGCGACCCGCGCTTCACCGGTATCGAAGATGGGAATGACAATGCCCAACTCGAAGCCGTAGCGATTTTTGCTGGACTGTTCGCCAGCGTCGTTGGTCTCGACTTCGTTCCTGTAGCCCAGGCCGAGTTCCAGGAATGTCAGGTAGCGCGTCGCGTTCACGAAGCCGATCGACTTGGCCAGGGTGACGATCTCGTAACGCAGGATTATCAGATCGACGCGCCGGCGCATGGCCTCGACTTCGACATCAGCCAGCGGCTCGGGAGCGGCAGGCAGTGCGGCCAGACGGGGCGGCAGGCTATAGCTCAGATCCGAGCCCCATAAGCCGAGGATGCGGTTAAGCGCCTCGCGCGTAGTGGTAACGCTCAGGCGAGCTTGCGCGACCTGTGCGCTCAGATCGGCGTAGAAGACGGAAACGCGCGCCTGATCGAGCTTGTTGGCGGCACCGGTTTCGCCGAGCTGCTTCATCATGTTGGCCGACGCGTCGGCGGTTTGCCGAGCTTGATCGAGGAAGGCGAGGCGCTGCTGTGCGGCAATTGCCTTCACATAGGCGCGACGTACGTCGATCGTCAGGCTGAGCGTGGTCGCAATGGTGCGATAGCGTGCCTCCTCGAACTCGCGCTTCGCGATTTCCGACCTCCTTGGCAGGGTCGCAAAAGCGAGCATGTTGCCGATGAGCTGGAAGCCGAACTCGACGAATGCGGGACCGAAAGTGCGTCCCACCGTGATGGCCGGATTAGGCGGCAGCGTATTTTGGACGTATTCCGCCTCCGAGATCCCCAGGTCGTTGTAGGCCGCCTGGAGCCCTCGGTTGTTGAGGAGAGCAATCTGCACGGCAGCGTCTTCGCTCAGCGGCTCAGACAGCAACTGCTGCACGCGCTCGCGCGCACGTTTCTGATCTTCCGCCGACGAGAGCTTGAGGGCGTCCTTACCGATCTCCTTCCGGACGCCGTCGGTTACGGGTTCCATGCCGCCGTCGCCGGTGAACTTCGCGCATCCGGTTGCCAGGAGTGCGCAAGCCGTCGCCAAGGATATCGTCGATGCCACACTCATGGGCTCACACTGCCGCGAGGTGCCACGCTATCGTTGAGCTCTCGCCAGGGTTTGAGGCCGACCGGCGCATGCGGGGCAGTGCCCCACATGACGGGCTGATACGGAGCAGCGACGAATGGCGCCTCTGGACTGGCGGCGTCGGTAGGAGCCAGCTCAGGCAGCGGTGCAGAACTGCACGCTGAAATGGAGAGCGCGAGCGCGCCTATTACGAGGACTTTCATCTGCAACAATCCGAACGAAGTTGGCCAACGACACCCACTGCGCACGTCTTCATGCGACAGCGAACTCAGAAGGGTTCGCGCAGACCCGCGTCACAACGTAGAGCGATCAAAGCTTACGACGGGACGCGCGCCATCGGCGCGGACACCAGTCAGCTGAGTTTAGGGGGGCGTTCGGTACGGTCGCTCGACCGTCCTTCAAGCATGTCTTCTAGGGTGACCGCGGGCGCCCTTGGCAGGTCGAAGGCGGCAAGCGGGCCGACGGCCGGCACTGCCAAAGCTGCATGGCATGCTACAGTGCAGCAGCCTTCTCCCATTGCGTGTCCCGAAGGGTCGCCAGAGCATGGCGCGGAGCCGAAGTCGTTGCCCTCGGTCTGCACCAGCGCCTCGCACCTTCCTGCATCCATAGCATGCCCAGGCTGATGCTCAGTGTACGTGGCTCCAACGTGGACCTGCTGCTGGTCGTGATTAGCAGTATTACCGCCATGCGCGAGCGCGGCACCAACTGACATCGCAAGGCTCACCGCCGCAAGCGACAGCGCTTGCAACAGCAGCTTGATGGGATGGTTCCTGCGCATGGACCTAAAAATGGCCTCCGCCCTCGGAGTTGTCAACGCGGCTCGCAAAGGCATTAACTGCACTCATGCCGGCCTGCTTCCAAGCAACTCGATGAGCTCATCGATCTTACTTTGACGGGCCTTTTCTGACCCGCCGTGAAAGGCATCGGACACGCAGTGCTTCAGATGGTCACGCAGTATCTCCTGCTCCACGCGATTCAAGGCGGCTTTGACCGCGCGGATTTGGGTCAGGATGTCAACGCAATAGCGATCCTCCTCGACCATCCGAGATACGCCGCGCACCTGCCCCTCGATCCGGCTAAGCCGGGCAAGCTGGGAAGACTTGATCTTGGGGTTCATGGCTTGAACCATACCCCAGCAGGGTATATATAGCAAGCATGAAACACGATTGCTGCGGCGCTCACGCCCATCCTCGTCGCACCCCGACCGCAACTGCCGAACCTCAGGTAGCGATCGACCCCGTTTGCGGCATGAAGGTGAACATTGCGGAGGCCAAGCACACGACCGTCCATGACGGTCGCACCTATTACTTCTGCAATCCTAAGTGCTTGACGAAGTTCATCGCCGACCCCGATCGCTATCTGCGGCCTAAGGAGGCAAAGGAGCCGGAGGTGCCGGCCGGGACGATCTACACCTGCCCCATGCACCCGGAGATCCGCCAAGTTGGACCGGGGAGCTGCCCGATCTGCGGCATGGCGCTGGAGCCGGAGCTCGTGACGGCCGAAGCCGCGCCCAATGCCGAGCTGGCCGACATGCGCAAGCGATTCTGGGTGGGACTGGCCCTGTCGCTGCCGGTGCTGGCGCTGGAGATGGGGGGCCATCTCACCAACCTCCATATGCTGCTGGGCGCCCAGCTTTCGAACTGGGTCCAGTTCGCCCTTGCGACGCCAGTCGTGCTTTGGGCCGGCCTTCCGTTCTTCGAGCGCGCCTGGCAGTCCTTCAAGACGCGCAATCTCAACATGTTCACCCTGATCGCCATGGGCACCGGCGTGGCGTGGCTCTACAGCGCGGTCGCCATCGCCGCCCCTGGCCTCTTCCCGCCTGCGTTCCGGGGGCCGGAGGGGACAGTGGCGGTCTACTTCGAGGCGGCGGCAGTCATCACCGTTCTAGTGCTGCTGGGGCAGGTGCTTGAATTGAGAGCGCGGGACCAGACGTCCGGCGCCATCCGGGCCTTACTTGACCTGGCGCCCAAGATGGCGCGCCGGATCGCGGATGACGGCACGGAGGACGAGGTGTCGCTCGACGGCATCATTGTCGGAGATCGCCTGCGCGTGCGGCCGGGCGAGAAGGTGCCAGTCGATGGCGAGGTGCTCGAAGGCCGCTCTTCGCTCGATGAATCGATGGTCACGGGCGAGTCGATGCCTGTCACGAAGGAGCAAGGCGCCAAACTCATCGGCGGCACCTTGAACACGACCGGCAGCTTGGTAATGCGCGCCGAAAAGGTGGGGCGCGACACCATGCTGGCGCGCATAGTGCAGATGGTGGCACAGGCGCAGCGGTCACGCGCACCGATCCAGCGCCTCGCAGATCAGGTCTCCGGCTACTTTGTCCCAGCAGTCATCGCGATCGCCATCGCAGCTTTCCTGGCGTGGACCATATGGGGTCCCGAGCCGCAGCTTGCCTTCGGCTTAGTGGCTGCGGTCACGGTGCTGATCATCGCCTGCCCCTGCGCCCTCGGCCTCGCGACGCCGATGTCGATTATGGTTGGCGTCGGACGTGGGGCGCTGGCGGGCATCCTGATCAAGAATGCCGAAGCGCTGGAGCGCATGGAACGTGTCGATACCCTGGTCGTCGACAAGACCGGCACGTTGACCGAGGGCAAACCCACCTTGGTCTCGATCGTTCCGGCGCAAGGCGTCACCGAGGAAGATGTTTTGCGCATCGCTGCCTCAGTCGAAACAGCCAGCGAGCATCCGCTGGCGCGGGCCATCGTCGATGCGGCCAGTAAACGTGGCATCGCACTACTGGCCGTGTCGGGCTTCGATTCGCCGACAGGCAAGGGCGTCGTTGGCATGGTCGAGGGCCGCCAGATCGTTCTCGGTAACGCCAAGTTCCTCCGTGAATATGGCATCGACACGACCAGCCTCGAAGCGGAGGCCGAACGCCTGCGCGGGGAAGGCGCGACGGCGATTTTCTTGGGCATCGATGGCAAGCAAGCCGGTGTCCTGGCCATCGCGGATCCCGTGAAGGAAACCACGCCGCCGGCGCTGAAGGCCCTGGCCAGCGAAAAGGTGCGCGTCGTCATGCTTACGGGCGACAATCGCACGACAGCTCAAGCCGTCGCACGGCGGTTAGGCATCACCGAGGTCGAGGCCGAGGTGCTGCCCGATCAGAAAAGCGCCGTGGTCGAGCGGTTGCGCCGTGAGGGTCGCGTGGTGGCGATGGCGGGAGATGGCGTCAACGACGCTCCGGCCCTGGCTGCTGCCGACGTCGGCATCGCTATGGGGTCGGGCACCGACGTCGCCATCGAGAGCGCCGGCGTGACCCTGCTGAAGGGCGACCTCATGGGCATCGTGCGGGCTCGGCGGTTGTCCGAGGCGACGATGGCGAACATTCGCCAGAACTTGTTCTTTGCATTCATCTACAATGCGGCAGGCGTGCCAATCGCGGCCGGTGTGCTCTATCCCTTCTTTGGCATCCTGCTGTCGCCCATCATCGCCGCGGCCGCCATGGCGCTAAGCTCGGTGAGCGTCATCGCCAACGCTTTGCGGCTGAGACGGTTGAGGATCTGAATCGGGAAAATCTGGTTGTAAGGAGAAACCTCAAGCGCATGTGAGACATTGCTTTCGATCAGCACAGGAGCTCACCATGCATTCCCAGCAAATGATTTCCCAGCCATCCGCTCGTGCAAGGCAACATCAATGAGGTGCTGGTCCGGTGCATCGACCAGTGCAATGACTGCGCCGAGGCCTGCACGATCTGTGCGGATGCCTGTCTCGGAGAGAAGACGGTTTCCGATCTCACTCAATGCATCCGCCTGAACCTCGATTGTGAGGATCTATGCTTTGCTGCTGGGACGATTGCCTCCCGCCGCACCGGCAGCAACGAGACCGTGATCCGCCAAACGCTTGAGGCCTGGGCCGAGGCCTGCCGGCTCTGCGGTGAGGAGTGCGACCGTCACGCCAAGAAACACGAACATTGTCGCACTTGCGCCGACGTATGCCGGCGTTGCCTGAAAGCCTGCCGGGATGCAGTCGGCACGCTGGTTGCGCGTCATTGACCAATCGAGCCCATTGTGTCGGCTCCGTGTCGGGAGCCGACATCTAGGTTGCGGGCGCTACACCGGCCACTCGGGATCGCCATTCGCGAACAGTGGGTTACTTCCTTCGCTGCTCAGCTCCGGATCGGGCACGAAGGCGCCGCCTTCAACGGCATTGAACATGAAGTCGTCCTGGGTAATCTCGCTGTTCGCGATGCCCTCCAGGAAGATCGACCCGGCGCTCCAACTCACGAGAACGCCGGTATGACCATCGCCGTGAGGTGACGTGCCGTCGGCGAGAGTGATCTCGTTGGGCAGGACGTCCGTGAAGCAATGTGGTCGAACGCAACCTTGGCCGGCTTCGAACCCGCCTATGACGACGTCATCCCCAGTACTGTGGGCCACAATGAATCCATCGGCGCCGTCGCCGCCATTGTAGGTGTCATCGCCTGCGCTGCCATCGAGCATGTCATGTCCCGCGCCGCCGCTGAGATAGTCGTTGCCGTCCTCGCCCATGAGGTTGTCGGCCATTGCACCGCCGAAGAGTTGGTCATCACCAGCGCCGCCTCGTAGATCGTCCTGGCCGTCCGCGCCGTCAAGGATGTCACTCCCTGCGTCGCCGGCTAGATGGTCGTTGCCTAGTCCGCCTTGGAGATGGTCGTCTCCGCCCAGGCCGAAGTAAGCGTCATCCTTTGGCGTCCCGTGGAAGGCGTCGTTCTGGGCATCGCTGCCGAACCTGACGCTGTTGTCGTCGAAGGTTCGCTCGAACTGGGGCGCCGTCTCGCCCGCCGGAACGGGCCCAGCTTCGTTGCCTCCGTCCTTGTCGAAGTGATCGGCGGCCACTTTGTCGGCGCTTGCATCGGCGGGATTCAGGAGATGCCGGTCGTGAAGTAAAGTCGTCTTGCGCGAGATCCCGCTTGTAGACACCCTCGAGCAGGGCCGATCCGTTGCCCTCGTGGGTCTCCCAGCTCACCACAAGGCCGGCCGCCGTGTCATAGAAGCGAAGCTGCTCCGGCTCGATGTCCATGACGGCCACGTGGTCGAACATGCCCGCGCCGGCTCGAAAGTCTTTGACGATGTCGTGGCCACTTTCAGGAGATATGCTGAAGGCGTCCGCCCCGGGACCGCCAATCAGACGTCGTCACTTGGGCCGCCTTCGAGGTCGCCGTGGCCGGCTCCCTCATCGAGATAGTCGTTACCGTCGCCGCCCATCAGCGTGTCGGCCCCGTCTCCGCCAACAAGCCTGTCGTTGCCTGCTGCATCGATCAGATGATCTTCCCCGCCCGTGCCGACGAGGTGGTCGGCCCCTTTGCCGCCTGTCAGTTCGTCGCCCATAGGGCCGCCGAGAAGACGATCGCTACCTCCTTTTCCGAATGCTATCTCAATCTTGTCGTCTGGAGGCGCGTGGTTCTCCCGACGGTCAGTGCCGATAAAAAGTGCATAATCGCCGAGGAGTTGCTCGCCGTCAGGGTCAGGCCGCCCATGACCTTGACGGTTATGTTGCAATTTGGCCGACATCTCTACCTCATGAATACAGTGTCAGTGCGAGGACACCCAGCGCAGTACCGTCCGACGGCCATCCAACAGTCGCGATCGCTTGCTCGTTGCATCGGCGGAACGATTTCCGGCAGCGTGGCGCCGATGCTTCGCGATCGACACGGGTTTGCACGTGATCGCCGTCGGGCCGATGGCGTTGATCGTTGTCGCGCGGTTTGTCCAGGTGGCTGACTTCATGGACCTTCGCATGCCTCGCTAGCCCCCTTCGATCCGATCATCTCAAAGGATGGTAAGGACCACGTACAACATCAGACACGGGCCGCTTTCGGCGATTTGGAGACTCGGTAGGCAAAATTGAGGCAACTTTGTGCAGCCTTCGCCGTTTATAGGAACGGGAAGTCAGCGACCCCTACTAGTCAGCCGAGCCCAAGCCTTCGGCGATTAGTAAGCCGCACATTCGGAACTCAACTTGGCACCCTGGTCACCATGAACGTCCATAGCGGGTCCCGAAGGCCACTTTGTAGAATGGGACGCCGCCACTTCGCTAAGGGTCTGGCCCTTAGCGCGGGACTAGCGGGGCTCGGCGATAGCACCGCGAACGCAACCGGCGGCAGTAGTCCCGTGACGCTGCGAGGTGATCGGTTCGATCTCGTGATCGGCTCTACACCGGTCAACATCACTGGGCGCCGCCGCACCGGAACAACGGTCAACGGGACCATTCCGGCGCCCATCCTTCGAATGCGCGAAGGCGATACGGTAACCTTCAACGTCACTAATCGGCTTGCCGAGACCACATCGATCCACTGGCACGGCATCTTGCTGCCGAACGCAATGGACGGTGTTCCCGGTCTCACCTTTCGCGGCATCACGCCGGGCGAGACCTTTACCTATCGGTATCCCATCAAGCAAAGCGGGACCTATTGGTACCACAGCCACAGCGGGACGCAGGAGCAGACCGGTCTGTATGGCCCGCTCATCTTGGAGCCGCGCCGACCGGAGCCGTACAGCTACGATCGCGATTATGTGGTCATGCTCTCGGATTGGACCGATGAAGATCCGATGACAATCGTGTCCAACCTCAAGCAACAGGGCGATTATTACAATTTTGGTCAGCGCACCCTTGGCACCTTCATCAAAGATGCGCAGCGCGGCGGTCTGGCGGCGACCGTCGACGACCGCGTGATGTGGGGCCGGATGCGCATGAATCCAACAGACATCATGGATGTGTCAGGCGCGACCTACACATTTCTCATGAACGGCAACGCGCCGGCGACAAACTGGACGGCTCTGTTCGATCCGGGCCAGCGCGTGCGCCTGCGCTTCATCAACGGCTCTGCCATGAGCACGTTCGACGTCCGCATTCCTGGCCTCGACATGATGGTAGTGCAAGCCGACGGGTCCGACGTCGAGCCGGTCGCCGTCGAAGAGTTCCGCATCGGCGTGGCGGAAACATACGACGTGATTGTTCGGCCGACGCAAAGCGCCCATACGATCTTTGCACAGGCTCAGGACCGCAGCGGTTATGCCCGCGGGACGCTCGCCACGCGCCAGGGCCTGGCGGCGCCTGTGCCGCCTATGGATCCGCGGCCCATGCGCACCATGACCGATATGGGGATGGGCGGCATGGATCATTCGAAGATGCCCGGCATGACGCAGCAGGGCATGGCCGG
>LNAP01001487.1_pt1 | contig 24707 bp, 27 predicted proteins | sample 602601 | NCBI WGS metagenome assembly LNAP01 (sample SAMN02440304, study PRJNA202911) | soil metagenome | biome: Subtropical and temperate rainforests or woodlands; isolation source: soil samples (1 kg each in a 20% v/v slurry with milli Q water) were... ...
TTGGTGGCCGCAGCCGGCCGGGCGGTGGCCGGCGGCGGACCGAAGGCGCCGAAGCCGTCGAGGATGTGTAGCGGCGCCACCGTCTCGGCGGTCGCCTCGCCGGCGACCCCGGGGCCGGGCTTGGCGGTGTAGCCGGACATGTCGACGATCCGCCGCAGCATTTCGACGAAGGTGCCCGACATCGGCAGGTCAGACCAGCGCATGTCGGCGCTGACGTGGAACAGGCTGACCAGGCCCTTGCCGCGATGCTCGCCGGTCACGAGCGGCGTGCCGTCTTCCAGCGAGGCCCAGCTCTTGGTGGCGAGCACGGCGTCGGGCTCGGCCAGCACCTGCCGGCTCACGGTGATGTCCTTGGGAACGGTGACGCCCGAAAACGGCCCGTCGGCCGCGAAGGATGCAAGATGCTGCGGCTTCTCCCAGGTCAGGCTGCCGCCGAGGGTGCGGCCGCCCTTGCGCAGCCTGACCGGAACGAGATCGTCCTCGGCCTGCGCCAGACGGGGGCCTGCGAACCGCACCAGCACGCCGCCCTGATCGATCCAGGCGTTGAGGCGCTCGCGGATTTCGGGGGCGACGGTGCCGACATCGGCGAGGATGATCATCGGCAGCTTCTGGTCGAGGAATTGCGTGATGCCCTGCTGCGGCGAGCCCTTGTCGGCAAGCCGCACATCGGCGAACGGCGCCAGCGCGCGGGTGAGGTAGAAGGTCGGAGCCAGCAGCGGCTGCGCGGTCTCGCTGCTCGTGCCGGTGACGATGCCGATGGCGCGGCGGCGCCAGCGCTTGTCGAGCAGCTGTACCGCGCCGGCCGAACGCTCGCCCGATATCTCGAGCCGGGTGATGTCGTTGCGCAACTCGACCGGCAGGTCGAACGCGGCTTCGGTCTCCTTGTCCTGCGGGCCGAACGAATAGCGCGCTTCGCCGATCGGCGAGGCCTTCTGGTCCAGCGCCCGCACGGTGCCGATGGTGATGCCGCTGTCGGTGCGCAGCACCTTCACGGTCATCTTGGCGGCGGCGTTTTCGGCCGCGACCAGCGCCAGCGGCGACGATGTGCCGCCTTCGAACACGGTCAGGATGCGATCGCCGACGGTCTTGCCGAGAGCCTGCACGAAGTCCTCGCCGCGCCCGGTGTCGATGCCATCCGAGAGCCAGGCGATCTCGCAGTCGCCGGTGGCCGCCAGGAAACGATCGACGGCGGTCAGCGTGTCGACGCGATCGATCGAATAGGGTTTTGGCGCGAGCTGCCGCAGCGCCACGCGCGCCGCGCCTGCCGGCATCAGGGTGATGTCGCGGTTCGGCTCGGACAGCGGCACCAGCGCGATCGCGCGGCGGTCGGTGTCGGCGTTGGCGATCAGTTCGTCGGCGGCCCTGATCCTGATGTCCCAGTGCGATGCCGCGCTCCAGCCGTCGTCGAGCATGATCATCAGCGGCGCCTTGCTGCCCGCGGCGCCTGTTGGCGGATTCCAGATCGGGCCGGCGGCGGCAAAAATCACGAGCGCCGCAGCCAGCAGGCGTAGCGCGGTCAGCCACCACGGCGTCCGCGAGGGCGTCTCTTCCTTTGGCGCGATGTCGAACAGCAGGCGCGTCGGCGGAAATTCGATGCGGCGCGGCCGCGGCGGCATCACGCGGAGCAGCCACCACAGCACCGGCAGGCTGACGAGGCCGAGCAGGAGCAGCGGTTCGGTGAAGGCGAGCGGCAATCCCATCATGCGGCGGGCCCCGCCTTGATGGAGGTGGTACGGGCGCCGGATTTGCTCACCTGCATGCCGGCGTGCAGAAACAGCAGCAGCTCGGCGGCGGAGCGGTCGGTCGCATGCGTCGTGAACAGCCAGTCGAGCTTGCGCGTCTCGGCGCGGATTTGGTCGCGGTGCAGCGCGAGCCGCGCGGTGTAATCCTGCGCCCAGCTTTCGGCGCGGCCGGCGGTGATCACGCCGAAGCCTTCCGGCTCGACGAACTCGATGCGTCCGGAATAGGGGAACGATTCCTCGGCGGGATCGACGACCTGCACCAGCGTGCCATGCGCGCCGGAACCCGACAGGCCGGCGAGCGTGGCCCTGATCTCCGCGATCGGCGACCAGAAGTCCGACAGCACGATCGTCTCGGCCAGTGCCGCAGGCACGAAGGACGGCGGCAGGCTCAGCCGGTCGGCATCGTCATGCAGCATCGCCTGCGCCATCTTGTCGATGATGCTGCGGCTCGTGGTCGGCGCCATCAGGCCGGGAATGCCGACGCGTTCGCCGCCGGCGACCAGCAGCTCGGCCAGCGCGAAGGCGACGATCAGTGTCCGCTCCAGCTTGGACTCGCGCGCGGTCTTCGAGGCGAACGCCATCGACGGCGAGCGGTCGGGCCAGATCCAGACCGTGTGCGAGGCTTCCCATTCAAGCTCGCGGACATAGAGATGATCGTCACGCGCCGAGCGCCGCCAGTCGACGTTCTGTGCCGGCTCGCCGGAGACGAAGCGGCGGTATTGCCAGAAATTCTCGCCGGAGCCGGCGCGGCGCCTTCCGTGCAGGCCGTGGATGACGTTGGCGGCGATACGGCGGGCCTCGAGCACCAGGCGCGGCAGCGAAGCGGCGAGCGTACGGCTTTCGCCATCGGCACGTCGGATCGCAACTGTCTCCTTTGCTGCGTGCCCGGTCTCTGCGGCCATCAACCGATCCGTGTCTTGAGTTGCTTGATCACGTCGGGAATCGTGCGGCCTTCGGCGCGCGCCTGGAACGTCAGCGCCATGCGGTGCTTCAGCACGGGCTCGGCGAGGTCGAGCACGTCGTCGATCGACGGTGCGAGGCGTCCGTCGATCAGCGCGCGTGCGCGCACGGCGAGCATCAGCGACTGGCTGGCGCGCGGGCCGGGGCCCCAGGCGATGAACTTGCCGGTCTCGCCGCTCTCTGGACCCGGACGGGCCGAACGGACCAGCGACAGGATCGCCTCGACCACGGAGTCGCCGACCGGCAGGCGGCGGACCAGCCGCTGCGCGGTGATCAGCGCGTCCGTGCTCATCGAGCCCTTTGCCAGCGTTTCGTCCGCGCCGGTGGTCTCGAACAGGATGCGGCGCTCGGCGTCACGATCGGGATAGTCGACGTCGATCTCCATGAGGAAGCGGTCGAGTTGCGCTTCGGGCAGCGGATAGGTGCCTTCCTGCTCCAGCGGGTTTTGCGTGGCGAGCACGTGGAACGGCTTCGGCAGATCATGGCGCGCGCCGGCAACGGTGATGTGCTGCTCCTGCATCGCCTGCAACAGCGCCGACTGCGTGCGCGGGCTGGCGCGGTTGATCTCGTCGGCCATCAGGAGCTGTGCGAACACCGGGCCGGAGATGAAGCGGAAGGCGCGCTTGCCCGCGGTGCTCTCGTCCAGCACTTCGGCGCCGAGAATGTCCGACGGCATCAGATCGGGTGTGAACTGAATGCGCTTGGCGTCGAGACCGAGCGTGACGCCAAGCGTCTCGACCAGCTTGGTCTTGGCAAGACCCGGCACGCCGATCAACAGCGCATGGCCGCCGGAGAGGATGGTGACCAGCGTATTCTCGATCACGCGATCCTGGCCGAAGATCACCGACGCGATCGCGTCTTTCGCCGCGCGAACCTGGGCCGACACCTGCTCGGCCGAACGGACTATACCGTCTTCGAGCTTCTCGACACTCTCCGCCATCCGTCAGCTCCTTCAGCCTGCCGCGCTTTCTTGCGTCGTCATTCCCTCACATGGGCCTTATGCTAGACTTGCAGGAAGGCCATGTATTCGTTGTATTAACCTATCCCCACCTTATCGGCTTAGGCATATGTAAGGCATCACGAAGTGGCGACCTCCACACCGGACTAATCCGGGGGTGGAACTCCACCGCGATATACAACGTCAACGTACAAGTCAGACTTGCACCAATCGTGCCAAATGACAAAGTCAGGGCAAACCATGGCGAACCAAGGGCAGAGCGCCGATCGTGGACTTGAGGGGCTGACTGCCGCCGCCAAAAGTGCTGCCAGTGCCGAAGACGCCAAAAAGGGCCTGCCTCCGGTGCATCTGTGGAATCCGCCGTTTTGCGGCGATCTCGACATCCGAATCGCCGCCGATGGTACTTGGTTCTACATGGGGACGCCAATCGGGCGTCCTGCGCTGGTGCGCCTGTTCTCGACCGTCCTGAAGCGCGAAGGCGACAAGTATTTCCTCGTCACGCCCGTGGAGAAGGTCGGCATTCGCGTCGACGACGCGCCGTTCATGGCGGTCGAGATGCTGAAGGACGGCGAGGGCAGCCATCGCGTGCTGAGCTTCCGCACCAATGTCGACGACTGGGTCACCTGCGATGCCACCCACCGGCTGCGCTTCGAGCAGGCCAAAGACGGCGGGCTGACGCCCTATCTGCATGTCCGTGCCGATCTCTGGGCCAAGGTCACCCGCGCGCTCTACTACGATCTGGTTGACATGGGCGAGGAGCGGATGGTCGATGGCCAGCCGATGTTCGGCGTCGAGTCGGCCGGCGAATTCTTCGCCATGGCCGACGCGGAACAGGTGAGGGCCGCGCTTTGAACAAGCCTATCTCCAGGAGCGAGCCTGGTCACGAGCCCGTCGTGCTTGGCGCTGCGGACTTCTTCGCGCGCTCCAGGGCGAAGCTCGGCTTCGACGTTCCGTCCGGCCTGTACGATCCGAACATCGTTCCGGCCTCGGGCGATCCCGGCACCGACAAGATGCTCGAGATCATCGCGCGCGAGCAGCCGGTGCGGCCGGCAGCGGTGCTGATCGCGGTGGTCGATCATCCCGAGCCGACCATCCTGTTGACGCAGCGCGCGGCGCATCTCAACGACCACGCCGGCCAGATCGCCTTTCCCGGCGGCAAGATCGACGCGACCGACACCTCGCCGCTCGATGCGGCGCTGCGCGAGGCCGAGGAGGAGGTCGGGCTGTCCAGGAACTTCGTCGAGCCGCTCGGCTATCTCGATCTCTACGGCACCGCGTTCGGCTTCCGCATCCTGCCGACGGTCGCCAGGGTGCGTCCCGGCTTCGAGCTCACCATCAACCATTCCGAAGTTGATGACGCCTTCGAGGTGCCGCTATCCTTCCTGATGAACCCGGCGAACCACCAGGTGCACAGCAAGGAATTCCGCGGCATGGAGCGGTCCTACTACGCGATGCCGTTCGCGGAACGCTACATCTGGGGTGCGACGGCCGGAATGCTGCGTGTGCTCTATGAGCGGATCTATTCATCATGATCCGGCCGGTTCTGACCGAGATCGGAATTTTCCTCGTCCCGTTTGCCGTCTATGCGTTGTTCCTGGCAGCCACCCGATCCGGCCTGTTCGTGCAATCGTCATGGCCGGTCACGGTCGTCGCGCGCCTTGTTCTGGTCGCGCTCGTGCTCGTGATCGCGGGGCTGATCGGCTTTGCGCATTTCTCCGGCGCCGCGCCGGATTCGACCTACGTTCCAGCCCATGTCGAGAACGGCAGGCTGGTGCCGGGCGTGGAAAAATAGGGGCGGCATGATGAGCGCGAAGCCGTTACTCGCCGACGCGCCCTGGCTGACCGCAGGCGGGACCGCGCGCGTCCTGGAGCTTCTCAACGCCAATGGCGAGGAGGGGCGGGTGGTCGGCGGCGCCGTGCGCAACGCGCTGCTCGGCCTGACGCCCGGTGACATCGACATTGCAACCACCGCGTTGCCGGACGAAGTGGTGCGGCGCGCCAAGGCTGCCGGCATCAAGAGCGTGCCGACCGGCATCGACCACGGCACCATCACGCTGGTCATCGACGGTCAGCCTTACGAAGTCACGACGCTGCGCGAGGACACCGAGACCTTCGGCCGCAAGGCCAAGGTCGCGTTCGGCCGCGACTGGGTGAGGGACGCCGAGCGGCGCGACTTCACCATGAACGGCCTGTCGGTCGACGCGTCAGGTGTCGTCTACGACTATGTCGGCGGCATCGCCGATGCCGCTGCCCGCCGCGTGCGCTTCATCGGCGATCCCGACCAGCGCATCGCCGAGGATTTCTTGCGGATCCTGCGCTTCTTTCGCATCCACGCCGCCTTCGGGGCCGGCGCGCCCGATCGCGACGGTTATCTCGCCTGCATCCGGGGACGTACGGGGCTTGCCAGCCTGTCGGCCGAACGCGTGCGGATGGAGATGCTGAAGCTGCTGGTGGCCGGCGGCGCGTCTGACGCGGCGCTGGCGATGGCCGAGGGCGGATTGCTGCAGGCGCTGATCGGCGGCGTCGCCTATACCGGGCCGCTCGCGACCATGATCGCGATCGAGCGCGAGCTCGGCCTGCCGCCGAGTCCCACGCGCCGCCTCGCGGCGCTGACGGTGGCGGTGACGGAGGACGCCAGGCGCGTCGCGCTGCGCTTCCGGCTCTCCAATGCCGAAGCCAAGGCGCTGGATTCGATGGGGCACCGCTGGTGGCGTTTCGCCGCCAAGGACGAGGCCAACGCGCGGCGGATGCTCTACCGGCTTGGTGCCGACCGCTATCACGATCGCGTCCTACTCGGCTGGGCGCGGGCGGAGAACGACGTGCATTCGTCGCGCTGGCGCGAACTCGCCGAACTGCCGTTGCGCTGGACTCCGCCGAAATTTCCGCTTCGCGCCGCCGATTTCATCGCGCGCGGGATGGCGGAAGGACCTGCGCTCGGACATGTCTTGACGCTTGCCGAGGACGCTTGGCTTGCGGCGGATTTTCCACTAGAGGAAGCGGTGCTCGCTTCCATCGCAGATCAAGCTGCGGCACGCGTCGGCCGCGAACGGAAAAATTGACCTCGTCTCGGGCTTCGCCGAGGTCTCGATTTTCCAGGGCCTGCTGGTCGCGTTGACAGCGTTGTCTGCCAATCTGGCGAAACCGGCGTGCCGGTGCCCGACTGCAAATCCGATCATGTATCGCTGTGGTTCGTTCCCATTCGATATTGCGTCGGTGAGCAGCCGAAGTGATCGCGGAAGCGGCGATTGAAGTAAGTCACTTCATTGAAGCCGCAGGCAAAGGCGATGTCACTCACCTTGGTGTCGTCGTAGCGAACGTCCGACAGCATGGCCCGCGCCTTCTGCAAGCGCAGTTCGAGGACGCGCTCGGAGAATGTCGCGCCGCTTTCCAGCAGCAAATCGCTCACATAGCGGCGCGACAGATCGAGAGCATCCGCGATGGTCGTGATCGACAGGGACGGCTCGGCGAAGCGCTTCTCGATGATTGCGATCAGTTCGCGCTGCCGCGCTGCGCGCAAGCCGCGTTCCGCCGCAATCTCCGCGACTTCGCCGCGCGCGCCGAGCGCCAGCACGATCAAGTCTCCGAGCACGGCCTTGGCGCGCCGCGTCAATTCCGGGTCTTCGTAGACTTCATCGGCTTCGAGGAGAAAATTGATGGTGCGCTCGAGATGCCGCACCGCCGGATTGGCCGGGTCGAGCAACATCGCCGCACGATGATCGGCATGCGGAACGAGTTTCAGGATTTGCGCACGCGGGATGGAGGCCAAATTCCAAGCCGTGAGCCCGTTCGTGAAGCTCGATACCGGTTGGGCGATGTTGAAGGCGACGACGCTTCCCGGTTTCAGCTCAAACCCCTGGTTTCCCACCGTCCATAATTGCGGCTGGGGGCTGCGATAAAAGCCGACAAGAATGTCGTCGCGATCATGGGCCACGTGCTTGCGCGTGCGCACGTAGTGTCCGGTCGTCGTGGCAAACCGGCCGACGCTCAATTCGCCAAGAAGGACATTCTTCGACGCGGTGTAGAATGGCTTGTCCTCGGCGTGCTTCATCTCCGCCTTGCCCAGTTGCTCCATCCATATGTCGTGCCACAGGCGGAATCGGGCCTTGTCGTTCAGGTGAGATGGAAGCTGGTCCGATGAGAATTCTACCTTCGGCATATCCGTCCATAATCCTCGCGCGCCGGTTCCATTGGTACCATGAGCCCGCGCGAATGGCATCCACCCGCCTGTCCACCAACGTGATGCAAAAGCGGACCGCCGTGCATTCCAGGCCAAGTTCAGTGCCGGATAGGTCAAGTCTGTCGCTTTCGACCGTTGCTCCGAAATCACACTCACCAGCGATCCCGCTGCCGTGCCGTTGCGATCAACCCCGGCACCTTCGCGGACAAGACGACCCGGGCGCGACCCGGTAGTTGATTCCGAACGAGGGACTTGCTGGAAATGCCGAACATGAGAAAATTGATCGCGGCCGGATTTGCCGTTTCAGCCATGATGCTGTCGCCGGCATCGGCTGCCGACCTGCCGGTGAAGGCAAAGCCCGTCCCGGTCTATGACTGGACCGGATTTTACGCCGGTGTGAACGTTGGCTATGGCTGGGGCGATCGCGACCTGAGTTATGCCCCGAACGATGACGCTACCCGTCTCTTGTCTCTTTTTGACGGCATCCCGCCACCAGCGTCGTTCAAGACGTCGGGTGCGCTCGGCGGATTGCAGTTCGGCTACAACCGACAGCTCAGCACCGGCTGGCTTGTCGGCCTTGAGGCCGATTTCAACTGGTCCGGCATCAAAGGCTCAGGCATCAGTTCCGGTGTCATGCCCCCAGTGCCCATTCCAGGTCCATACTCAGCGCCCTTTGACGAGCGAATCGACTGGTTCGGCACGGTGCGGGCCCGCCTCGGCTACCTGCCGACCAGCACGCTGTTGACCTATGTCACCGGTGGTCTGGCGTCTGGTCATGTCACGCGCAGCGGAAGTTACATCAACAATAGTACCGTTCCTTTCACAGCCAATGGACTGCCCGACAACAGCGGCTACACATGCGCAAGCGGCACCACCTGCTTTTCCGGCGTGTCGCGCGACGTAACTGCGGGATGGACAGTGGGCGGTGGATTCGAATACGCTCTCGGAGAGCGCATGACCCTCAAGGCCGAATATCTATATGTAAGCCTTGCTGGGAAGAAAATCACCGAAACGGCTCTGGCGGTCTTCATTCCCGGCGATACGCCGGCCTCGATCAGCGCCAATGTCGGCCGCGCCACCTTCAGCACCGCGCGCGTCGGTCTTAACTATCGCTTCTAGAGCCTATTCGGTTCTGATTGAATCAGAACCCGGCTCCTTGCAACCTCCTCGTCACAGACGTTGCTGGACGGCCGGTGGCGGCCTCGAATATGCGGTGCTCCCGAACGCTACCGTCAAGGCCGAATACCTGCACATGGACCTCGGCCACCAGAACGTGAAGCTGACGGTGCAGAGCCCGGCGACCGGCAATGGCTTTGTCAATGTCAGGTTCAGCAACGCTTACGAGATCGTTCGTATGGGGATGAACTTCCGGTTTTGACGCCATTGAGGGGATCGAAAAGCAGTGCTCCGTCCGGTGGCCGGCTGCTTGAAAAAGATGTGAAGTCGGACATGTGTTGAAACTCGCCGAGGACGCTTGGCTTGCGGCGGATTTTCCACTAGAGGAAGCCGCGCTCGCTTCCATCGCAGATCAAGCTGCGGCACGCGTCAGCCGCGAACGGAAAACGTGACCATCGTTTCAGGCTTCGCCGACATCTCGATTTTCCAGCTCCTGCTGGTCGCGTTGATGGCGTTGTTTGCTTCGATCATCGGTGGTCTCGCCGGCTACGGCACCGGCGCGCTGATGCCGCTGGTGCTGGTCCCGCTGGTCGGCGCCGAGCCTGTGGTGCCGATCATCGCGATCTCCGCGATTTTCACCAATTCCAGCCGTGCGCTCGCCTATCTGCGCTATGCCGATCGCCGCCGCGCGCTGATCGTGCTCGCCTGCGCCGCGCTGACGACTGCGCTCGGTGCCTACGGCTACACGCGCCTCACCAATGCCGGCGCGGCGCTCGTGATCGGCTCGATGCTGATCCTGAGCGTGCCGCTGCGCCGCGTGCTCCGCCGCCGCCAGGTCAGGATCGGCGACGCGGGCCTTGCGGCAGGTTCTGTCGGTTACGGCGTGCTGGTCGGCGGCACCTCCGGCTCCGGTGTGATCCTGCTGTCGCTGCTGATGGCCGCGGGCCTCGAGGGGGCCGCCGTGATCGCGACCGACGCGATGATCTCGCTCGGCACCGGCCTGATCAAGATCTCCGTCTTCGGCCTCGCCGGTGCCGTCACCGCGCAAGTGCTGGCCTTCGCGCTCTTGATCGGCGGCATCGCGATCCCCGGCGCGTTCCTCGCAAAGGCTTTCGTCGAGCGGATGCCGGTGCACATTCACACCGCGATCCTCGACGTCGCCGTGATCACCGGCGGCCTGGTGATGATCACGGCTGCGGCGCGGCCGTTGATGGCGTAGAGGCTCCCGGACCAATCGGCATTCGCGCCTGGTCTGAAGAGAGGAGGTGCGTCCCTGGTCGCACCTCCGATCGTCTTGGGGTGAATTACTTGCGTTCGACGAAAATGGCCTGGCAATCCGACGCGCCGACATTTTCAGCGGTGTGCGAAGGTGTGATTGGTCCCGAAAAGGCCGTGCCGGCCACGCTCTTGGTCTCGTGAATCGTGCCGTCCGGATTGCGGAGCCGCAGGGAGCAATCGTTGAGCGCATAGACGACGAAGGGAACGGGATGAGAATGCGGTTTGTCGGTCGTACCCTTCTTCCAGGTCCCGGCGATCACCCGGAAGTTCTGATCTTCGTAGATGATCTTATAGGTCGTCGCGTCGGCCTGATAGGATGGAGCTGACTCCTGCGCGGCGGCAGACACGATCCAAATGGTCGCGAGGCCTAAGCCAAGCGCTGTACGTCGAGCCATAACAAGATTCCTTCGTAATAGGGGGATCGAAAAAAGAAACGGTGGACCGGGGCACGGGGATCCCGTGCCGGACAATGTGCGAGTCGCGAAACGCGACATATGGCGATGACGGTCGCGGCGAGAGGGTTGCTAGAGAATGCCCTGAGCGGCCGCGTTGTCACGATCAACCTGCTTTTGGCGGATGATCGTCAGCTCTTTGCTGCAGGTGGTGAACGCGGCGCTCGTTGGGGACACGCCGAACGTCTCGCAGAACTGCCGATTCTCGTCTGCTATCGCCCGTTCAAGGTCGGCGCGAGCGGCGTCACGCATGGCAGGGCCGGAGATCAAAAGCGCGTACAGCCCGTAGGCCGCCAGGCCGGCAAAGAGGAGCGCATAGCCGGTTGCAGGGAGCGGGAAGCGGTCGGGACGGGACGTATCGATATTGGAATTGGCTTTGGCCATGAAAATCTCTTGAACAATGAGGGCGCTGAGGAAATCGGGTGGCTTGCGAGCGGATATTCCGGACGCGACCGCAGAATAGCCTTGGGATTGCGACCCGCGCTTGGAAAACCTTGCGCATATGTCCTCGCGACCGAAACATCGGCGCGGGCAGGCGGAAGCCATCGGCGGCCCGCCGGCCGGCATGAGGCGGCCGCGAAATCAAGCTTGGGCTTTTGATCTAGGACGAGGGACTGGCCGTCACCGTGAGATCGGGCAGGGTCGTCGTGCCGCTATCCTTGTGGGACTTGGCCCGCCGGTTCATCGCGACGACATTGACCGCGTCGTGCAGATACATCCCCACAGCCAGTCCGCGGTCGTAGCCGGCCCAAAAGCGCGGCAGGATGAGGATGCTGCGACCACCCTTCCCGGTGATCCTGACCAGTCCAGCCTTTTCCGCGTCCTTCATCAGGTTGCGGACATGGGTTCGCGAGACGCCGAAGCGATCCGCGGCTTCCATGTAGGGGACCGCCGCGTTCGGATCGGCCGCATCCATGGCAGCCTTCAGCACCGCGTTCTGGATGAGCGGTCCCGCTGCGTGCATGAAAAACAGCATGGTGTCCGGCAGCGTCATCATCAGGCGAGCAGACACGGCGTTGAATGGCAAGCATTCACTGCAGTGCAGGGCGTGAAATGCGTGATCGCGCGCCAGCACCGGGCTGTAATCATGATCGGGGAACAGCGTCGCAAGCGGGACGTAGTGCGTTGCCAGCCATTCGGCGTGATGCGCGCGCAGCTTGTGCGTGGACGCAAGTAGCCGAACGCGCCCGTCGTCGGGCGCTCGATGCTGCTCCAGAAATCCAACCTCGCGCAAGCGAGCGACGAGATGATCCACTTGCCGGCCACTCGCATAGCCGAAAACAGAGAGATGCTGCTTCAGCGCAGCCACTGTGAACCAGGTCTCGCGTCGCGACAAATCCTGCGCGGCCTCGAGCACCGCGACGCTATGAAAGACGAGAAATCGGCCGGCCTGAAGCAGCAGACGAACCAGAAAAGGGTCGCCTTGGTAGAGGCCGACGAAGCTGTCCAGATAGGCGTGGCGCGCTTCCGGCAGGCGGGGATGGTTTAAGATCTCGTCGAAGTTCAGCCGCAACCGGCCGCCGACAAGGCGCTCGAGTTCGTCACGTTCCACTGCCGCCCCTCAGCTTGAGCCTCCGGAGAGCCTATTGGCTCGCCGCGATCCACGCAATGTTTTCCGCAGATCATTCCAGCGATTGCGCCTATCTTGCGGACAAGCCAGCCCAACCAGTCGCCTTTGGTTTTCAAAGCGCGAGGGCTGCTCGGCTCGGGAGACCTGGGTCATCGTCATTGTTCATCGCCGTTCTGTTCGATCCATTTCACATTTCCAATTCTGTTCGATCCATTTGAAGAGAGAGCCATTGCCGTGAACTTGCCCGCGCTGATGCTATCGATCACCGTCATCTTCATCGCACCGTCTGCTTTTGCGCAGCAAACCAACGCCGCCCCTCCGTCTGAGGGATTTCCGGCTTGGGCGTTCCTGTGGGACCCGTCCGTCAAGGTGCCCCCGCCGGACGACAGACCCAACCAACTCGCCGGCAGCAACGCCTCCTTCAGTTGGAAGCAGGCGAGAGATCTTTTCCTTGCGCTGGATTGGCATCCGGATGACCACCCGGCCATGCCGGAGATCGTTGCCACCGGGCGCAAGCCGGACGTCCGCGCCTGCGGAGCTTGCCATCGCGTCGAGGGCACTGGTGGTCCTGAAGGTGCGAGTCTCGCGGGGTTGCCGGTGAACTATCTGGTCCAGCAGCTCGCCGACTTCAAAAGTGGCGCCCGAAAGATGTCGGGGCCGGAGAGACCGCCCAAAACCATGGTGGCCTCGGCCAAGGCCATGACCGATGCCGAGATGCACGCCGCGGCGGAGTATTTTGCCGGGCTGAAGCCCAGGCGTTTGATCAAGGTCGTCGAAAGCGAGATCATTCCCAGGACCGGGCCATCTCGCATGTTTTACGTCAAGAGCCCGGAGGGCGGCTCCGAAGCGCTCGGCGAGCGCATTGTCGAGATGCCGGACGACGGAGATCAGTTCGAGCTTCGTGACTCACGAGCGACCTTCACGGCGTATGTGCCGGTCGGAAGCCTGGCGAAGGGAGAAACACTCGCGAAGACCGGCGGGGCGGGCACGACCGTTGCCTGTGCCGGCTGCCACGGTTCCGATCTGAGAGGCGCTGGCGAGATTCCACCAATTGCAGGACGATCGCCGACCTACATCGTGCGACAGCTTCATGAATTCCAGACCGGGGGACGCGTCGCGAGCGCGAGCGCTCTGATGAAACCGACCGTGGAAAAGCTGTCCGCGAACGACATGATCGCGCTGGCCGCCTACGTGGCATCGCTAGCGCCCTGATCCAGGCCGCTGCTGCGATCAGAGATCAAGATGACGCTCGCGCCCGGATGACTGATCGCGTAGACGACCCGGCTCAGCGCACAGTCGCATCGGGCGCAGTGTTCAACGGCGCACCCCCGACCGATATCGGACCCGTTGGGGTCGTTGCGCGCGGTGGCTTCTTTTGCTTCGGGACGACGCGCGCTGCCGGAGCTGGCGCGACGGGAGGCACTGAAGCGGATGGCATCGCGGCAGCAGGCCCAGGAAAAGGAGATGGTGCGACCGGTGCCTGCGGGGCCGGGCTCTTCAGAGCGTCAATTTTCGAACTGAGCTCGGCAAGTTGACTGACGATTGCCTTCAACTGCTCCTGTTGGTTGGCAATGGTCCTGTCGATCGCCGCCAGGTCGTCGGCTGTCTTTTGCTGCGCGGCGAGCAGGTCGGTCATGACCGCGCTGTCATTGGCGCCGGCGTCAGCTTCCGCGGCGTCGCGCCCCGCGGACGGAACAAACAATCCCGGGTTCAGCCAGACATAAGCCGCCCCTGCGCCTGCGAGTGCAAGGACAACGGCCACGAAGAGCGCAAACGGCCATCGGCGACGAGGCGCGGGAAGAAAGGGCGGTGGGTCCACGACCGGCCAACTCGGAGGCGATTCGATGCTCATCCAAACGTCCTAGTCAGCCTTTTGGTCCAACGCAATTGGCGCGTGGGCGATCGGCATTGCCCTGTGCGCTCGCAATTCGTGGACACGGCTTCATCCATCGCTGCGCGCCGCGCTGCGCAGCAGCTTGACGAACGCCTCCGCGGGCGGCGAGAGCACGAGTCCCCGCCGTTGCTACGATCCGCTGCTTGCCCATGCCGATGCAAGGGAGTTGGTGCGGCAGCGGCTGCCTCTATGTCTTTTTGTCGCGCGAGACGGCGGCTCAGTGGGCCTGGGGCATGAACCTGCGGCGATCGCTCAAGGACTACTTTGCTGCGCAGGGCTTCATCATCCAGGGCTCGACTCCCGAGGCCTTCAAGGCTTTCGTCGCGAGCGAGGTGGAGAAGTGGACGCCGATCGTGAAGAATTCGGGCGCGCAGGTGAATTGGGCGGGCGCCGCCGGCGCGGCGCCGTCTGAAATTGCGGATCTACGGGTGCAGTCGAGCACCGACCATAATCGCCGGTCGATTTGGCAATCGCGCCGCGACGGCTACTCCTGCCTGCCCGGAGGCATCCCGAGGACGTGTTTGAGCAGCGTGGGATGACCGAGCACGGCGTGCAATTCCGATCTGTCGAGCCAGGCAGCGGCATCCTCCTGGCTTTCGCATTGCTCGACCTTGGCGGTTGCGGTCGCAAGAGGCACGTCGACGGGACCAAATCTGCGCGGGCTGGCAGGCGACAGCGAGCCCAGATGCTCGACCAGCAATTCAGGGTCCCGGCCGAGCTGGTGTAGAGCCCCGGCCATTTCAGTGCGCTCTGATGCGGCGAGCTCGTTCGCGCGCAGCACCACCGCAGGCGGGCTGTTGGTTTCCGGCGTGGCAAAGACGCCGGGCGCGCTCAGCCGCGAAGACGTTACGATCCCCAACGGTATCGAGAGCAGCAGCCCCAGCACCACCGGCGACATCCAGAGCAGCAGGGGCAAGGAGACTGCATAGGCGCAGAGCGACAGGGCGAGGCCGCACAGTGTCGGTCCGGCGAGCTTTCGGTAGACTTCGCCGCGGGCGGGCTGTCCATCGCCTCGGCGCTGCACTTGCCAGCCCGCGTCCCGGCCAGCGAGAATCTCCACGACGGCCTTGGTCTGGAGGATCATCATGCAGGGCGCAAGCAATGCCGCCACGAACGTCTCGCAAACGACACCCGCCAGGGCCCGAAAGCTTCCTGCAAACCCGCGCCGCTCGTCGCGATTGCTGATCAGAACCAGATAGGCCAGCAGCTTCGGCAGGATCAGAAGCCCCATGGTCGCGGCAAAGACCCAGGCCGCAAGCACCGGGTCTTGCTGCGGCCAGGTCGGAAAGAGACTGAAGCCCTTCGGAAAGTATTCGGGCCGGATGAAGTGTGCCTGCAGCGAGATGAGCAGACCGAGCAACAGGAACAGAAGCCAAAGCGGCGCCGTCACGTAGGAGCCGATGCCGGTGAGCAGATGCAGCCTCGAGACCCAGTGCAGCCCGCGCGCCGGCAGCACCGCGAGATGCTGCAGGTTTCCCTGGCACCAGCGACGGTCTCTCCCCGCAAAGTCCAGCAGCGACGGCGGGACCTCTTCGAAGCTGCCGCGAACCGCCGGGACCATATAGATGGCCCAGCCGGCGCGGCGCATCAACGCGGCCTCGACAAAATCATGGCTGAGGATGTGCCCTCCGAACGGTTTGCGACCGCGGAGTTCGGGTAGGCCAGCCTCCGCAGCGAAGGCCTGTATCCGGATGATGGCGTTGTGGCCCCAATAATTGCTGTCGCCGCCGTGCCACCAGGCATTTCCCGCCGTGATCAGGGGGCCATACACGCGCCCCGAAAATTGCTGCAGCCTGCTGAACAGCGTGCGCGCGTTGACGATGACGGGCTGCGTCTGGATTAGCGCGCAGGTGGGGTGGCGTTCCATTGCGTGGACGATGCGAACGATCGTGTCGGCCTCCATGAGGCTGTCCGCGTCGAGGACAATCATGTGGTCATAGGCCGCGCCAAACCTGGTGACCCAGTCGGCGATGTTCCCGGACTTCCGCGCGGTGTTGTCGGAGCGATGCCGGTAGTACAGCCGATCTCCGCCGCAGGCGCGGCGCAGCTCGATGAAGGCCATCTCTTCGCTGATCCAGATGTCCGGGTCGGTCGTATCGCTTAGCAAAAACCAGTCGAATTGTGCGCCATATCCGGTTGCTTCGACGGATTCATACATCGCGCGCAGCCGCGCCATCACATGATGCGGGTCCTCGTTATAGGTCGGCAGCAGCATGGCGGTGCGCGTGGTGATGGGGGGCAGCGGGCCTGTCGTGTCGATCGGCAGGCTGACTTGCCCGCGCGTCAGCAGCACGAAGAATCCGGCAACGGCGGACATGAACGAGAACGCGACCCAGGCGAGCAGCACGAGGAACAGACCGAGCAGCAGCGCCTCGAGAAACGTCACACCGCCAATTTTCACCACGTCGTACATGCCGTAGCCGCCTGCAAGCGTCAGCAAGCCCGTACCGGCAAAGATGAAGACACGGCGAACCGTCAGGCTGGCGCTCGCCGGCGCTAGCGATTGCCGGACGTCGGCCGCGCGGTCCAGCCGGCACGGCAGCATCGTCAGCGGGCTTTCCTGCGGCAGAAACGGGCGGGCGAGGGCGCTTGGCAGCGGCGCCTGCGACGGCTTCAGGGCGTCCATCGATAGATCCATATCTCGGAGACCGGCGCATCGTTCTGCGCGAGGAAAGCGCGCAATTCGATCGACGCCTGCCCCTTGACCGCGCATTGGAAGCTCAGACGCCATCCGCCGGTCACAGGATTTGGTTGCGTGACGATGTTGCTGATTTCAGCTTTTTCAGCGGTCACCACGCCCTTGATGGCCTTGGGATCAATGCCCTTGAGGCGGTCGCCCATCAGTTCCAGGACGAACAGCTTGTTGTCATCGCCGCGGCTGCCGATTCCCGTTCGCGTGAACCGCGCGAGTGCGTCGGCTTTCGGCGCGTCCGGACCCCAGTGCAGTCGATAGGTAAAGATGTGCTCGCTCTTTGCCGTCAGGGGCTGTTTCGGCTGCCAGAGCGCGGCGATGTTGTCGTGGACTTCCTCCTTGGTCGGTATCTCGAATAGTTTCACCGCCCCTTCGCCCCAATCGCCGATCGGCTCGAACCAGAGGCTTGGGCGCGTCTCGAAACTGGATTCCAGATCCTGATAAGCGAGATAGTTTCTTTCCCGCTGCATGAGGCCGAAGCCGCCCGGATTGATGTCGCCAAAACTGCTGACCTGCAGATCGTGCGGATTGTTGAGCGGTCGCCAGAGCTGCTCACCTCTGCCGTTGTAGATCGAAAGTCCATCCGAGTCGTGAACCGCGGGGCGAAAATCATCGAAGTCCTTCCGATCGTTCGGACCGAAGAAGAACATGCTGGTCATCGGCGCGAGCCCAGCGTGCTCGACGTCCACCCGCGGATAGAGCGCCATCTCGACGTCAAATACCGTGGTTTGGCCGGGCCGTATGGTGAAGCGGTAGCTGGCTGCCGCGCTCTTGCTGTCGAGCAGCGCGTGGACCACCATCGAGGAGGCGTTCGGCACCGGCTTCTCCAGCCAGAACGCCTTGAACACCGGAAACTCTTCGCCTTTGCTCTCGCCTGTATCGATCGCAAGCCCTCGCGCGGACAGACCATAGGTCTGTCCTTTCGCGACGGCCCGGAAGTAGCTTGCGCCAAGGAATACGCAAAGTTCGTCGTAATAATCGGGTTTGTTGATGGGGGTATGGATACGGAAGCCGGCGAACCCGAGGTCCGCATCCGGCCATTGCCCGAGCCCTTCGCCGAACGAAAAGTCCGCGCGCCGATACGACACCGGTGTGACGCTCCTGTTCGCCACCTGAAAGATGTCGACCCTGTTCTTGTAAAAGAAGCCGCGGTGGAAGAACTGCACCTCGAACGGGAGCTTTTCGTCACGCCACAGCGCCTTTTCGGGGGCGAACCGAATGGATCGGTATTGGTCGTAATTGAGATTCTTCAGTGCATCCGGAAGCTTCTCGTCCGGAGCTACGAACGGCTTGGTCGCAAGCGCGCGCGCCAGCTCGCGCACGGTGGATGGGCTGAAGGGTGGGGCGTCGCTGGTCTGGGCGTCCGCAGCCCGTGGCAGTATGGCTGCAGCTGAAACAGCAGCCGATGCGCGAAGAAGGTCTCGGCGATTCACGCGCGTCTCCCAATTTTGGAACGAATGGAAACGGCGAATATTCCCGGGAGTTCCATTGCTGGTCTGGGTCGATGTCGCAATTGCTCGCCGGCCGGTGATGACCTCACCGGGGCGGGGCGTCTCTGATCAGCAGATTTGAAGAGGTGGGAAAGGGAGGCTTCGGGTCCCTCCTACGCAATGACCCGCCGCCGACACTGCCGTTCCAACCTCGTTCAGATCATCGCAGCTTGCCGAGCCACAGCGCAGCGAGCGCGGAGCGATTGCTCACGCCGAACTTGGCGTAGATCGACTTGACGTGGAAGTGCGTGGTGTTGGGGCTCTGGTTGAGCTTCTGCGCGATCTGCTTTTCCGTTTGTCCGTCGAGCAGTGCGAGCAGGACCCTGCGTTCAGCGGGTGTCAGCGGCGCGTCGGCGATGAGAAGGCCATGGCTGAGCAGTTGCTGACGGTGAAACCATCTCAAGGCGCGCATCGCGAAGCCCAGACGCTGGCCGTCCTGCGTTGTGAAGCGGGGTGACTGCGCATCGCGAAATACGAACAGGCGAATCCTCACATCGTCATTGAGCGCGATGCGCACGGAGATGCTGTCGGCGAAGCCGACGTCCAGATAGTGCCGCCGATAGTGCTCGCCCTCGAACCATTTCGGCGGCAGCGTTTCGAACAGCAGGCGGACACGAAACGGCTCTTCTCCCGACATGGAGAGAATCTGGGACAGGTCGACGTTGTCGGACCAGAGCGTATCGAACTGTTTCTGCACAGATGTTGCCACCGTCGGAATCGGGTCCAGCAACCGGACCAGACGCGGACGCCAGCCGAGCAGGGGATCGGCCCGCTTGGGCGAAGGCAATCGCACCAGCACACCCCATAGCACGTTGCGCGCCGACAACATCGAGCGCAGTGCGGACAGCAGGTGTGTCAGCGCGGCGTCGCTGTCGCCGACCGAGAACTCGGCCAGCTGATCCCAGAGCGCGTAGACTTCTTGATTTTGCGGATCGGTGGGATCCGTGGAGAGTTGCATGCCATTTCCAGGACGTGTGCAGAGTTCCTCGACCTCGGAGGTCGCCGACCTGCGCGATCATACATAAGGGACACCGGACCACCTTTCTAGGTAGTTTTCAGGCGCATCAATTGGCGCGATATTCGGCACGGGTGTTGAGAAGGTGGGTCTTCTCACCGTAACGATACTCGGAGACTAGCGATGCGCACGGCAACAGGAGCGCCCCAAATTGAGAGGCCTGGCGGCGACCGGACGAAAAGGCAATGGCAGCTCGGCTCTTTCGTCGTCCTGTCATGCGCCGTTCTGACTGCACTCGCGGTTTTCGCGCAGCAGCCACTGACCATGGTGTCGATCCGCCCGACCGGTCCGATGCCGAGCGTCAACGTTCCCTGATCGACCAGCCTCGAGGGCATTTCCTTCGCTTTCAAGTTTGATTTGCATTGGACATGTCACGATCCAGACCGCCAGCGATCGAGCATTTCTTCTGGTCGTGATTTCAGTCTGCCTTGGGGTGTGTCTGGTCCAGGCTTTTTGGGAAGTCGAAGAAGCCCGCAGACATCGACGGCAGCGCCGCGAGTTCGTGCGCGCCGCGCGCCGCTCGGTCGTATCAGGCCACTAACAATCTCCGGAAGCCGTCATGCGGACTCTCGCAATTACCGCCATCGCAAACGCTTTCATGCGGGCGTTTCCCGCATCGTCGCTGCGGGCAGATCTCTTCGAGCAGATCGCGTTGCTCTGTGGAGCCGTCCTGTTCGTGTGGCTGTTGTCGCTGACATCAGGGTTGGATCTCAGCGCCGGGTTTTTCTAGCCAATGGGAATCGATGGCACCATTTCGTATCCGTCCGAAGCAGCTTCTCAGGCTTCCGATCGTCTCGTCGAACCCGAAAAGCGAGGCGTTGTTGCTTTCCTCATGTCCGCGCTGCACGCGTCGCGATGCCGCCAGGCCCGTCGCGTCCTACGCCAGTATGAGCACCTGCTCGCAAACGAACGCGAACAAAATTCCGGAGAACGAGAATGGTCGTTATGAACAGGACGGCGCGAACGGGATTGACGAGCAGGTCCAAGCCCCAAAATGAAATGGGCTGGCTCTTGGCGGTCGCCGCCGCATTTCTCCTCGTGCACGTCGTCGCCTGGGCCATCTGCGGACATGCTTCGAGAGTTGAGGCTGCGAATTCCCGGCCTGAGACAATATGCCTGTCGTGCGACTAGTTGCGATCGGAGATCGCGATTCACCAGTCGTGCAGGGGCGGCCGGCCCGCTCCCGAAAAATGCATCCAGCGATGTCCGCTACCGCGCCGCTATTGGCGGAGAAGCGGACATCAGCCGCCGAAGTCGAGCGCTCCGGTCTAGGTCAGGCCGCGCTCTGGGGCGTCCCTACTCCTCGTCTTCGTCGTCTTCTTCATCCTCATCGTCCTCGTCCAACTCTTCCAGTTGCTCGAGCACGACGAGCGGCAGTGTCTCGCGAAACAGATCGCCTTCGACGCCCATCCAGAGACAGACCACGTCGTCGCCCTTCACTTCGGCGACGGTGAGCGGCTGGCCGCCGGATTTCAGCATGACGATATCGCCGGCTTTTAGTTCCATGGATGGTCCTTTCGGGTTGATTGACGAGAGAAGGTAGCAGTCCGGCATGACACGCCGATCACGAAGTGCGGGATCAGTGGATGTGCTGCGGCAGCGCGCACCCGCTGTCAGGCTGCTGAAACACCGATGACAGAGCTTCGAGCCGGGAGCGGGACCATGACGGAGGCGATGGTGCCTGCGCGATGGGTTGCGCAGGGGCTTATCCGTCCCATGCGCCGCGATAATGGCATCATGCACCTGTTTTGCCCGACGCGTCAAATGATTTCGTAAAATCAGCATCCGCGTCTGCGCTCGCGGCAAGCTATTGAATTTGCAGCGGCCGGCTACTGTGCATGGGGTTGTTTTCGATGTTTTTGTTGTGGCGGCCCGGTTACGCCTCGCCCGGCACAAGCTCGCTCAGCGAGCGGATGATGCGGTCAGGCTTCGCCGTCGAGCCCTCGGGCAAGCCGTCGCCATGCACGTCGATCCAGATCGAATAGATGCCGAGGCGCTGCGGCGTCACGACTTCCCATTCCAGATTGTCGCCGATCATCCAGGTGTCCGCAGGCGTGACGCCGAGCGCGTCCATGGCGTGCAGATAGGCGCGCTCCTCGGGCTTGCCGAAGCCGTGCTCGCCCTCGATCTGGATGTGATGGAAGCGATGCGCGAGCTCGAAGCGCTCGACCTTGGCGCGCTGGGTGTCGGCGGCGCCGTTGGTGACGAGCGCAAGTTTGATGCCGAGCGCCTTCAATCGGTCGATCGCCTCATGTGCGCCGGGGAAGACGAACATCTCCTCCTCGCGATAGGTGGTGAAGCGATCGGCGAGGCGGATGGCGAGATCGTCCGGCAGGGCGCGATGCCCCGCGGCCGCAAGCGCGGCAAAGCCGCCCTTGACGGTCAGGTGCCGCGCTTCGGCGAGCTTGAGCCGCCACGAGGCGTCCGCGTTGGCCCAGAAGTTCTTTGCGAAAGCCAGCACGGTGGAGGCGACCTCGCCCGGCGGCAGCGGCGCGAGCTCCTCGGCAAACTCCTGCGCGATCGTGTTCCAGGCGATCTCGGGCCGGCCATAGGCCGACAGGATGGTGTCGTCCATGTCGATCAGCATCGCGCGCGGCAGCGGCCTCATGACGGTCATGGCCATTTCACCTCCGGCGGCAGCGACGACAGGATGGAGTCCACATTGCCGCCGGTCTTGAGCCCGAAGATGGTGCCGCGGTCGTAGAGCAGGTTGAATTCGACATAGCGGCCGCGCCGGATCAGTTGCTCCTCGCGATCCTCAGTGGTCCAGGCGCTCGCGAAATTGCGCCTGACGATGTCGGGGTAGATCTTGAGGAAGGCGCGGCCCACATCCTGGGTGAAGGCGAGGTCGGCGTCCCAGTCGCCGCTGTCGTGCCAGTCGTAGAAGATCCCGCCAATGCCGCGCGCTTCTTTCCGGTGCGGCAGATAGAAATACTCGTCGCACCACTTCTTGTACTTGTCGTAGTCGGCGGTGCCATTCGGCTGGTCGCAGGCCGCTTTCATCGCGGCGTGGAAGGCGAGCGTGTCGGCATCGTCCTGCGTGCGCCGGCGGTCCAGCACCGGCGTCAGGTCGGCGCCGCCGCCGAACCAGGCTTTTGTGGTGACGACGAAGCGGGTATTCATGTGCACGGCCGGTACGTGCGGATTACGGTGATGCGCGATCAGCGAGATGCCGGAGGCCCAGAAGCGCGGATCGTCGGCGGCGCCCGGAATCTGGGCGCGAAACTCGGGCGCGAACTCGCCGTGCACGGTCGAGCAGTGCACGCCGACCTTCTCGAACAGGCGGCCCGACATCATCGACATCACGCCGCCGCCGCCGGCCGCGCCGCTGTGGTCGGTGCGCTGCCAGGGCGTGCGTTTGAAGCGGCCGGCCTCGCCGGCATAGAGGCCTTGCGGCGCGTCGTCCTCCAGCCGCTCGAAGCTGGCGCAGATGTCGTCGCGCAAGGATTCGAACCAGGCGCGGGCGCGGGTCTTGCGGTCTTCGATCAAGCTCGGGTCCATCGTCGATGCCATGCTGTCAGCCTTGCGGACCGTAATAGGTGCAGCTCTCGTTGCAACTGTCGCGGTGGATGCTGACGCGGGTCAGCTTGCCGATATGCTGGAGCCGCTCCCAGACGAAGCGCGAGAGGTTCTCCAGCGTCGGCTTGCCCAGCGCCTCGATCTTGTTGAGGAACTTGTGGTCGAGCGAAAGCCGCACGTCCTCGATCGCGCGCTGGACGAGGCCGAGATCGACCACCATGCCGGTCGCAGGGTCCGGCGTGCCGCGCAAGGTCACCTCGGCACGGAACGAGTGGCCGTGGATCTCTTCGCTGGCCGCACCGAACGTCGTTCCCGACAATGAATGCGCCGCCTCGAAGCGAAACGATTTCGTCAATTCCCACATGTGTTCGAAAACCAATCCTATCTGATGCCGAGCGATTTATGCGTCTGCACGCTGAGCCGCCATTGCGGATGGCGCAGGCAATAGTCGATCGCACGCGCGGTGTTTTGGGCGGCCTCGGGGCCGTCCATCGGTTGCAGCGAGAAGCGCTCAAAGGCCAGATCCGCGAAGGCTTCGGGCGCGGCGAGCGTCTGCGGATACACCAGCTTCAGCTCGTGACCGTGGCGCAGCACGAGCTCGCTGCCGCCCTTGGGGCTGACGCAGATCCAGTCGAGCCCGTCGGGCGGCGCGATGGTGCCATTGGTCTCGACGCCGATCTCGAAGCCACGCGCATGGAGCGCGTCGACCAGGGCGGCGTCGACCTGCAGCAGCGGCTCGCCGCCGGTCAGCACCACGTAGCGGTTGTCGCCCTTGGCCGTCCATTGCGAGGCGATGGTGTCGGCGAGTTCCGCGGCGGAAGCATAGCGGCCGCCGAGACTGCCGTCGGTGCCGACGAAATCCGTGTCGCAGAACTTGCAGGTCGCCTCCAGGCGGTCGGCCTCGCGCCCGCTCCAGAGATTGCAGCCGGCGAAACGGCAGAACACCGACGCGCGCCCGGCATGGGCGCCTTCGCCTTGCAGGGTCAGGAAGATTTCCTTGACCGCGTAACTCAATCGTCTCTCCTCAGCCTTATCAAACCTGCGGGTTCCGGAGCTGCCGCAGCGCCTCGCCTGCGGCCATCGCCGCGGTCATGGCGACATTGAGCGACCGCAGCCCCGGCGTGATCGGGATCACCAGCCGCGCATCGGCGGCCTCGACCACCGCCTCGGTGACGCCGGCGCTCTCGCGCCCGAATAGCAGGATGTCCGACCTCTGGTAATGAAAATCGCGGTAATCGGTGGCTGCCTTGGTGGTGAACAGCAGCAGCCGGTAGCCCTGTGCCGCGCGCCAGTCCTCGAATCTCGGCCAGGAATCGTGGCGGGTCACGCTGACATGGTCGAGGTAATCCATTCCCGCCCGGCGGAACAGGCGGTCGGAGAAGGGGAAGCCCGCCGGTTCGATGATATGGGCGGCCATGCCCAGACAGGCGCAAAGCCTGAGAATCGTGCCGGTGTTCTGGGCGATGTCGGGTTGGAAAAGTGCGATCTGCATGGGGGCGGGCGGGTTGTTGAGCGCGGGAAATGTCTCAATAAAACATCGCCGGCGCGGGAATTCGTGCATTGCACGTCTCCCCGCCGTTAGCGGGCTTGCGCTCGCCCGGCAAGGGTGCCAATAGAACGATTCTGGACTGCTGTTTTCGCCTTGTTTTGGTGGGGACACGTGAAGTTCTGCCGCCGCGGGGGGCCGCGGGCGCCGGCAGCCTGTTCTGGGGACCTTGGGGGCCTCCGGAGCGGTTCCACCGGTAGCATAAGAAGAAAGGGTTGGAATCGTGACGACAGCGTCTTCGGCGGACCATCCGACACGCCGTGATTTCTTATTCGTTGCAACCGGGGCAGCTGCAGCA
>LNAP01001488.1_pt1 | contig 24705 bp, 23 predicted proteins | sample 602601 | NCBI WGS metagenome assembly LNAP01 (sample SAMN02440304, study PRJNA202911) | soil metagenome | biome: Subtropical and temperate rainforests or woodlands; isolation source: soil samples (1 kg each in a 20% v/v slurry with milli Q water) were... ...
TGGTGGATCGGCAGCGGCTCGTTCGCCAGGGGGCGCTGGCACTGACGCAGCGTGGCGACGGCTTCTTGATTCAGGCGGTGAGGGCGAGGGGCACAAACCGTCCCTGGTCGCCGGCGGCTGCCGGCGAGGGAGATTTCGAAGGAGCACTCATGCCCAGGGCAGCGGCTCCGCGCAGCAAGGATGCGACCCCCGCGGAGGCCGATCTTCAGGCGGAGGACTAAAGTCCCTGTCAGCCGATCGGCAGTCGCGTGACCGTCGGGCGGCTGTCGGCGATGATCTCACGGTTGCGCTCGCTGACCGGCTGGGTCACCGGCAGTTGCAGCACGGTTGCGCGCTGGCCTTCGACGAGCTGCGTCACCAGCACGGATTTGCCGTCCGGGAATTCGATCGCGTCGTGATGGCGATCGGGAATGTGCGGATCGATCTTGCCGAACTTGCCGACGCGCGAGTTGACGGTGCGCGTCCAGATCCAGCGGTTGTCGTAACGGACGTTGTCGGCGAAGGCGAGCTCCGTTCCCGGCAGCAGGCAGACCGCGACGGAGAGATCGGCTTCGGAGGCGAAGCCGCGCGTCGAGGTGCCGCGGAACGTTGTCGTGACGATCGTCTCGCCGACTTCTGCGGGGCGCGTCGCGACGGCATGCAGGCTGTAGTCACACATCGGGTGCTCCTCAATGCAGAGATAGCGACCCGCACCTCTTTTGGAGGCGCAGGCCCCTATCAGAGTGGAAGCACGTGACGGTCTGCCTGGTTGTAGGCAAATCTGCGGCTCGGATCGGCGAGCCGAGATCACATTATCTTTCCCGAATTCAATAGGAACAAAGTTGGCGCGCCTGCATTTGGCAGGCGCGTGTCGGCGGCCTGCAGGCGAAGCCAATGTGCTCAAACAGATTGATCGCGTCGTGGGGGAAAAGGGGGCAATGCTTCTTCGCGCGCCCGGCCGATGACGCCGCTGCGGAGAAGGGGCCGGATAGTCTGTGCAATACCAGAAAGACTATCCAGCCGGAGCGGACCATCATCCGCTCCAATCTCTGATCGGCGATGCCGATCGAAGTCGCGCGCGAGGCGCTAAAGGCTCTTGATCGAGACCTTCCGGACTCAGTACTTGCGGTACAGCCCGACCAGCCGGCCCTGGATGCGCACCCGGTTAGGCGGCAGGATGCGGACCTCGTAGGCGGCGTTGGCGGGCTCCAGCGCGATCGAGGCACCGCGGCGGCGGAAGCGCTTGAGGGTGGCTTCCTCCTCGTCGATCAGGGCCACCACGATGTCGCCGGTCTCGGCGGCGTCCTTGCGCTGGATCAGCGCCATGTCGCCATCGAGGATGCCGGCCTCGACCATGGAGTCGCCGCGCACTTCGAGCGCATAGTGTTCGCCGGAGCCGAGCATGTCGGTCGGCACGCTGATATTGTGGCTGCGGGTCTGCAGCGCCTCGATCGGCGTGCCCGCCGCGATGCGGCCCATCACCGGCACCAGCACCGAACGGGCGCCGTCATCCTCGGCATTGCCGGAGGAGGGGCGCACCTTGCCGAGGGTGCCCTCGATGACGCTGGGGGTGAAGCCGCGGCGGCCGTTGCCGGCAACGCTGCTGCTGCCGCCGAGTTCGGGCAGCTTCAGCACCTCGATGGCGCGGGCGCGGTTGGGCAGCCGGCGGATGAAGCCGCGCTCTTCCAGCGCGGTGATGAGTCGGTGGATGCCGGACTTGGAGCGCAGGTCGAGCGCGTCCTTCATCTCGTCGAACGAGGGCGGCACGCCGGCTTCCTTCAGGCGCTGATCGATGAATCGCAGAAGTTCATACTGTTTGCGGGTCAGCATCTCGATCGATCCTCAATAAGACGGCGTTGACCACCGTCGCGTTTCCAGCCTTGCGCCGATCACCCGATCAAAGCTGAGCGGCTGCAGCGCCTCGACGTTAGAAACAAATCATGAACGAACACTATCTGTTCCATATGTGTTCCGCAACGATTAATTTCCGGTCAACGCGATCAGGACACGTTACAGCGGCAGCCGGAGCACGCTGCAGGGCGTGCCGGCCGACGCGGCGGGGGCATGAGCGGCGCGCACCACGAGGCAGTGGGCGGCGGACAGATTGCCGAGCAGCGAGGAATCCTGGCGGGTCACCGGCGTCGCCACCAGCGCGCCGTCCTCGCGCACCGCCAGCACGGCGCGCAGATAGTCCTCGCGCATGTCGTTGGCGCCGACGTCGCGACCGAGCAGCGCCGGCTCGAGTTCGTGATGGATGTCGCGGCGGCCCTGCAGTGCGCGGATCAGCGGCACCATGAACAGCAGTGCGCAGACATAGGACGACACCGGATTGCCGGGCAGGCCGATCACCCGCATCGGTCCGATCCGTCCGTGCATCATCGGCTTGCCCGGCCGCATCGCGATCTTCCAGAACGCCATGGTGACGCCCTCGGCGGTTAGCGCCTGCTGCACCAGGTCGTGGTCGCCTACCGAGGCGCCGCCGGTGGTAATCAGGATGTCGGCCTGGAGATCGCGGGCGCGGCGGATGCCGGCCACGGTGGCGAGATGCGTATCGGCGGCGATGCCGAGGTCGACGACCTCGGCGCCCTCATGGCGGGCCAGCGCGCGTAGCGCATAGCCGTTGGAATAGACGATCTGGCCGGGGCCGGGGATGCTGCCCGGCATTACCAGTTCGTCGCCGGTGGCCAGCAGCGCGAGTTTCGGACGGCGGCGCACGGGGAGCTCGGGATGGTTCATGCCGGCCGCCAGCGACAGGTCGCGGTCGGTGAGGCGGGCGCCGGCGCGCAGCAGCACGTCGCCGGGGGAGAAGTCGACGCCGGCCGGGCGGATGTGGCGGCCAAGGCGGGCGGCCTCGTGGATGAACACGGTCGCGCCATCGCGCGCGGTGTCCTCCTGGATCACCACGGCATCGGCACCTTCGGGGATCACGCCGCCGGTGAAGATCCGGATCGCCTCATTAGCGCCGAGCACCCGGTCGAACGGCCGGCCGGCGGCGACTTCGCCGATCACCGTGAGCCGCGCATGCTGCGTGGCATCCACGGCGCGCACCGCATAGCCGTCCATCGCCGACATCGCCTGCGGTGGCTGGGTGCGCAGCGAGGCGACATCGCAGGCCAGCACGCGGTGGAAGCAGTCGTCGAGCGCGACCATCTCGTGAGCCAGCGGTTCGGCATCGGCGAGCACCGCGGCCAGCGCGTCGGCAACCGGCATCAAGGCCATCGGCAAAAGTCTCCAGAACCGCCGGTTCGCCGCAGGAGGCTGGCGACCGCATCAGGGCTTCATAGCCCGGCGCCGGAGCGGACGCAAAAATGCAGCCCGGCGGACAGGTCGCTCGTCCGCCCCACGGCTCATTGCCTCTGCCCCTGATAAAACCTCACCCGATAATCCTGTGGCAACACATTCAGCCGCCGCCGGAACGCGCGCCGCAAATGCTCTTCGCTCTGGAATCCGGCGCGCGCCGCGATTTCCTTGATGGGGGCAGCGGATTCTTCCAGCGCTCGTCGGGCTGCCTCGACGCGAAGCTCTTCCACCGCCTTGCCGGGCGTGCGGCCGGTCTTTTGCCGGAACACGCGCGCGAAGGTGCGGGGGCTCATACCGACTCTTTCGGCCAGGATCTCGACACGCAAATCGTGGCGGAGATTATCCTGCATCCAGGTCGAGATGTTTTCAAACGCGCTGTCTTCGGATGACTGCAGGGTGAGCGGCACGCTGAATTGGGCCTGCCCGCCGGGACGCTTGAGAAACACCACCAGCCGGCGTGCGATCCGCATGGCTTCGCGGTGGCCGAGATCATCTTCCAGCAAGGTGAGCGCCAGATCGATGCCGGCCGTCACGCCCGCAGACGTCCAGATGCCGCGGTCGTGCACAAAGACCGGATCGACCAGAACCGAAACATCAGGGTATTGCGCCTTGAGCATGTCGCAGGAGCCCCAATGGGTGACCGCACGTCGCCCGTGAAGCAGGCCGGCTGCGGCCAGGACAAAGGTGCCGGTACAGATCGAGCAGACCCGTCTGGCCTTCGGCGCAGCCAGACGAAACCAGTCGACCAGTGCGGCCTCCGCAGCGGCACGATGAACGCCGGGCCCGCCGCCCACGAGAAGCGTGTCGATGCTGGCAGCGCCGCAGTCGGACAGGGAGGTCGTCATCACCTCCAGGCCGGACGAGGTTTTGACCAGTCCGCCTTTCAACGAGCAGATCTGCCAGACATAGGGCGCACGGCCGGGCTCCGATGTTTCGCAGGCCAGCTCAAAGGCCTGCAGCGGCCCGACGAAGTCGAGCAGCAGGCAATCCTCGAACAGGACGAAGACCAGACGGCGGGCAGCGGCACGGGCCATGACAGAGGCCTTGTCAGAGGATTTGGCAGGAATTGCGTGTTGATTGACATTTCGGCAAGCCCGGTCGCCTGTCAACATCCCCTTCGTTTTCAACGGAGGTGCTGCATGACCGGCAAGCGGATCGAGATCGGAATTCTGTTCTATCCGGGAATGACTCAGCTGGACGTCACCGGGCCTTTCGAAGTCCTTGCGCGCTTGCCGAACGTGCGCGTGCATCTGCTCTGGAAACGCATTGAGCCCGTCATCAGCGACGTCGGCCTGCCGCTGCTGTCGACCACGCGCTTCGCCGATTGTCCGGACCTGGATGTCTTCTGCGTCGGCGGTGGCCCGGGCATGGTCGAGATCATGGATGACGATGATTTCATCGCGTTCGTGCGCGACAAGGGTGGATCAGCCCGCTACATCACTTCGGTTTGCGCAGGGTGCCTGATCCTTGGCGCCGCCGGCCTGCTCGACGGATACCGGTCGGCTTGCCATTGGCTGATGAGCGACCAGCTCGCCGCCTTTGGCGCCATCGCGGTCGACGAACGCGTCGTGATCGACCGCAACCGCATTTCCGGCGGCGGCGTGACCGCCGGCGTCGACTTCGGTTTTCAGCTCGCATCCGAACTGTGCGGCGAGGACGTCGCCAAGAATCTGCAGCTGATGCTGGAATACCAGCCGCAGCCGCCGTTCGACATCACCGTGCAGAATGCGCCGCGTGAACTGATTTCCAAAATGCGCATTGACGCCGAACCGTGGCTTCGCAAGCGCGCGGCGGCGGTGCAGAAGGCGGTTGCAAAGCTCAAATCGCAAGCGAAGACGGCTGCCTGAGCCGCGGGTCAGACGGTCGGAAACACGGCGCCATTTCTGGAAAGATACTTGCATGGTCTGGAGCGGCCGCATGAACGGGGACGTGTGATGCTCAAGGTCGCCGCGCTGTTGATCTCGGGAGTGCTGATCGGATCGATCCCGGTCGCGCGCGCGGCCGAAATTTCCGGCGGCGTGGTGCGGATCGGTATCATCAATGACCAGACCGGGCCATTGTCTGATCTGAGCGGGCCAGGTTCGATCGTTGCCGCCAAGATGGCGGCAGAGGATTTTCAAAAATCAATGCCGTCGATCAAGGTCGAGATTGTCTCGGCAGATCACCAGAACAAGCCTGACATCGGCGTCGGCATCGTCCGGAAATGGTTCGATGTCGATGGCGTCGACATGGTCGCCGATGTCTCCAACTCGGCCGTGGGCCTCGCCATCCAGTCGCTGGCGCGCGACAAGAACAAGATCGCGGTTTATGCGGCCGTCGCGACCACCGAACTTACCGGCAAGCAATGTTCGCGCAACGGGCTGGCCTGGCTGCACGATTCCTACAATCTGGTGTCGGGACCGGTCCGTACGCTGGTCGCCCAGGGCTACGATACCTGGTTCTTCATCGCGGCCGACTACGCGTTCGGCAAGAACATGGTGCTGGAGTCGCAGCGCGTGCTCGCGGCGACCGGCGGCAAGTCGCTCGGCGCCGTGTATCACCCGATCGGCACTGCGGATTACAGCTCCTTCATCCTGCAGGCCCAGGCGTCCGGCGCCAAGATCATCGCGTTTGCCAATGCCGGTGAGCAGTTGGTGACCTTGATGAAACAATGGAACGAGTTCTGCATGAGTGCAGGCAAACAAAAGCCCGTGGCCGAGCTGATGTTCCTCACCGACGTTCATGCCATGGGCCCGAAGATCGCAAAAGGCCTGACGACGCTGACGGCATGGTATTGGGCGCTGAACGACGAGACGCGCGCCTTCGGTCAGCGCTTCTTCAAGCTGCGCGGCACCATGCCCACGGCACCGCAGGCGGCGGTTTACTCAGGCGTGAATCATTATCTGAAATCCGTGGCCGAGGTTGGCAGCGATGCAACGGATCCGGTGCTGGAGAAAATGCGCTCGACGGCAGTCGACGACTTCTATGCGAGGGGGGCGAAGGTGCGCGAGGACGGCAAGCTGGTGCACGACTTCTATTTGGTTCAGGTGAAGGATCCAGCTGACGTCAAGGCCCCCTGGGAGTACTATAACGTGCTTGAAAAAGTGCCGAGCGCCGAGGTTTACGCCAGTCTGGCGGATAGTGAATGCCCACTGGTCAAGCCGGTCCGTTGAGACGGCTGGAGCGTCATCACGCTCCAAACTGGAGCCTTGAACAAGGGGCGAGGGCATAGGGAAGTCCGGCCGAAGGCGTCATCCGCCGCTGTAGTTCAAACGAGATGAATTCCGCCACGCGTGCACCGGGAGACCGGCGCCGGAGCGGACGCAAAACCGCGATCGCGGCAGTATCAGGACTGCTCCGCGAGGCCCAGCGCCGCCAGCGCCTCGGCCACCGATGTCGGCGAGGTCACGTGGACCGCGGTCAGCCCGCAGGCGCGGGCGGCGGCGACGTTCTCGGCGAGGTCGTCGAAGAACACGATGCGCTCGGCCGGCACGCCGATCGCCTTCACGACATGATCGTAGGCCGCGGCGTCCGGCTTGCGCAGCCCGATCGACGAGGACAGGAAGACCTCGCGGAAATGACCGAGCACCTCGGCATGGGCTTGCGAGAAATGCGTCGCGTGGGCGGCGTTGGTGTTGGAGAGGGCATAGAGCGGCAACCGCTCGGCGGCGCGCGCGAGCAGCGGCGCGATGCCGGGCATTTCGCCGATGAAGATCGCGTTCCAGCCCTCGAGGAACTGGGCGTCGGAAATGTCGATGCCGAGCGTCGCGCGCAGGCTCGCGAAGAAAGCTTCATCGCTGATCTGGCCGCGTTCATGGCGCATGTAGTCGTCGCCGCGGGCGAACCGCGTCACCAGATCGGACGGCGTGCAGCCGGCGTGGCCGGCCCAGCATGCGATGGTGCGCTCGAAATCGATGTCGATCACCACGCGGCCGAGATCGAACAGCAGCGCATCGGCGGAATCGGGGGAGAGGGGAGATTGAGTCATGGACGAATTTTACCGAGGTCGGGCGACGGCGCAATGACGGGAGACGTACGCTTTTTCACCTCTCCCCGTCGGGGAGAGGTCGACCGGCGAAGCCGGTCGGGTGAGGGGCTCTGCATTCTCGGGGGAGCGCGGCCCCCTCACCCGGATTGCTTCGCAATCCGACCTCTCCCCAACGGGGAGAGGTGACAAAACATTCGCGTCTCGATCTTGTCCTCACACCAGCGCGCAGATCGTGGCGGCCAGTGCCTGGGTGCGCGGCAACAGGGTGTCGAGGCGGCAGAATTCGGCATCGGTGTGGGCCTTGCCGCCGACCGGGCCGAGGCCGCACAGGGTCGGGATGCCCATCGACGCGGTGAAGCCGGAGTCGGCGTTGCCGCCGGTGAACTCGCCGCCGACGGCGAAGCCGACATGTGCCGCAGCCTTTTGGTACATGGCGAACAAAGCGGCGGAGTGTTTTTCTTCCATCGGCAGGCGTACCGAATTGGGGATCAACTCGGCAGTCGTGCCCGGGACGTCTTCGGCGCGCACAATCTCCGCGATGGCGCGCACCACCTGTTCGCGCTGCTCAAGCGTCACCACGCGAAGGTCGAGTTCGGCTTCGGCCCACGGCGCCACGGTGTTGTGGTTATTGCCGCCCTTGATGAGGCCGACATTGGTGGTGATCCCGGCGGCGTAGTCGGTGAGCGCATGCAGTCGGGTGATTTTTCGCGAAAGCGCTTCTATGGCGCTGGCGCCGTCGGCGTGGTTGACGCCGGCATGCGCAGCGCGGCCGGTGACCTTGATGTGGAACGAGCCGCCGCCCTTGCGGCCGGTCACCACATTGCCGCTGACGCGGCCGGGCTCGGTGTTGAGCACCGCGCGGGCGCCTTGCGCGGCGGCCTCGATGTCGGCGCGGCTGTCCAGCGAACCGATTTCCTCGTCGGCGGTGAAGAGTGCAACGACCGGGAAGGGCAGGCCGCCCACGGCATTGAGCGCGCGCAGCGCAAAGATGTTGGCAACCAGGCCGCCCTTCATGTCGGCAACGCCCGGCCCGTAAGCGAGGTCGCCGGAGCGTGAATACGGCCGCGTCGTCACCGTGCCCTTGGCGAACACCGTGTCGCGATGGCCGAGCAGCAGCACGTGGCCGTTCTGCCGTCCCGGCAGCTCGGCGCGATAGATGTCGCCGAATCCGGTTTTCGGCGTGACGCTGACTTTGATGCCTTCGCCGGTCAGCAGTTCGGCAATGGCGACGCCGACCGCGTCGGTGCCGGCCTTGTCAAAGCTGCTGGAGTCGATGTCGACCAGCCTGTGCAGCAGCGCTTCCATCTCGGCGGCGCGCGGCGCCAGCCACGCAACGACCTTGTCGGTGAGATCGGTGTTCATTTGTTTCGTACCTGATTGTCAACGTAGGGCGGATGAGGCGTAGCCGTAATCCGCCACGTGGATGGGCGGCGGATTACGCCTTTGGCTAATCCGCCCTACGGGCAGCAATGATCCGCGCGCCGTCCTCGCCGACATCGTAGAACAGCCCGGCCATGATCTGCAGCGCCTCGCGGGCGACTGAGCCGAGCAGGTGCTCGTCGGGCGCGTGCTGCGAGCAGGACGGATAGGAATGCGGCACCCAGATCGTGGGGAGGCCGAGAACGTCCGCGAACACGTCGTTGGGCAGCGAGCCGCCGAGGTTCGGCAGCAGCGCCGGCTTCTTGCCGGTGGTCTCTTTGATCGAGGCCAGCGCCCAGTGCACCCAGGGGTCGGTGGGATCGAGCCGGGTGGCGGCGAACGCTTCCTGGCGCGCCGGCTTGACCGACACGCGCTGCAGGCCGTTGGCGTCGAGCTGCGCGCGCACCGCTGGCAGAATGCCGTTGGGATCGGTGCCGACCACGAAGCGCAACTGCATGGTGGCCTTGGCGGTGGGCGGGATCGCGTTCAGCGGCGCTTCCGGCGTGCCGGTCTTGAACGCCAGCACTTCCAGCGTATTCCAGCCGAAGATCTTTTCTTCCGGCGTGAGACCGGGTTCGCCCCAGTCGGGATCGATGACCGGATCGCCCGGGCCCTGACCGATAGTGACGTCGGACAATGCGGCGCGCACCGCGTCGGGCAAAACGGGGCGCAGCGACTCCACGAGGATGCGGCCCTTGCTGTCGACCAGGCAGGCGATGGCGTGGGCGAGCAGGGTGCCGGCATTGGCGAGCACGCCGCCCCAGTTGCCGGAATGGTGGCCGCCTTCGCGCAGATCGACCTCGAGTTCGAAATTCAGCGCGCCGCGCGAGCCGAGAAACACGGTGGGGCGATCGGCGGTCAGGCGCGGGCCGTCGGAGCCGATCAGCACGTCGGACTTCAGTGCGTCGCCTTCGACCTGCGCAATGGCGCGCAGGCCGGGCGAGCCGGCTTCTTCGCCCATCTCGAGGATCAGCTTGCAATTGAAGCCGAGCCTGCCGCCGCGCGCGGCCATCACCTGTTCGAGTGCGGCGAGGTTGATGGTGTGCTGGCCCTTGTTGTCGGCAGTGCCGCGGCCGTACCAGCGGTCGCCCTCGACAATCACCTTCCACGGGTCGAGACCGTCGCGCCACTGAAAAGCGTGGCCCATCACCACGTCGCCGTGGCCGTAGGTCAGCACGGTCGGCAGGCCGTCGGCCTCGTGGCGTTCGGCGATCAGGAACGGGCCGTGTCCGGCGCGGGGATTGTCGACGACGCGGCAGACAAAGCCCATGCGCTCGACGTCCGGGATGATCTGGTCCTTGAGATAGGCATGCAGCATGTCGAGGCGTGGCGTGCTGCCCTGGCTCTCGGTGGGGACGGCGACGCGGCGCGCCAGGTCGGCGATAAACGCGCCATTGTCGAAATAGGTTGTCGCGCGGGCGACGGCGTCTGAGCGGCTCATGAGAGTTGCAGTTCCTGTGGTTGAACGAGATGGCAGGCGGCCCAGCCATCCGGCAGGGCGCGCGTAAGCGGGAAGGTGGTCTGGCAGATGTCAATGGCGGCCGGACAGCGCGGCGTGAACGGACAGCCGGGGTGGTCCGCCAGCGGATTGGGCGCGATCGCGCCGATGCCGGTGTCGGGGACGCCGAGATCGGGATCGGGCGTCAGCACCGACTCCAGCAGAGCGCGCGTATAGGGATGGCGTGGCGCGGCGAACAGCCCGGCGCGGCTGCGCTGCTCGACCAGACGGCCGAGATACATCACCGCCACGCGGTTGGCGAGATGCTCGACCACCGCGAGGTTGTGGCTGATGAAGAAGTAGGTCAGGCCGAGCTCGCGCTTCAGCTCCAGCAGCAGGTTGAGGATCTGGGCCTGCACGGAGACGTCGAGCGCCGAGGTCGGCTCGTCGCAGATCACCACCTCCGGACGCATCACCAGCGCGCGTGCGATGGCGACGCGCTGGCGCTGGCCGCCGGAGAGCTGGCCCGGCGTGGCGTCGAGCATGCGCTTGGGCAGCCCGACCAGGTCGAGCATTTCGATCACTTTTGCCCGGCGCGAGGCGCGGTCGCCGATCCCGTGCACCACCAGCGGCAGTGCGATCAGCTGGCCAATGGATTTTCGCGGGTTGAGCGAGGAATAGGGGTCCTGGAAGATCGGCTGGATGCGGCGCGCCACCGCGACGCGGTTGGTGCTGGAGATCGGTACGCCGTCGATGAGGATCTCGCCTGAGGTCGGCGGCAGCAGGCCGAGCAACATTTTTGCCAGCGTCGACTTGCCGGAGCCGCTCTCACCCACCAGCGCATAGACCTCGCCGCGCTTCACCTGCAGCGACACGTCGGCCACCGCGGTGAGCGTCGCTTTCGGCCGGAACATGCCCTGCGAGATCTCGAAGGTTCGTGTGACGTTGCGCAGTTCGAGGGCGATGTCGCTCATGCCATGGCCTCCAGCGCGGGCAGGCGGATGCAGCGCACATCGTGCTGCGGCTCGGGATGCACCAGCGGAATTTCGGCTTCGCATTCCGCCATGGCGAATGCGCAGCGCGCGCGAAAGGCGCAGCCGTGCTGCGGGCCGATCAGGTTCGGCAATTGCCCGGGGATGGCGCCGAGCGGCGCGCCCGGCGCGGTGCGGCCGGGGATCGGGATGCAGCTCAACAACCCGCGCGTATAAGGATGCAACGGTGCCTTAAAGACGGGCCGCGCCGCGCCGCTCTCGACCACGTCACCGGCATAGAGCACTGCGACCTTGTCGGCGACCCGCGCGACCACGCCGAGATCGTGGCTGATCAGGATCATGGCCATGCCGAACTCGCTCTTGAGATCGGCCAGCAGCCGCAGGATCTGCGCCTGGATGGTGACGTCGAGCGCGGTGGTCGGCTCGTCGGCGATGATCAGGTCGGGGCTGCACATCAGCGCCATGGCGATCATCACGCGCTGCCGCAGCCCGCCCGAGAGCTGGTGCGGATACTGCCGCAGCCGGCTGGCGGCATTGGTGATGCCGACCTTGTCGAGCAGTTGCAAAGCGCGGTCGCGCGCCGCGGCTTCGCTGACAGCCTCGTGGCAGCGCAGCGCCTCGATCAGCTGGTTGCCGATGGTGTAGGCCGGGTTCAGCGAGGTCATCGGCTCCTGAAAGATCATCGCCATGCGGTTGCCGCGCAGCTTGCGCATCTGCGGCTCCCTGATCCCCAGCAGGTCGATGCCGTCGAAGCGAAGACGCGCCGCCGAGCGTACAGCCCGGCGCGGCAGCAGGTCCATCAGCGCCAGCGAGGTCAGCGATTTGCCGGAGCCGCTCTCGCCGACAATGGCCAGCGTCTCGCCGCGCTCGACGGAAAACGAAATCTTTCGCACCGCATGCAGCGTGCCGTTGGGCGTCGCGATATCGACCACGAGGTCGTCGACTTCGAGCAGCGCCATCGGTCAGTTCCTGTTCTCGGGCGCGGTGACGTCGCGCAGCCCGTCGCCGACAAGGTTGATGGCCAGCACCAGCAACACCAGGGCAGTCGCGGGAATGCCGATCACCCAGGCGCTGAAGAACATGTACTGCTTGCCCTCGGCGATCATCAGCCCCCATGACGGCAGCGGCGGCTGCACGCCGAGGCCGAGGAACGACAAGGCGGCTTCCAGCAAAATGGCGTGGGCCATCTCCAGCGTGGCGACCACGATCAGCGCGTTGAGGATGTTGGGCAGGATTTCGGAGAACAGGATGCGCGGAGTCGAGCAGCCGATGGCGCGGGCGGCGGCGACATAGTCGGACTGCGCGATCTGCTGGGTGGCGGAGCGAGTGACCACGGCGAAGCGGTCCCACAGCAACAGGCCTAGCACGACGATCACGCCGTTCAGCGAAGAGCCGACAATGGCCGCGGAGGCCAGCGCCACCAGCACCACCGGCAGCGCCAGCCGCGTGGTGACGACGTAGCTCAGCACGGCATCGATCTTGCCGCCGAAATAGCCGGCGCAGACGCCGAGCAGCGTGCCGATGGTGCCGGAGATCAACACGGTCAATGTGCCGATCATCAGTGAGATGCGGGCGCCGTAGAGCAGGCGGCTGAGATAGTCGCGGCCGAGCTTGTCGGTACCGAGGATATGGTCCCAGCTGCCCTTGAGGTGCCAGACCGGCGGCCTCATGCGGCGCGCCAGATCCTGGGCGTAGGGATCGTGCGGCGCGATCAGCGGCGCCGCCAGCGCCAGCACCACGATGACCAGCAGCATGATGCCGCCGATCATCAGCCCGCTGTGGCGCAGGCTGCGCCGCATGAAGGCCGCAGCCGGGGAACGCGGCGGCGCATCGGTCGGCGCGACGACCTCCGCGGATTTCGCGATCGCAGAAATGTCGGTCATGCCAGCCGGATCCTTGGGTCGAGGAAAGCGTTGGCGACGTCCGCGAGGAAGGTGAGCATGACGTAGAGCAAAGCGAGGATCAGCACCACGGCCTGCACGACGGGGAAATCATTGCGCGCGATGGCTTCCCAGGCGAGGTGGCCGAGCCCTTGCATGGAGAACACCGCCTCGACCACGATGGAGCCGCCGAGCATGAAGCCGAACTGCACCGCCGCCAGCGCCACCACGGGGATGATGGCATTGCGCAGCGCATGCTTGAAGATCACCATGCCGGGCGCGAGACCCTTGGCCCGGGCAGTGCGGATGTAGTCGGCGGACAGCACTTCCAGCATGCCGTTGCGCGACAGCCGCATCACCGCGGGGATGGCGTACCAGCCGAGCGCCACCGAAGGCAGGATGTAGCTCTGCCATGTCGCATTGCCGGACACCGGCAGCCAGCGCAGGTTGACCGAGAACACGATGATCAGGCCAAGGCCGAGGCAGAAGGTAGGCACCGCCTGGCCGATCACCGAAAAGCTCAGCGCCAGCCGGTCGATCCAGGTGCCGCTGTAGACCGCGGCGAGCACGCCGAGCGGCACCGCCACAATGAGCGAGATCAGCAGCGAAATGGCGCCGAGCGTCAGCGTCACCGGGATGCGCGCGGCGACCAGCGAGACGACGCTGTCGCGGAAATAGAATGACGTGCCGAAGTCGAAATGCAGCGCGCGCCACAGCCAGTCGAAATACTGCACCGGCATGGAGCGGTCGAGGCCGAACTGATGGCGGATCACCTCGACCTGCGCGGCTGAGGCTTCCGGGCCGGCGATGGTCATGGCGAGATCGCCGGACAGATGCAGCAGGAGAAAGGCCACGACGGAGACAGTGATCGCGACGGAGATCGCAACAACGAGCCGCTGCAAGGCAAAGCTGAGCATGGGGATTCCTGAGATCGTAGGGTGGGCAAAGGCGCGGTTGCGCCGTGTCCACCGTTCGGAGCGCTACACCGGCGTGGTGGGCACGCCCGCGGGCGCTGCGCGCTCGCGGTCTTTGCCCACCCTACGCCTACGGCTGCGCTATTTCCACTTGGCCATATAGAACCGCGGCAGCTCGTCGGGCTGGCCGGTGAAGGTGAGGTCGCTGGTGAAGGCATAGTTGGCGGGATAGGAGAACAGCGGCATCAGATACTCCTTCTCGGCGATCATCTTCAGCGCGTCGGCATAGAGTTTGAGGCGCTTGTCGGTGTCCACCGTGGTGTCCGCGGTCTTGGTCATCTTCTGCACCTCGGCATCATGGGACATGTCGTCGGCGTCGCCCTTGAACCAGACGCCGGTGAAGGCGGAGACGTCCATCACCGAGAATGAGCCCCAGGTCTGGAAGTTGATGGCCACCTTACCGGAGCGGTTCATTTCGCGGATCGCCGCATATTTCATGAAGTTGAGATTGGCCTGGATGCCCACCGCGCGCAGATAGCCGATCATCGCCTCGGCGATTTCGCGGTCGCGATAGGCGTAGAGTTCGGTCTTGAAGCCCTGGGCGTAGCCGGCTTCGGCCAGCAGTGCCTTGGCCCTGGCGGGGTTGTAGTCATAGACCGGCACGCTCTTGTCGGTGCAGCCGAACTGGTCGATGAAGCAGGCCGAGTTCATCAGCCGCGCGCCGCCGCCCACCAGATTGTCCACCATGCTCTTGCGGTCGATTGCGTAGGCGATGGCCTGGCGCACGCGGACGTCCTTCAGCGGCTCGGCCGCCGGCGTGCGGCCGACCGAATCGAACTGCAGGAAGCCGACGCGCATGGTCTCGGACGACAGCACGGTGATGTTGGGCACCGCCGAGAGCTGCTGTGCCTGGTCCTTCGGCACCCGCCAGATCCAGTCGACGCCGCCGGTCATCAGTTCGGCGAGCCGCGTCTCGGCATCAGGCATCACGCGGAAGATGAGCTTGCCGATCGACGGCTTGCCCAGCGGGCTGCCGTCCCAGTATTTGGTGTTCTTTTCCATCGTCACCGTCTTGCCGGCCTCCGCCGAGGTGATGCGATAGGGGCCTGAGCCGACCGGCGCCTTGGCGAAGCCGTCGATGCCGACTTTTTCGAAATAGGCCTTCGGATAGATCACCACGGGGCCGGCGAGATATTCGATGGCCGCAGGGAACGGGCCGACCAGATGGATGCGGACGCGATCCTCGCCGGTCTTTTCGGCGCTCTTGATCCAGTCGACATTCTGTTTGGTCACGACCTTGGCTTCCGGGCTCACCACATAGTTCAGCGTCCACACCACGTCGTCGGCGGTGAGCGGATCGCCGTTGTGGAACGTGACGCCCTTGCGGATGGTGAGGTCGAGCGTGGTGTCGTCGACCCAGCTCCATTCGGTGGCGAGTTGCGCCTGGTACTTGCCGGTGGCGGGATCGCGGTAGATCAGATTGTCGAACACATGCCGGGCGATGATCACGCCTTCGCGCAGGTTGTTGTGATAGGGGCTGATGTTTTCCGGCTCGGAGTCAGAGACGTAGGTCAGCGTGTCGTTCTTCTTGCCGGCCCAGGCGGCGACGGGAACGCTGACGACCGCGGCCGCCGTGAGCAATCCCGCCAACCTGGAATAAAACACCTTCATCATCACGCTCCTGCTGGATCTGTCCCGGAATTTGGAACCGTCGAAGACGGTTGAAGCGAGCACACCGAAGAACTCCGGCATCTCGTTCTCCCCAATGCCCACGTCGCTGCGCACGGCAACAACCATAGGCCTGGCGTCGGTTTACGAAAGCAATATTCGTGCCCGGAAAATATTTCTGGTGAACAACATCGTCGCGGCAGCGCAGCATGCGTGCTCAGCCAGCGCCGCGGAAGAACGAATGTCTGCAATCCTGCCGGGCTGCGAGGCCGCGTCTCATCTGACAACCGATGTCGCGCCCAGCGACGATGCCCGTTGCGGCACGCGGATCGAAGATGTCCCGCGGATTTGAACATCGTGCTGTCATCGCCGAACAACGTTTGCCAGTCGTGGTTGATCGATGGGCGCAATGAAACTGCCGATGATCGTGGCGTGCTGTCGTGCGGCGGCGCCCGGCAGTTGGCGTCGATGGAGCGCACCTCGCGGCCGAGGCGAGGCAATCGGCGCTTTCGCCGGGTCGACCTGAATCGAGTCCGGCCGGCGCAGCAGGGCACGCGACATATCTCCTATTGCTTTTGCTGTTCATCGTTCAGTCGGACGATCACACGACCGTTGAACTGCTTCGCAAGAAATATCTTGAAACAACTCTGATCGGCTATCGCTAAGAAACACAGCTCCGCGATGAAGGTTCATTAAGAGTTGGAAAATTACCATGATGTCGATGCTGGCGAGATTGAGTTGTCACGTACTATCTTAACGATGAGCGGCAACTCGCAAACGCATCACGAATGGTGTTTTTGACTGGAGTAGCAGATGTCCGTTTCGAGTCTGAGTGGAAGTACAACAAGTAGCGCCGACCTCATCAGCCTGCTGAAACAGACCGCCGCTGCTGCGGTCACCAGCAGCACGTCCTCCACAGCGTCTGCGTCTGACAGCGCAACTGCCGTCTCGACGGCGCCAGCCTCCACCGGTTCGTCAGGATCAGCAAGCTCCGGCGCTGTTAGCAGCGACGTGATGACTGTGTTGTTGAACGAGCAGGCAGCGGCGACGGGTAGCGAAAGCTCGGCAGCCTCACCGACCACCACATCGGCGATATCGAGCGTCTCTCAGACGGGCGGCAATTCCGCCTTGTCCTCGACCGGTGCAACGCAAGAGTCTGGCGGCGCCTCGGCCTCCGGTTCTTCCTCCAGCAGCAGTTCGACGTCGTCCGACGAAGTCTACGATAGTGCTGACACAAACCAGGACGGCAAGGTCTCGGCCGCCGAGCAACGCGCTTACGACGATATGAAGAAGGTGCAACCCAAGACCGCGCCGGCAGCAGGCGACGGATCGAAACCCGAAGCGTCTCAATCCGCCGCCGGCTGACACGGCGGCCTTGTCTTGCAGGGCCATTCCGGGAGAAGATGCCTGACAGCCGCGGCTGGCCCGGGGACGATGGCCGGGCTGCAGCAATCGTCCGACATGGCGCGGCAGACACGGGTCAGATGCCTTGCCGACAAGCACCATGCCCATCTGGCGCGCTGACATCGATGCGCTGGCGTTCCGGCCCGATGGCCACGGCGGCGTCTGCATGGTGCATCGGCGCGCGTTCCGGACGCTCTTGAAGCGCGCGGCGACCGCCGACGACTGCGCGGATTTCTTCCGCTGCCACGAGGCCGCGTTCCACGCGGCGGCGCGCGCCAAGATCGCGCGCGAGGCCGTGGGGCAGGGGACGAATTTTCATCTCACCAGCCGCGATGTCAGCCGGCAGATCGGTATTTTAGCGGTCGCGCGTCCTGTCGATCTCCGCTAGACTGTGGCTCTATCTTGCGAGGATTCCATGCAGCAGACCCAGGCCGCCTCATTTCCGACTGTGACCACTGACGTCAGCGTCGTCGTGCAGGCCGTGCTCGCCATGGCGCTCGGCCTGTTCATCGTCGGCGTGGTCGGGTTTTCGCACATCAGTGCGATTCACAACGCCGCGCATGACGTGCGCCACGCCAACGCGTTCCCCTGCCACTGACGCATGTCGGTTTTTCGGTCGATCGTCTTCTCCGCCGCTTTATCCGGCCTGATCGTCGGCGCGGCCATCACGGCGGCGCAGATGGTCGGCACCGTGCCGCTGATCCAGAAGGCCGAGACCTATGAGCGCAAGGCCGCCGCCCCTGAGGCCGCTGCCCCCGTGCCGGCCGCGCACGATCATGCCACTCATGACCACGCCACGACCGCGGCGCACGACCACGACGGCGCATGGGAGCCCGCCGACGGGCTGCAGCGCAACGCCTTCACAGCCGGTGCCAACATCCTCACCGCGACCGGCTTCGGCCTGCTGCTGAGCGGCATTTTTGCGCTGCGCGGGCATCCGGTGCATTGGCGCGAAGGGCTGTTCTGGGGCCTCGGCGGCTTCGTGGTGTTCACCGCCGCGCCCGGCCTCGGCCTGCCGCCGGAATTGCCAGGCATGCCGGTGGCCGAACTGGCCGCGCGGCAGACCTGGTGGATCGCCACGGCCTGCGCCACCGCTGCCGGGATCGGCCTGCTGACGTTTCGTCGCGAAGCCTGGGCCGCGGCGCTCGGCGTCGGCCTGATCGTGCTGCCGCATCTGATCGGTGCGCCGCAGGCCGCAGAGGCACATACGGACGTGCCCCACGCGCTGGCGCACAGCTTCGTGGTGGCGGCAGTCCTGACCAGCCTGCTGTTCTGGACGCTGCTCGGCGTGTTGAGCAGCCTGGCGTTCCGGCGGATCGCGCGCGCCTGAATAGCAGGTATGCGGGCGGCAATTTCTGCGGGAATTTAGGCCGCTGTTAATACCGCGAGGAGCATCTGTTCGTGCCCGGATAGGCGCGAGGCGAGGTTCATCACGAGCCGCGGCGGCGCCCGGCCCGATGCGCGGATCAGCACGTGTGTGTCGCAGTGAGCCAGCAATACCTGACGGACCGTAGCATGCGCGGCGGCGCCGCCCGGTCGCGATGCAGGCCGGCTGCAGGCCGGGGGACCCGGTGATGTTGACCCTCAAGTCCAGCGCGAGGTCCGGCAGAAAAAAGGGCGACGACGATCATCCCAAAGGACACGGCTGGTTCGTTACCTTCGCCGACCTGATGAGCCTGATGATGAGCTTCTTCGTCATGCTGCTCGCCTTCTCGCACCAGGATATCGAGAAGATGGAGGTCGTCGCGGGCTCGATGCGGCAGGCGTTCGGCGTGCAGAAGGAGGCGCGCTATTCCGGCGTGATCGAGGCCGACGGCGTGCCGACGCGCGGCCGGGTCAAGTATCTGGAGCACGTGTCGCCGGAAGAGGCCAGCAACACGCCGAGCGCCGACGAACATGGCGGCGCCTTCAGCGCCGGCGCGCAATTAATCGCCGACCGCAAGATGGCGCTCGCCTCGGCATCGCTGCGCCAGGCGCTGCAGGACATGCCCGAGCTGGCGGAAATTTCCAGGAACGTGATGCTGGAGGAGACGCCGCAGGGCATCAACCTGCAGATCGTCGATCAGAACGGCCGCGCGATGTTCGCCAATGGCTCCAAGGTCCCGTTGGCGCGAACGCAATTGCTGATGCAGAGACTGGCGGCTCCGCTGCGCGCAACGGCGCTTCGCGTCGCCATCGTCGGCCATGCGGCGGCCGGCGCACCGGAGCGCGCCGATTATGATGCGTTCGACCTGTCATGGGATCGCGCCAATGCGGTGCGCCAGATCCTGGTGCGCGAGGGCCTGCCGGCCGGCCAGCTGTCCATGCTGGCCAGCAAGGGCGACACCGATCCGCTGTATCCCGACAATCCGTCGGCCGCGGCGAACCGCCGCGTCACCATCACCCTGATCCGCGAAAGCCCGCCGGTGCCGCCGGACCTGAAGCCGTAGAAATCGGGGCACGCAAAGCTCTGATCGTCGTGCCGTCGAACTGCAGGGGTGGCCGCGCTCGCAATATCAGCAATCTGGTCGCTCAACAGGCTTGTGCGGCAGTGCAGCATTCGATTAAAATGCGGTAGGCGGGTATGGAGGCTCCATGTTGGCCCCGTTGATCATGCTGATGCTGATACTGGCCGTCGGCTTCGCGGCCGGCTACGGCTATCGCGATTACATCTCGCGCCGCCGCCGGGCCGCCTATCTGCGGAGCCGGCCGGTCCGCTACGACGCCGCGCCTTAGGTCGTTGCACCGTCGCTGACCAGATAGTGGCCGGACTTGCCGCCCTTCTTTTCGACCAGGTGGATCGCCTCGATGCGGACGCCGCGTTCCACCGCCTTGATCATGTCGTAGATGGTCAGGCACGCCACCGACACCGCGGTGAGCGCTTCCATCTCGACGCCGGTGGGGCCGGTGGTCTTCACCGCGGCGCGGACGCGGCAGCCCGGCAGTTTCTTGTCCGGCACGATGTCGACGATCACCTTGGACAGCGCCAGCGGGTGGCACAGCGGAATGAGGTCGGCGGTGCGCTTGGCCGCCATGATGCCGGCGATCCGCGCGGTGCCGAGTACGTCGCCCTTCTTGGCATTGCCGGACACGATCAGCTCCAGCGTCGCCCTGGTCATGATCACCAGCCCCTCGGCCACCGCGAGGCGTTCGGTGGCGGGTTTTTCCGACACGTCGACCATGCGCGCCTCGCCCGCGGAATCGATGTGGGTGAGGGCGGGGGCGTCTTTGGATTTCGATTTCTTGCCGGCCATGATCGTTAATCCCAAGTTCGATTTCTTCCCCTCTCCCCCGCGCGAAGCGAAGCTTCGCTAGGTGGGAGAGGGTGGCCGCGCGTAGCGCGGACGGGTGAGGGGGGAGCCACGAACTCGGCGCGTTGATGCAACCCCTCATCCGTCATGGCCTGCGGCCATGCCACCTTCTCCCACAAGGGGAGAAGGAAGCAAGAAAGAGGAGCGCGTTAAGCCGCGCGCTTCAGCAATGCCTTGGTCGCCGCCGCCACATCTGCTTGCCGCATCAGGCTTTCGCCGACGAGAAACGTGGAGATGCCGACGCGTTCGAGGCGGGCGCAATCCTCGGGGGTGAAGATACCGCTCTCGCCGACCATCAGGCGATCTTTTGGAATCATCGGCGCCAGCATCTCGCTGGTGGCGAGCGAGGTCTCGAAGGTGCGCAGGTTGCGGTTGTTGACGCCGATCATCGGCGACCGCAGGTTCAGCGCGCGCTCCAGCTCGTTCTGGTCGTGCACTTCGAGCAGCACGTCCATGCCGAGATCGATGGCGGCGTCCTCGATGTCAACAGCCGCGGCGTCATCGAGCGCCGCCATGATGATCAGGATGCAGTCGGCACCATGGGCGCGGGCTTCGACTACCTGGTAGGTGTCGAACATGAAATCCTTGCGCAGTACCGGCAGCTTCACTGCGGCGCGGGCGGCGACCATGAAATCCAGATGGCCCTGGAACGACGGCGTGTCGGTCAGCACCGAGAGGCACGCCGCGCCGCCGACCTCGTAGGCTTTCGCCAATGCCGGCGGATCGAAGTCGGCGCGGATCAGTCCCTTGGACGGCGAGGCCTTCTTGATCTCGGCGATCAGCGCGTAGTTGCCCTTGTCGAGCTGGGCGTAAAGCGCGGTCATGAAGCCGCGCGGCGGCGACGCCGTCCTGGCGAGCGCTTCGATCTCGGCGAGCGGATGCGCAAGCTTGGCAGCCGCAATCTCCTCGCGCTTGTAGGCTTCGATCTTGGTCAGGATGTCGGACACGAATATTCCCTCACGGTCAGGCGTTGGAGACCGCGACCAGATGCTTCATCTTCTGCAGCGCAGCGCCGCTGTCGAGCGACTTCTGCCCGAGCGTGACGCCTTCCTTCAGATCCCTGGCCTTGCCGGCGACGATCAGCGCCGCCGCGGCATTCAGCAGGGCGACATCGCGAAACGGGCTCGGCATGCCGTCGAGCACGCTTTGCAGCGCCACTGCATTGGCCTGGGCGTCGCCGCCCTTCAGCGCATCGCCATGGACGCGGGGCAGGCCGGCTTCCTCGGGCGTCACCTCGAAGGTGCGGATGCTGCCGTTTTCCAGCGCCGCGACGAAGGTCGGGCCGGTCAGCGTGATCTCGTCGAGGCCGTCGGAGCCGTGCACCACCCAGGCGCTTTCCGAGCCGAGGTTCTTCAGCACCTGCGCCAGCGGCTGCACCCATTGCCGCGAGAACACGCCGACCATCTGCCGGGTGACGCCGGCGGGATTGGACAGCGGCCCGAGCAGGTTGAAGATGGTGCGGGTGGCGAGCTCGACCCGGGTCGGGCCGACATTCTTCATGGCCGGATGATGGGTCGGCGCGAACATGAAGCCGATGCCGGTCTCGTGGACGCAGTGGCCGACCTGCTCGGGCGTAATGTCGATCTTGATGCCCAGCGCGGCCAGCACGTCGGCGGCGCCGGATTTCGACGACAGTGCGCGGTTGCCATGCTTCGCCACCGGGACGCCGCAGCCCGCGACGATGAAGGACGCGCAGGTGGAGACATTGACCGAGCCGGAGCCGTCGCCGCCGGTGCCGACCACATCGACGGAATCCTTGGGCGCGTCGACCCGCAGCATCTTGCTGCGCATGGCGGACACCGCGCCGGTGATCTCGTCGACGGTTTCGCCGCGCACCCGCAGCGCCATCAGGAGACCGCCCATCTGCGACGGGGTGGCTTCGCCCGACATCATGCTGTCGAACGCCGCCGCCGCTTCATCGCGCGACAGCGTGGCGCCGGTGGCGACTTTGCCGATGATTGCCCTGAGATTATCCATCACGTGCTTTCAGAGTGGTGCGGGACCCTCATGGTGAGGAGCGCGCCAACGGCGCGCGTCTCGAACCATGAGCTGGAACGCCATCCTTCGAGACGCGGCCTCAGGATGAGGCAGTGTATGTCTCGCGATCCGAGACTTATTTCAAGCTTCAGTTCGTGCTGGTGCCCGCACCCGTCGCAAGCGCAAAGGCTTCCTGGTTGATGCGGGTGCCGATCTCGGATTCGATCTTGCTGACATACTGCGCCACCTGCTCGTCGGTGAGACCGCGCTGCAGGGTCTCCTTCAGCTTCTTGGCTTCGTCTGAGGCCATGTCCAGCGCCGGCGCCGTGACGTCGGTGACGCGGTAGACGATCCATTCGGCGGAAGTGGCGCCCTGGGCGGTGCCGGCGGCATCCTTGGCGCTGCGGAACGCCGCCTCCACGACGCTGCCGGACAGGCCGGGCACGGTGGCGTCGCGCTTGAACGGCGCCGAGGTCTCCAGCTTGAGGCTGGCCGCCGCGGCCACGTCGGCGAATTGGGCGGACGGACCGAGTTTCTCGACCATCTCGGCGGCCTTGCTGCGCAGCCGGCCGGAGATCTGGTCGTCGCGCCAGCGCGCGAGCACCTGGTCCTTGACCTCGTCGAGGCTGCGGTCACGCGACGCCGTGATGCCGAGCACGTCGAACCAGACATAGCCGCCGCCAACCTGCAGCGCGTCGTTGTCGACGCCGACATTGCTGGCAAAGGCCTGCGATACGAGGTCGGTGCCGGCCGGCAGGCCGGCCACGGGCTGGCCGTCCGGGGTGCGGCCGGAGCGATCGACCGCCTCGACAGTGACGGCGGTCAGGCCGAGCTTCTTGGCGGCCTCGACCAGGCTGGATCCGCCGCCGCGCTCGTCTTCCATCTTGTTGTGCAGGTCGGCGACCGCGGCGCGGGCGCGTTCGATGGCGAGGTCGCGCTTCACGGTGGCGGCGACGCTGTCATAGCTCGGCTCGGAGCCGGGCTGGATCTTGCCGACCTTGACCAGCACGGTGCCGAAGCGGCCCTGCACGGGCTCGCTGATGGCGTCCGGCGCCAGCGCGAATGCCGCATCGGCCACGGTGGGATCGATGATGCCGGCCTTGGCCACCATGCCGAGATCGAGATCGGCCGGCGTCATGCCGCGCTCCTTGGCGAGGTCCTCGAACGAGAAGGTCGGGCTCAATTTGGCGCGGGCGGCCTGCGCCTCGGCGAGCGACGGAAACACCATCTGCGAGATCTGGCGCTGCTCCGGCGTCGACATCTTGGCCTTGCTGGCCTCGAATGCCTTCCTGGCGTCGTCGTCGGACACCACCGACCACTTGGCCATTTCCTCGGGGGTCATCACCACGAAGGCGATCTTGCGATATTCGGGGGCGCGGAACTGGGTCTTGCGCTCCTCGAAATAGGCCGCCAGCGCCTCGGGCGAGGGCGCCTCGACGGTGCCGGCCTGGGCGGCGTCGAGCTTGACGTATTCGATGGTGCGCTGCTCGTTCTGGAACCGGGACAGCGCCTCGATCAGCGTTTTCGGCGGCTCGGCACCGGCGGTGACGGTGCCGGCGATCTGGCGGCGCAGCGAGACCTTGCGCTGCTCGGCGATGTAGCGCTGCTCCGTATAGCCGAGCGAGCGGATCAGCTGCTGGAAGCGGGCGCCGTCGAAAGCCCCGGTGGAGCCCTTGAAGTTCGGGTCGGCAACGATCTGGCGCATCACCTCGGCGTCGGAAACGCCAAGGCCCTTGCGGCGGGCGTCCTCATCGAGCGCGGCTTCGGCGATCACCTGCTGCAGCACCTGACGGTCGAGGCCGAAGGCGCGGGCCTGTTCCGAGGTCAGGGGGCGGCCGAACTGGCGGCCGATCTGCTGCAGCTTGTCGGTGTAGAGCTGGCGGAACTGCTCGGTGGTGATTTCGGTGTTGCCGATCTTGGCCAGCGAGGACTGGCCGTAGCCCTTGAAGATGTCGGCGATTCCCCACACCGCGAAGCTGAGGATCAGCACGCCCATCACGACGCTCATAATGGTCTTGCCGAGCCAGTTGGATGAGGCTTTGCGTATTCCTCGAAGCATGGGGTCATCTTATTTGTCAGGAGGGAGACCGGCTCGCGCCTGCAGCGGAATCCGCAAGAGGGCGTCGCCAAGTTGGAGATGCATCATAAAGTGGCCGTCGCCCGCTCGCAACCGGCCCGCGTGGACGGATTGAGGCGGACCGGGCCGGCTCGGTAGGAGCCGAATGGAACTTTTTGACCGCCGCCGCCTTCTTCCGGCGCAGGCCTGTCGCCGGGGAGCACATATGCATACGGTATTGCGATCGGGGATGCTCCTGCTGGGGCTGGCCATGGCCGCCGCGACAGCGGCGGCGCAGGCGCCTGCGACACCCAGCACCACGGCCGCGCCGTTGCCGGGCGCCAACAGTTTTGCGGAGCCGCAGGCCCGCAAACTGATCGAATCGCGTGGCTACTCCGAGGTGTCGCCGCTGGTGAACGAC
>LNAP01001489.1_pt1 | contig 24699 bp, 25 predicted proteins | sample 602601 | NCBI WGS metagenome assembly LNAP01 (sample SAMN02440304, study PRJNA202911) | soil metagenome | biome: Subtropical and temperate rainforests or woodlands; isolation source: soil samples (1 kg each in a 20% v/v slurry with milli Q water) were... ...
GACTTCTTCAATCGCGATCCCGTCGTCCACACTTGGACCTACAAACTTGACAAGGCCGCTTGATATGATTCGAATTTCAAAATCGCTGATCTAGATAGCTAAACGGTCGGTTCCCCGTGTCAAGCTGGCCCTCGGGCGTCGGAATATTCATGCGATTGGCAACTCGTCTTTATGCGGTGCTCTGCGTCATGGCCGTGACGTTGGTGCCGCCGGTTGGCAGGGCTGCCGTGGAGGACGCGTCGCCTGCGACGACGGGCGGCGGGATCGCGAGGCCAAGCGTGGAAGAACTCGCCATCCCCAGCGATGCCAACAAGGGCATGTTCCAAAAACCAGCGGACAATGCCCGCGAGACCGATACCCGCGAGGCGATGTGCCTGATGATCGAGTCGGCCGCGAAAGCCAACGATCTGCCGCTCGAGTTTTTCGCCCGCGTGATCTGGCAGGAAAGCCGATTTCAATCCGACGCGGTCGGACCGGTCACGCGCAACGGCCAGCGCGCGCAGGGCATTGCGCAGTTCATGCCGGGTACCGCCAACGAGCGCCGCCTGCTCGATCCCTTCGATCCCGTGCAGGCGCTGCCGAAATCCGCGGAGTTTTTGGCCGAATTGCGTAGCCAGTTCGGCAATCTCGGGCTGGCGGCCGCGGCCTACAATGCCGGACCGCGGCGGGTGCAGGAATGGCTCGCGGGCTCCGGCTATATGCCGCAGGAGACGCGCAACTACGTCGTCGCCATCACCGGCAGCACGGTCGACGAGTGGGCCACCGCCAGCAAGAACGGCAAGATGCCTGATCGCGCGCCGAGCAGCAGTTGCCGCGAACTGATGGCGTTGCTGCGGCGCGCGCCCAATCCCTTCGTCACGCAACTCGAACAGCATGTGACGCTCGCCGCCGCCAAGCTATGGGGCGTGCAGCTCGCCGCCGGCTTCGATCGCAACAAGGCGCTCGCGATGTATTCCCGCGCCATGAAGCGATTGAGCGCCGTGATCGGCGATCAGGACCCGAGCCTTATGGGCACGGTATGGCGAAGCCGGGGCACCCGCACGTTCTATCAGGTGCGGATCGGCGCCGACACGCGCCCTGCCGCCGACGATCTCTGCAACCGCATCCGCCGCGCCGGCGGCGCCTGCCTGGTGTTGCGAAACATGAACGTCAAGGGTTGATCCGATCGCACGCATGACAGCCTTGAAGCGGGCTTTCTTGACGTTGGGCTGTTTCGTCAGCCCTATGCCGCGGACGACTCATCCCATTCCGGTCAACTGTGCCGCTTCCGTCTCTCGATTCTCCCCAATGGCAGAGCTCCTTTCGCGCCTTCGCGTGGGGCATGCGTTTGGTTGCTTCCACCGTTCTCACACTGGTGCTGTTTGCGACCTATCTCGGTATCGGCGCGCTCGCGCACGATACGCATTTCTCTCTCGCATGGGCGCTCGCGAGCACGGCATTCGTCTGGGCCGGACCGGCGCAGATCATCCTGATCTCGACGCTCGGCTCGGGTGCCACGGTCGTGCAGGCGGCCATCGCCGTCACCGTCAGCGCGATCAGGCTGTTTCCGATGGTGGTGTCGGTATTGCCGATGATGCGCACGCCGCAGACCAAGCGGCGGCACCTGATATTGGTGGCGCATCTCACCGCGGTGACGCTGTGGGTCGAGTGCTTTCGCTTCCTGCCACAGGTGCCGCGCGAGCGGCGGATCGCGTTCATCCACGGGCTCGGCGGCGGTCTGGTTTCGGTGTGCCTGGTGGCGACCACGATCGGCTACGGTCTCGCGGCCAATCTTTCGCCACTTCTGGCTGCCGGCATATTGATGCTGACGCCGCTGGCATTTCTGTTCTCCACCGCCCGCAACTGCCGCGAACTCGCCGATGTCGTGGCGCTGGTGTTGGGACTGGCGTTGTTTCCGCTGGCGGCGAAGCTCAACAGCGGCGTCGATATCCTGATCAGCGGCGTGGCGGCCGGCACCATCGCCTATGGCGTCCACCGGTGGCGGGCGTGGCCATGAGCGATTTTATCGGCGACTGGCACGCGTTGCTGATCCTGCTGGTCGCGGGCGTCATTCCCAACCAGATTTGGCGCATGCTCGGACTATGGTTCGGTGGCGGCATCGACGAAGGCTCGGAACTGCTGGTGTGGGTGAGGGCGGTGGCGACCGCCATCCTGGCCGGTGTCATCGCGCAGATCGTGGTCGAGCCGCCGGGCGCGCTGGCGAGCGTGCCGGGATGGCTGCGCTACAGCGCCGTGGCCGCGGGGTTTGTGGTTTTCATGCTGGCGCGCCGGTCGATCTTTGCCGGCGTGATCTGCGGCGAAATCGTCATGCTTGCTGGCAAATGGTGGCTCGGATAATGACATAACGGGCTTGGCGAGAGGTTGCGATGGTTCGAGAGAGTGAAATCCGCGACGGCGAACTCACCGTCGATATGCCCGCGGCGCGTGACGCGGGCCTGGTCTTCATCGGCCGCATCCGCACGCCCTGGACCTCCCGGCTGGATACGCCGCGGCAAGGCCGTCACGACGGCCCGGTCTGCCGGCTGGAGATTTTCGAGCCCTGGGTGCCCGCGATCAAGGGCGTCGACTTCTACTCGAACCTGGAAGTGATCTACTGGCTGCATCTGTCGCGCCGGGACCTCGTGCTGCAAAGCCCGAAGAACAACAAATCGACCCGCGGTACCTTCTCGCTGCGCTCGCCGGTGCGGCCCAATCCGATCGGCACCTCGATCGTCAAGCTGGTCCGCGTCGAGGGTTCGACCATTCTGGTGCGCGGCCTCGATTGCCTCGACGAGACGCCTCTGCTCGACGTCAAGCCCGACCGCTGCGAATTCACCCCGCTGGCCCCGCCGCAGGCCGGTGATTTCGAGACGGAGTAGGGCGCGTGTATCACATCACGCTAGCGCCGCGATCAGTTTCGTCGCGGTGTCTTCCAGCACCTTGACGTCTTCCTTGCGGCTGGCCGGCGGCAACAGGCCGACGCCGTCGTGGCGCGGCATCACGTGCATGTGCAGGTGAAACACCACCTGTCCGCCGGCAGCCTCATTGAATTGCTGCACGGTGATGCCGTCGGCCTGGAACGCCTTCATCGCGGCGGCCGCGATCTTGTGGGTGGCGCGGGCGACGTGGGCGTAATCATCGGGCGTGATATCGAGGATGTTGCGGGCCGGTGCTTTCGGGATCACCAGCGTGTGTCCGGGCGAGCGCGGCATGATGTCGAGAAACGCCAGCACGTGGTCGTTCTCATAGACTTTGTGGCAGGGAAACTCGCCGCGCAGGATTTTCGCGAAGATGTTGTTGGGGTCGTAGGCGGGCATGGCGCGGCTCCTGGGGTCTCGTCCTGATTTGCTGGTTGTATCCGAAACATCAGGCTTCGTCCGCATCCTTGCGGAACGGCCCTGCGTCGGTGAGCTCGCGGCCGGCCTCGGCGACATAGGCGCGCTCGCGCTTGAGGTAATCGGCGATGGCATGGCGCAGGCCCGGATCGGCGATGTAGTGCGCGGAGTAGGTGGTTTGCGGCAGGTAACCGCGTGCGAGCTTGTGCTCGCCCTGCGCGCCGGCCTCGACGATCTTCAGGCCGCGCTGGATCGCAAAGTCGATCGCCTGATAGTAGCAGACCTCGAAATGCAGGAACGGATGGTGCTCGATCGCGCCCCAGTTGCGGCCGAACAGCGTATCGGAACCGACGAAATTGATGGCGCCCGCGATCCAGCGGTTGTTGCGCCGGGCCATCACCAGCAGCACGTCCTCAGCCATGCTTTCGCCGATCAGCGAAAAGAACTTGCGGGTGAGATACGGCCGGCCCCATTTCCGCGACCCGGTATCCATGTAGAAATCGAAGAACGCGTCCCAGGCGTCTTCAGTGATGTCGCTGCCGTTCAGCGCGTGGATGGTAATGCCGGCAGAGAGCGCTTCGCGGCGTTCGCGCTTGATCGCCTTGCGGTGCCGCGAGTTGAGCGAACCAAGGAAATCATCAAAACAGCCGTAGCCGTTGTTGTGCCAGTGAAACTGCTGGTCGGTACGCTGCAGGAACCCGCAAGTGCCCAGGAATTTCGCTTCTGCTTCGCGCGCGAAGGTGACGTGGACCGATGAGGCCTTGGTCGCCTCGCACAGCGCGACCAGTCCGCTCGCAAGTGCGGTGCCGATCTGCTCGCGATCGACGCCGTCGCGGATCAGGAGGCGCGGCCCGGTCGCGGGGGTGAAGGGAACCGAGGCTTGCAGCTTCGGATAATAGCGGCCGCCGGCGCGCTCATAGGCATCGGCCCAGCCGCGGTCGAACACGTATTCGCCCTGCGAGTGCGATTTCAGATAACAGGGCACGATGCCGGCGATCGTGCCGTCGAGCCGGGCGAGCAGGTGACGCGGCCCCCAGCCGGTCTGCGCGGTGGCGGACCCGGATTCTTCGATCGCCAAGAAAAATTCGTGCGAAACAAAGGGGTTATAGTGAGTTTTTGAGTTGGCGCAGGAGCTGGCCGGGGCGTCCGAAAGCGTGTCGAGGCCGTTGAGGCTAGCTGGCCCCGAGGCAGGATTGGCGCACGCATTCCAATCGCCAGGCGGGACATCCCTGACGGACGATACGGCTTCGAGGGTGATTTCGGATGACGCCATCGATGAGTTTTGAACCGGCCACATGGTGCGATCAGCCATCGCGCATGGTGACCAACACGAGTAAAGATCGGCCATCGTGCCCATGACTTCAAGGGTGTGCGGCGCACATCAGGTTCCCGGACGGAAACCTTCGAAGATCATCTGATCGGCGTAGCGCGCTGCCCGTTGGCGCTGCTCCGGCGTGCGCACGGTCCAGGCCAGCAGCGGCAGGCCGAAGATGTTGCGGGCGATCCACGGCGCGGGCGCCGGCAACTGATCGACCCAGAACGCGACGAAATTTGGCCGGGTGCGGAACGCGTGACGGAGATGCAGCATGCTCGCACGCTGCTCCGGTGCCAGTTTTTTCCAGTAGTCGTCGTCATAATTGCGCTGGGCGATGATGCCGCGGGGCAGCGCCGGCATTTTCTCGCGCAACGCCAGCACCTGATCCGGGTCGAACGACATTCCCACTACGGGGCCGGAATAGGACGCGAGGACCTCCGCCATCCGCGCCACCAGCTTGCGGTCGCCGTCGAAATGACTCTTGACCTCGATCACCAGCGGCGCGCGGCCGGCGACCAGCGTGCAGAGGTCGCCGAGCGACATCATCCGCTCCGGCGTGTCCTTGAATCTGACGGCCTTGAGCTCTGCCGCGGACTTGCCGAGCAGCGCGCCGGAGCCTTCGGTGAGGCGGCCGAGCGCATCGTCATGATGCACCATCGCCTCGCCATCCGCGGTGAGCTGTATGTCGACTTCGATATTGAAATTTCCGTCGATCGCGGCCTGGACCGCGCTCGGCATGTTTTCGATAACGCCGCGCGCGGCATCGTGCAGGCCGCGATGGGCCACGGGCCGGGCCGTCAGCCAGTCAGGCGCGCGCATCGCGCGGGCGCCTTACGAGACCTCGAATATCCCCTCGACCTCGACCGCGGCGTCGGCCGGCAGCGAGGCGACGCCGACGGTGGTGCGGGCGTGGCGGCCCTTGTCGCCGAACGCCGCGACCATCAGGTCGGAGGCGCCGTTCAGCACCTTCGGTCCGTCGAGGAAGTCCGGCGCCGAATTGATGAAGCCGCCGAGCCGCACCACGCGGGCCACCTTGTCGAGGTCTCCGAGCGCCGCCTTGACCTGGGCCAGCAGGTTGATGGCGCAGCCGCGGGCCGCGGCCTGGCCTTGTTCGATGGTGACGCCGGCGCCGAGCTTGCCCTTGGCGATCAACTTGCCTTCCGGATTGAAGCAAACCTGGCCGGACACGAACAGCAGATTTCCGGTACGCACGAAACCGACATAATTCGCCACCGGACTCGGGGCCTCATGCAAGACCACGCCCTGTGCCGCCAGTTTCTGTTCGACCGTACCCGCCATGTTTCGTCCCCGTTTTGCCTTCACCTGCACCCGATACAATCCGGTCGGGCCACCTTGTTTCGCCCATCGCCCAGTCACATGCAAGCGAGCGCAGATCGGCGGTGAAATGCCGAAAAACATGGCAGTAAGGCGGTTGGTTCTAAACAATTCCGTGAAGATGCCGCAGTTGCGGCGCAACAGGCCGGTCGTTAGTGTGACGAATCCTTAAACCTCCCCAAGGAAAAACGTATGGTTCGCTTGTTCCGGAATGTGCTGGCGATCACCGCCGTCGGCCTTTCGTCGACATTTGCCGGTGCAAGCGCCGAGGCGGCGGCAAGGGGGTTTCTCCCGCATCAGGCGCTTTACGAGCTCAGTCTGGTGAAGTCGCGGGGGTCCAACTCCGTCAACGGCGCGCGCGGACGCATTCTCTATAATTTCTCGGGCAGTGCCTGCGAAGGCTACACCTCGGAATTCAGGCAGGTCTCCGAGCTCAACAGCGGCGAGGGCAAGGTGACGCTGAGCGACCTGCGCTCGACTTCCTGGGAGGATGGCGCCGGCATGAGCTATCGCTTCAAGATCGATACCAGGATGAACGATACCGACTCCAGCCCAGTCGACGGTATCGCAGAGCGGTCCGGCGACCATATCAATGTCAAACTGAAGCAACCGGTGGCCAAGACCTTCACGCTCGATGGCTCGACGGTATTTCCGACCGAGCAGATCCAGCGCATCATCGCCGCCGCGCGGGAAGGCAAGTCCCTGCTTGAGCTGACGGTCTATGACGGCTCCGACAACGGCGAAAAAGTCTACAATACGCTGTCGGTGATCGGGCAGCCGATCCCCGGCGATCGCACCATTGCGTCGCCCGATCCATCCACCGCAAACGATGTGATGAAATCGCTGACTCGCTGGCCGGTCACGGTGAGCTATTACGACCGCGATGCCAAAGCCAAGGACGGCGAACAGACGCCGGTCTACGCGATGTCGTTCGAGCTGTACGAGAACGGCGTCTCCCGCGCGCTGGTGCTGGACTACAACGACTTCGTCATTTCCGGCGTGCTGGGCAAGTTCGACGTCAAGGATGCGAAGCCGTGTAAGTGACGGCGCAGCCGTCATTCCGCTCAGGCGCCGTAAGGTGGGCAAAGGCGCACTTGCGCCGTGCCCACCTTTTTTTGTTTGGAGATTTTGGTGGGCACGCTGCGCTTTGCCCACCCTACGGCTCTGCCGTCATTGCGAGCGCAGCGAAGCAATCCATCTCGCCACGCGTAAAGAAAGAATGGATTGCTTCGTCGCAAGTGCTCCTCGCAACGACGACGATAAGCACCTCCGACGCTACTCCGCCTTTTCAGGTCCCTCATACGCAATCCCCCTGATCACAGCGGCATTTCCAAATTTCTTCCGCAGATTATCCATTGCGCGCTCGGCGTGGGCCGAGCGGCGGTCGAGCATGTCGGTGTCGTCGGCCTGCGAGCCCGGGCGGAGCGCGCTGACGCCAGTGCCCATCAGGCGAAACGACGTGCCGTCGATTTCCTTGGCCAGCATCTCGCGCGACACGGCAAAGATCTTCGCCGCCAGTTGGGTCGGGGCGTGGAGCGATTGCGAGCGGGTGCGCTGCCGGAAATCGGCGGTCTTCAGCTTCAGCGTGATGGTCAACCCTGAAAGATCGCTGCCTTTGAGACGCGACGACACCTTCTCCGACAGCCGCCACAACGTCTTTTCCAGGGTGCCAAAGTCACGGATGTCGGTCTCGAACGTGGTCTCGTTCGAAATGGTCTTGGCGCCGCGGTCGGGCACTACGCGGCGATCGTCGATGCCGCGCGCCAGCCGCCACAGCCTGCGGCCCTCGGTCGCGAACTGCCGCATCATCTCGATCTCGTCGGCGCGTTGCAGATCTGCGATGGTGCGGAAACCGCGCTGCAATAGCCTTTCCTGCGTCGCAGGACCTACGCCGAAAATGAATCCGACCGGCTTGTCCGCCAGCATCGTCCGCGCCTCGTCCTGATCGAGCGTCGCAAAGCCGCGCGGCTTGTCCAGATCGGAGGCGATCTTGGCGAGGAACTTGTTGCAGGAGAGGCCGACCGAAACCGTGATGCCGATGTTGCGCTCGACCTCGCGGGCAAAGCGCGCCAGCACCTTCGCCGGAATCATGCCGTGAACGCGCTCCGTGCCGGCCAGATCCAGAAACGCCTCGTCGATCGACAGCGGCTCGACCAGCGGGGTCAGTGCCTGCATGGCATGGCGAACCTCGCGGCCGACCCGGACGTATTTGGCCATGTCCGGCCGGATCACGGCGGCCTGCGGACACAGCGCCAGCGCCTTGAACATCGGCATCGCCGAGCGCACACCAAATGTGCGGGAAATGTAGCAGGCGGCCGAGACCACGCCGCGCTTGCCGCCGCCGATGATGACGGGTTTGTCGGCAAGCTCCGGATTGTCGCGTTTCTCCACCGTCGCGTAGAACGCATCGCAGTCGATATGGGCAAGCGTCAGCGACGGTAGCGCATGGTGACGGACGAGGCGCGGCGAACCGCAAGCGCTGCATCGCCTCGCCGCAATGTCGAGATCACCAAGGCAATCCCGGCAAAAGCAGGTCGGCCCGCTAAGCGCTGGTGCGGCTGATGTCACGGCACGTCGCGCTCCCATTGCGGATCGTTCAATGCCTGATGGGCGGCTGCGATATTGGTCGGGTGAAGCTGCGAGGCGGCCGCGAACGCCTTCACGGTGGCATCGTCGCGCATCACGAAATCAAGCACCGAGGCGAGAAACCGCGGGTCGGCGGCCGCCGTGCGCAGGGTCTCCGGGCCGATTCCGCTCTCGGCCAGGAACAGACCCAGCCGCTCGGGCTCACCGGCGACAAAGGAAAGTGCCTGAATCGCAACAATTTCAGCAACTTCCCGTGGGTTTTTAACAGGCTTTTTCAACGGATGTATTTGCCTTTCGCTAACTTATGGTCTCTAGTTTGGGAACCATCATGCCCGAGTCTGCGAAACGTGTTCAAGCAAGTGGAAACCACATCGCATAAAGATGGCCCTCGGACTTAACGGGTTAGAGCGAATCTGGCGCTAGTTTGAATATACATTTCGACACGCCCGGCGGCGGTGCCTGACGCACCGTGGCGCGGGCCTGTTTCCTTAGGGATTGGAGGGACGGGATGGCAAGAACCGTCCTGATCGTGGAGGACAATGAGCTCAATATGAAGCTCTTTCGCGATCTATTGGAGGCGCATGGCTATAAGACCTCTGGCACCAGCAACGGTTTCGAGGCGCTCGATCTGGTCCGCAAGCTTCGTCCCGATTTGATCCTGATGGATATTCAGCTTCCGCAGGTTTCCGGCCTCGAAGTGACCCGTTGGATCAAGGACGATCCGGAGTTGCGCTCGATCCCGGTGGTGGCGGTCACGGCATTTGCGATGAAGGGCGACGAGGAACGCATCCGCGAAGGCGGCTGCGAGGCGTATTTGTCCAAGCCAATTTCCGTCGGCAAGTTTATTGAAACCGTTCGGCGATTTATCGGCTAGCGGGTAGGGAGTGAATTTGGATGTCTGCGCGTATCCTGGTGGTCGATGACGTCCCCGCCAACGTCAAGCTTTTGGAAGCACGGCTTTCGGCCGAATATTTCGATGTGCTGACCGCATGCAACGGCGCCGAGGCGCTCGAGATCTGCACGCGCGCCGAATGCGACATCATCCTGCTCGACGTGATGATGCCCGATATCGACGGTTTCGAGGTCTGCCGCCGGCTGAAGTCCAATCCGGCGACGCATTTCATCCCGGTGGTGATGGTGACGGCGCTCGACAGTCCGGCCGACCGCGTGCGCGGGCTCGAGGCCGGCGCCGATGATTTCCTGACCAAGCCGGTATCCGACATCGTTCTGATCGCGCGGGTGCGCTCGCTGACGCGCCTGAAGATGATGACCGACGAATTGCGCATGCGCGCCATCACCTCGCTCGAGATCGGCGTGCAGGCGCCGGAGCGCAGCGCGGTTGCCGACACCGGGAAGGGCGGCCGCATCCTTCTGGTCGACGATCGGCCGTCGTCCTATGAACGGCTGGCGCCGGTGCTGAGCGCCGAGCATACCGTCGACGTCGAAACCAATCCTTCCGAAGCCTTGTTCCATGCCGCCGACGGTAACTATGATCTGCTGATCGTCTCGCTCGGGCTCGATAATTTCGACGGCCTGCGGCTATGCAGCCAGGCGCGCTCGCTGGAGCGCACCCGCCAGGTGCCGATACTGGCGATCGCGGATGCCGACAACAATAAGCGGCTGCTTCGCGGCCTCGAGATCGGCGTCAACGATTACCTGCTGCGCCCGGTCGACAAGAACGAGTTGCTGGCGCGCGCGCGCACGCAAATCCGCAAGCGGCGTTACACCGACCATCTGCGCGACAACGTGCAGAACTCGATCGAGATGGCGATCACCGATGCGCTGACCGGACTGCACAACCGCCGTTACATGGAAAGCCATCTGGGGACGTTGGCCGAGCAGGCCTCCAGCCGCGGCAAGCCCTTGGCGCTGATGATGCTCGACATCGACTACTTCAAGTCGATCAACGACAATTACGGCCACGACGCCGGCGACGACGTGCTGCGCGAATTCGCGGTGCGGATCCGCAAGTCGATCCGCGGCATCGATCTCGCCTGCCGCTACGGCGGCGAGGAATTCGTCATCGTGATGCCCGAGACCGATTTGCATGTGGCGGGCATGGTCGCCGAACGGCTGCGCCGCTCGATCGCCGGCGAGCCGTTTGCCGTGCACAAGGGCACCAAGCGCATCGAGGTCACGATCTCGATCGGCCTCTCGACGCTGGAGCTCAAGGGAGAGCCGGTCGGCGACGTGCTCAAGCGCGCCGACACCGCGCTCTACAGGGCAAAACACGACGGTCGCAACCGCGTGGTGGCAGCTGCGGCGTAAGCGCACGCTCCCGTTTCGATCACGCCGCCGAGCGAATCGTGTCGAGAAATTTGCCGACTTCGAGCTTGAGGCGATGGCTCTCACTGGAGAGCGACTGTGCCGACGAGAGGACCTGCGACGATGCCGAGCCGGTCTCGCTGGCTCCGCGGCTTACCTCGCCGATATTGGACGCCACCCTGGCGGTCCCGCCTGCCACCTCCTGGGCGTTGCGCGAGATTTCCTGGGTGGCGGCATGCTGTTCTTCAACCGCCGCGGCAATGGTTGCGCCGATCTCGGAAATCCGCCTGATGGTACCGCCGATCTTCTTGATGGCCGCCACCGAAGCCTGCGTTGCCGCCTGAATACCCAGGATATGCTGGCCGATATCGTCGGTGGCCTTGGCGGTTTGGGCTGCAAGCGCCTTGACCTCCGAGGCGACCACGGCAAAGCCGCGGCCGGCCTCGCCGGCGCGTGCCGCTTCGATGGTCGCATTCAAGGCCAGAAGGTTGGTCTGCTCGGCGATGGACGTGATGAATTTGAGGACGTCGCCGATGCGTTCGGCCGTGCGGGAGAGTTCGCTGATATCAGCATCGGTCTGTTCAGCCTGTTGCACCGCCTCTTCGGCGATCGCGGCGGACTCGGTCACATGGCGGCCGATTTCGTGTACGGACGACGTCATTTCTTCTGTTGCTGATGCGACGGACTGCACGTTGGCGGAGGCATCATCCGACGCGGATGCGACGGTCGCCGAAAGCCGTTGGGTCATCTCGGCGGTCCGGGTCAGGCCGCTTGCCGATTTTTCCAGGTCCGTCGAAGCGGAGGAGACCGTGTTGATGATCTCGCCGACCGCGGACTCGAAATCGTGCGCCAGCTTCCGCATCGCCGTCTGCTGCTGTTGCTTGGCCGCATCGAGATAGACCGAGACCGCAAGATCCATATCGAGCATCGCCGCGCGGGTCATGGCGCCCTGCAACGCGGCCCGTTTTTCCCGCGATGCGCTGGCGCCGAACCAGCCTTGCCTCGTCTTTATTCCGATTTCCTGCAGCAATCCGGTCATGATCATGCTGTAGCCCGCGATATACCAGCGTGGCTCAAGACCGAGCCGATTATGGGCCTGGCCGATCCGTGTCACCGATTGCACATAGCTGCTGTCAAAAGCGGCAGACGCGATCGTCATCCAGTGTTTGATCTGGGCTTCCTTGGCGTGACGAACAAGCGCCTCGTTCGGAAACAGTTTGCCGACTTGTGGATACTTCATGACGTGGGCGTAAAATTGGTCGAGAATTCCGGGCAATGCTTCTGCGATCAGGGGTTTCAGTTCGCGCAATGATTCGCGTGTTGCGGTGTCGATGCCGATGAAAGCGAGGCGCGATTGGATTGATTCTTCGTTGTTCATCGACTCTTTCCGGGCTAATTGAATAGGTGGTGGCCCAAGAAGGGCCCGTTCAATTCTTCGCTCGAAAAGATGGATAATTCTAAAATTTGGGTGGGTCTTTATACGGAGCGTTTGGGATCGACCATCGGCGCGCATTTTCAATCCGAGATGATGGGCGCGATGAAATGCAATCGGTGTGCAAGCCGTGGCTATTTCACAACGCGCTGCTGATCCGCAGGATTCTCGCCGACCTCAACACCCGCATTCCTGAGCAACACCCGCGCGGCCTGCTTGGCGGCGCGCGCCATCGACGGATCGTCCCGCACCAGATCCTGCGCGATCGAGCCGTCGACCAGCAGCGTGAGCTGCGTCGCAAGACCCTCGGGATCGGCGACGTCGAGCTGCTTCAGGAGATCGCGAAACCAGATGCGACGGCTTTCCTTGAACGCGACCGCGATCCTCTTGACCGACCGGTCCTCCGCGCCCAGTTCGGCAACCGCGTTGACGAACGGGCAGCCGCGAAAACCTTTGCTGGCGAAACCCCGCTCCAGCCGGTCGAACGTTCCCAGGATTTGTTCGACGGGCGGTTTGTCGGAGGGCGGCACCTGTACAAAACGCCCGGCAAGATAGGCCGCGATCAATTCGTCCTTGGAGGGAAAGTGGTTATAGAGCGTGCGCTTGCTGATGCCGATCTCGGCCGCGATGGTATCGACGCCCACGGCGCGAATGCCGCGCAGATAGAACAGCTTGTCCGCCGTCTCCAATATCCGCGCTTTCATGGTCGGTTTTTCGGACATGGTAACCATTACGCAGACCGGTATCCTTCACCTTGACAGCCGCGCCTGATTATAGCCTAAGTACACAGGTCTGTGTAACCAAAACGTGCGGGAATCGCAGGTCGCGGGTTTCGTGCCGTGGCCGAAAGGGAGAACAAAAACCATGCCCCTGCTGCAGATCCTCCGCCCGACGCTTCCCATTCTGATCGGTGCTTCCATCATGCTCACGCTGAGCATGGGCTTGCGGCAAAGCCTCGGCATCTTCATGCAGCCTTTGACCCATGACGTCGCGATATCGATATCCGATTTCACGCTCGCCATCGCCGTGCAGAACCTCGCCTGGGGATTCCTGCAGCCGCTCGCCGGTGCACTGACGGTTCGCTACGGCTTTCGGGTCATCATGATGGTCGGCGCGCTGCTTTACATCGCAGGGCTGGCGTTGATGGCGGCCGCGCAAGGATTTCTCAGTGTCATGATAGGCGCTGGCGTGCTGATCGGGATTTCTCTGGCGTGCACAGCGGCGGCCATTGCGATGTCGGTCGCGGCGCGCGCGGTGCCTGCGACAGTGCGAAGCACGGTGCTCGGCATTGTCTCGGGGGCGGGCTCGCTCGGCGCGCTGCTTTCGGCTCCGATGGGACAGCTCCTGAATGAGGGTTACGGCTGGCGGACAGGCTTGGCGGGCTTCGTAATTTTGTCGGTGGCGATGCTTCCGGCCGCCTGGTTCGCCGGCAAGGTCGATCAGGTGCCGCTGCCACCGCGCGGTTCCGACGACATCGCCGACACTTCGGCCGGCGTGGCGGCGAAGATCGCATTCGGCAATGCCTCATTCGTGGTGATGACGTTGGCCTATTTCGTCTGCGGCATGCAGCTCGTCTTCCTCACCACGCATCTGCCGTCCTATCTGGCGCTCTGCGGCATGGATCCGATGCTGAGCGCGCAGACGCTGGGTGTCATCGGCGGCTTCAATGTGCTGGGCAGCCTGTTCTTCGGATGGGCCGGCGGACGCTGGAACAAGCTGGCGCTGCTCGGCGGCATCTACATTTTCAGGTCGCTGGCGCTCGCCTGGTACTTCATGCTGCCGCCATCGCCGGCCACGACATTGTTGTTCGGCGCCGTCATGGGATTCCTCTGGCTCGGTGTCGGGCCGTTGGTCGCAGGCGCGGTTGCCGAGATGTTCGGGCTGCAGTGGCAGGCAATGATCCAGGGGCTCGCCTTCATGAGCCATCAGCTCGGCAGCTTCGTCGGCGCCTATGGAGGAGGGCTGATCTACGACGCGCTCGGCTCCTACACCATGGCCTGGCGGATTGGCGTCGCGGTGGGACTTGCGGCCGGCATCGTCCAGGTGGCGTTCGCGCTGATACGGCCGTCGGCGCCGCCGATGTTGAAGACGGCGTAGCCTATCCGTCGTTAGCCGGATGTTGCGCAACGCGCCGCCCAAGCGGCGTGGTGCGCTCCTGATCCGGGTCCTTGGGTCTGTAGGTCCGGCTCTGCGGCGCACCGCTGAAGAAGCGCGGCACCGCGTACGGGGACGTGAGGACAAAAATAAAAACGGGGCCGCGAGGCCCCGTCGAAGTCAGTAACGTCCCGCGATCTTACTTGATCTTGGCTTCGCGGAATTCGACGTGCTTGCGCGCGACCGGGTCGTACTTCTTCTTGACCAGCTTGTCGGTCATGGTGCGCGAATTCTTCTTGGCGACATAGTAGAAGCCGGTATCCGCCGAGGAAACGAGCTTGACCTTGATGGTGACCGCTTTGGCCATGTTCAGACCTCAAATGTATAGGAATCGGGGCGCCGGCAGGGGACGCATTTGCGCCGCAACCTAGCTTCTGACGGCCGAAAGTCAAGGTTTTGCGGACCGATAACGCCGCGATTTCGGGCGATTAACCCTCGAAGAAGCGGTTTTTCGGCCGGGGCAAGCCCAGATTTTCCCGCAACGTCCTACCCTCATACTCCCGGCGGAAGATCCCGCGCCGCTGTAGCTCCGGCACCACCTGGTCGACGAAGTCGTCGAGGCCGGCGGGCAGGAAAGGGAACATGATGTTGAATCCGTCGGAGCCTTCGGTGGTCAGCCACTCCTCCATCTGGTCGGCGATCAGCGCAGGCGTCCCGACAAAGGACAACCCGCCATAGCCGCCGACCCGTTGTGCAAGCTGGCGGACGGTGAGCTTGTCGCGCGCGGCGACATCGACCAGCCGCTGCCGGCCGCTTTTCGAGGCATTGGTCTCGGGGATCGGCGGCAACTGGCCGTCAGGGTCGAAGCCCGAGGCATCCGTGCCGAGCTGAACCGATAGCGAGGCGATGGCGCTGTCGTAGTGCACCTTGCTGTCGAGCAGCGCGCGCTTTTCCTTGGCCTCTTCGACGCTGTCGCCGACCACCACGAAGGCGCCCGGCAGGATCTTCAGGTGATCGCGGTTGCGGCCGAGCTTGTCCATGCGGCCCTTGATGTCAGCATAGAGCTTCTGCGCGTCCGCGAGGCTGCCGCCGCCGGTGAACACGGCTTCTGCCGTTTCCGCCGCAAGCTGCTTGCCGTCCTCGGAGGCGCCGGCCTGGACGATCACGGGCCAGCCCTGCACCGGTCGGGCGATGTTGAGCGGGCCGCGAACCGACAGATATTTTCCCTTGTGGTTCAGTACATGCATTTTGGCGGGATCGAAATAAAGCCCGCTTTCGACATCGCGCACAAAGGCGTCGTCGGCGAAGGAATCCCAGAGCCCCGTGACGACGTCGTAGAATTCGCGCGCCCGCTTGTAGCGCTCGGCGTGCTCCATGTGATCGTCCAGCCCGAAATTCAGTGCGGCGTCCGGATTGGAGGTGGTGACGATATTCCAGCCCGCGCGCCCGCCGCTGATGTGATCGAGCGAGGCAAAGCGGCGGGCGACATGATAGGGCTCATCGAAGGTGGTCGAGCCGGTCGCGATCAGGCCGATATGTTCGGTGGCGCCGGCCAGCGCCGACAACAGCGTGAATGGCTCGAACGAGGTCACCGTGTGGCTGCGCTTGAGCGCGTTGATCGGCATGTTCAACACGGCCAGGTGATCGGCCATGAAGAAGGCGTCGAACTTTCCGGCCTCGAGTTTCCGGATCAGTTGCTTGATATGCCCGAAATTGAAATTGGCGTCCGGCCATGCGCCGGGATAACGCCACGCGCCGGTATGAATGCTGACCGGCCGCATGAACGCGCCGAGCCGCAATTGACGTTTTGCCATCGCCCAATTCCGTGTTGGTTGTCGTTCGGTAAGAGATAGGAATGAAGCGGAATTGCGCTATCGCGAAGAGCGCAGAAGATTATTTTGTTTTTCTACAGGTCCTCAACACAACTGTCATTCCGGGCTCGCGCCGAGAGGCGCGCCCCGGAATGACGGAGAGAGGGAGGCCGGCCCTAAGCCCTCAGCACATCCTTCTGCATCTTGCCGCTGTAGAAATGGAAAAACGGCACGTCGGCGTCGTGACTGAGCGGGCCGGTGGCAAGGCGTTGTTCGAGTTCGTTCAGGACATTTTTGGTCATCGGATGCAGGTCGGCCAGCGGTTGCGATCCGATCTCGACCCAGACCAATTCGACCAATTCCGCCTCGGCATGGATCACGCCATCGACACGATGGGCGATGGCCGACGCATCGGCGGTGAAGAACCTGGTATCGAAGCGCCGCACGCGGCCGGGCGGGGTGATCGCGCGCGCAATCAGGAACAGTCCGGATGGATCGGGCAGCAGCCCCGCGTCGGCAAACGGCGCCCATGGGCCGTCGAGCTTCGGTGCGGCGCCGTCACTAGCGCGTCCCAGGCAGAGCCCGGTTTCCTCGCAGGCCTCGCGGATCGCGGCGATCGCCAGCGAGCGCGCACGCGACGGCGTGATCTTTGGACTGCCTTTCAACAGATTGGCTTCAAGCGCTTGCGGTATTGGCGCGGCCACCGGAACACGGTTGTCGTTTTTGTCGACCCTGCCGCCGGGAAACACGAACTTGCCGGGCATGAATACCACCTTGTCGTGGCGCTTGCCGACCAGGACTTTCGGAGTGACGGTGGTACGATCAACCAGGATCAGCGTGGCGGCGTCTTTGGGACGAAAATACGGATGGTGATCGGCCTCTTTCTCTTGCTTGACAGCCTCGCTCATGTCGCTCCCGTTTTCTTTTTGATCTTGAAGCGCCACGCTACTTCTCGGGATTCTGCTCGTCAAATCCGTGCATGCGGAGCGCCCATTGCACGCCGACCACCGCGCCCTTCACCGGTTGCAGCAATATCAGCGACAAGATCAGTGTCAGCGGCAGATAGATCGAAAGTTGCAGCCAGACCGCCGGCGCATAATCGGTCTCGATCCACAAGATCATCGGCACCACGAGATGGCCGACGATGACGATCACGAGATAGGCCGGAAGATCGTCGGCGCGGTGCGGCGTGAAATCCAGTCCACAAACAGAACAATGATCGTCGACCTTCAGGAAGGCGCGGAACAGCTTGCCTTCACCGCACCGCGGACAACGGCCGCGCAACCCGCGCTTAAGCGAGGTCCAGACGTTGCGCTTGTCCGTCGGCGATGAATCGCGGGTCCATATTTTGGCGTGAGCGGTTACGGTTTCCATGACTTGTCCTTTGAAGACTTGCTCCTCGAAGATTTACCCTTTTTCGATTTGCCGGATTTGGCCTTGGCCGGCTTGCCCGGGCTGCGGCCCGGATGCGCCCTGGAAGTATCGCGTGCGTCCTGGCGTTTACGTCCGCGCGAGGGCACGACGCCTTCCGACAATAATTCGAACCGCAGCGCGCCTGCTACCGGTGCCGCTTCTACCAGACGCACGTCGACGACGTCACCTAACCGGTGCATGGCGCCGCTGCGTGATCCCACCAGTGCATGCCGCTTCTCGTCATAGTTGAAATATTCCGTGCCCAGCGTGCGGATCGGGATCAGCCCGTCGGCGCCGGTGTCGCTCAATTTGACGAACAGGCCGGCGCGGGTAACGCCGGAGATGCGGCCCTGAAACGTTGCTCCGATCCGGTCGGCGAGAAAATGCGCGATCAGGCGGTCGGCGGTTTCGCGCTCCGCCTTCATGGCGCGGCGCTCGGTGACCGAAATCTGCGCGGCGATCTCGCTCAGGCTTTCCGGCGTCTCGGTTTCCGGCAACGCGCCTTCGCCAAGCCCCAGGCCGCGGATCAGCGCGCGATGCACGACAAGATCGGCGTAGCGACGGATCGGCGAGGTGAAATGCGCATAGCGCCGCAGGTTGAGACCAAAATGGCCGTAATTCTCGGCGGCGTATTCGGCCTGGGCTTGCGAGCGCAATACCACTTCATTCACCAGCAGTTCGGCATCGTGACCCCTGACCTGCATCAGCACGCGGTTGAACAGGGAAGGGCGCAACGCGCCGCTTTTTGCAAACGGCAGATCGAGCGTTTTCAGGAATTCCTGCAAAGCATGAACCTTCTCGAGCGTCGGCTCATCGTGTACCCGATAGATAAGCGGGAGTGCCTTTTTTTCAAGCATTTCGGCCGCGGCAACGTTGGCCAGGATCATGAACTCTTCGATCAGCTTATGCGCATCGAGCCGCTCGGGCACGATCACGCGGTCCACCGTGCCGTCGGGTTTCAAGAGAATCTTGCGCTCGGGAATGTCGAGATCGAGCGGATCGCGTTCGTCGCGTGCGCGCTTGACCAGCGCATAAGCGTCGTAGAGCGGTTTGAGGATCGGATCGAGCAGGGGACCCGTCGTGTCATCCGGCCGGCCGTCGATCGCGGCCTGCGCCTGCGCATAATTCAGTTTCGCCGCCGAGCGCATCAGGACGCGATGAAAGCTGTGCGAGCGTTTGCGGCCATCATTGCCGATCACCATCCGCACGGCGAGTGCGCCACGCGGCTCACCCGGCACCAGCGAGCAGAGATCGTTGGAAATGCGCTCGGGCAGCATCGGCACCACGCGATCGGGGAAATAAACCGAATTGCCGCGCGTCAACGCGTCGCGGTCGAGCGCCGAACCGGGCCGCACATAGAACGCGACGTCGGCGATCGCGACATTGACGATATAGCCGCCTTTGTTGTTCGGATCGGAGTCCGGTTCGGCATGAACCGCGTCGTCATGGTCCTTGGCGTCGGGCGGATCGATCGTCACCAGCGGCAAGGCGCGCCAGTCCTCGCGTCCGGCGAGCGTTGCGGGCTTTGCCTCTTCGGCGTCACGCAAAGCGGCCGGCGAGAAGGCTTGCGGGATTTCGTGGGCATGGATTGCGATCAGGCTGACGGCTTTTTCCGATGCCAGCGATCCCAGCCGTTCCTTGACCTTGCCGGAGGCGAGCCCGAAGCCGCGCGAGCGCACCAGATCGACGCTGACGAGATCGCCATCCTCGGCGCCGCCGGTATCGGCCTTGGCGATGTTCAGTTCGCGTCCGGCCTGCTTCTTGTCGACCGGAATGAGCCGTCCGCCCCCTCCGGGGCTGGCACGGAAGATGCCGAGCACGCGGGTCTTGGCGTGGTCGATGATCTTGATGACGCGCCCGCGATAGACGACGCCTTCGGCGTCATCCAGTTTTTCGATCCGCAGCAGCGCGCGGTCGCCGACGCCTGCCGCGGTGCCGGGCTGCGGACGCCTCGGCGTATGGATGCGAATCTTCGGCGGCTCGCCGCTTTCCACCTCATCCCATTCGGTGGGCGCAGCGATCAGTTCGCCGTCGCTGTCGCGGCCGGTGATGTCGGCCATCATGGTCGCCGGCAGCGCTGCGGCTTCGCCGATCTTCTTGCCGCGCTTGGCGATGACGCCTTCGTCGGCCAGTTCGCGCAGGATACGCTTGAGCTCGGCGCGGTCGGCGTTCTTCAGCCCGAATTCGCGCGCGATCTCGCGTGTGCCGACCTTGCCCGGTTGCGCACGAATGAAGGCGACGAGGGCGTCCGGAGTTGGAAAAACCTTGTCGCGCTGCTTTGCCACCTTATCCGCGGGCCTTGCCGGCACTTTTCTTCGCCGGTGCCTTGGACACCGGCGCTGGTTTTGCAGGGGATGTCTTGGCGGTGGCCGTTACCGGCGCGCGCGCCTTGCTGACGGAATCGGATTTCGGCTTCGCTGCGGCCTTCTTCACAGCCGCCTTCTTGGCGGGCTTGGGAGCCTTCGCATCCGCCTCGACCTTGGCAGGCTTCGCCGCCTTGGCTTTCTTGGCGGCACGCTTCGGTTTGCCTCCACCCTTGGCCACGCGTTCGTCGATCAGCGCGATCGCTTCCGGCAGCGTAATGGTGTCCTGCGTCTTGTCGCTCGGAATTGTGGCATTGACGCCGCCCGCCGTGACATAGGCGCCGTAGCGTCCGCTCTTGACCGCAACCGCGCCAAGGGTCGGATGATCGCCCAACGGTTTGCCGGGATCGGCGCCGAAGCGGCGGCCGCTCGGGCCCTTTGCGATTTTCTCGGCGATCAGCGTCACCGCACGGTTGAGGCCGATGTCGAATACCTCGTCGCCGGCCTCGAGGCTCGCATAGGTCTTCTCGTGGCGCACGAACGGGCCGAAGCGGCCGAGCCCGGCCGTGATCGGCTCGCCAGTCTCGGGATGCTTGCCGATCTCGCGCGGCAGCGAGAGCAATTTCAGCGCCAGGTCGAGTTCGATGTCGGCGGGAGAGATGTTCTTGGGAATGCCGGCGCGTTTCGGCTTTTCGCCCTCGGCATAATCCTTCTGCTCGCCGAGCTGGATATAGGGGCCGAAGCGGCCGGCCTTCACCATGACGTCGAGGTCGGTTGCCGGATCCTTGCCGAGGATGCGATCGGCGCTGGCTTCGCTATCGGCCGCCAGCGGACGGGTGTAGCGGCATTCCGGATAGTTGGAGCAGCCGACGAACGCGCCGAATTTTCCGGCCTTGAGGTTGAGCTTGCCGGTGCCGCAGCTCGGGCATTGCCTGACGTCGCCGCCATCCGCGCGCGGCGGATAGATGTGCGGGCCCAGCATGTCGTCGAGCACATCCAGCACTTCGGTGACGCGCAGATCCTTGATGTCGTTCACCGCGCCGATGAAGTCGCCCCAGAAGTCCTTCAGCACCTGCTGCCAGGAAATCTCGTTGTTGGAGATGCGGTCGAGCTGCTCCTCCAGGTCGGCGGTGAAGTCATACTCCACATAACGCTTGAAGAAGTTTTCCAGGAACGCGACCACGACGCGGCCCTTGTCCTCGCCATGCAGCCGCTTCTTCTCGAGCTTGACGTAGCCGCGGTCTTTCAAGACCTGGAGGATCGAGGCATAGGTGGAGGGACGGCCGATGCCGAGTTCTTCCATGCGCTTGACCAGCGACGCCTCGGAGAATCGCGGCGGCGGTTCGGTGAAGTGCTGGGTGACGGCAAGCGCCTGTCGCTTCAGCGCTTCGCCTTCGCTCATGGCGGGGAGGCGGCGACTGTCGTCATCGTCGCCGTCATCGTCGCGGCCTTCCTGATAGAGCGCCAGGAAGCCGTCGAATTTGATCACCTGGCCGGTGGCACGCAGTTCCAGCACGCGGGCGCCGGCCTTTGCGGTGATATCGACGGTGGTGCGTTCAAGCTCGGCCGATTCCATCTGGCTCGCGATGGTGCGGATCCAGATCAGTTCATAGAGTTTCGCCTGATCGGTATCGAGGCGGCGGCGCATCTCGGCCGGGCGGCGCGACAGATCGGTGGGGCGGATCGCTTCGTGGGCTTCCTGCGCGTTCTTGGCTTTGGTCTGGTACTGGCGTGGCGCTTCCGGCACATAGGCGTTGCCGTAGTCCTCGCCAATCACCTTGCGCGCCTGCGTGATCGCCGAACTGTCGATCTGCACGCCGTCGGTTCGCATATAGGTAATGAGACCGGTGGTCTCGCCGCCGATGTCGATGCCCTCATAGAGCCGCTGCGCGATCCGCATCGTGTGCGCCGGTGCAAAGCCGAGCTTGCGGCTGGCTTCCTGCTGCAGCGTCGAGGTGGTGAACGGAGCCTGCGGATTGCGGCGGGCGGGCTTGGCTTCAACGGTGGTAACCGTGAAATTGGCGGCTTCGATCGCCCTCTTGAAGTCTTCGGCTTCTGCGCCGGTGCCGATGTCGAGCCGCTGGATCTTCTTGCCGTCGGCACCGACGAGGCGCGCCTCGAACGCTTCGCCGCGCGGCGTCGTCAGGGTCGCGACCAGCGACCAATACTCGCGCGGAACGAACTTTTCGATTTCAAGTTCGCGGTCGCAGACCAGCCGCAGCGCGACCGATTGCACACGCCCGGCGGATCGCGCCCCCGGCAGTTTGCGCCACAATACCGGCGAAAGGGTAAAACCGACCAGATAGTCCAGCGCGCGACGCGCCATATAGGCGTCCACCAGCGCGCCGTCGATCTGGCGCGGATTCTTCATCGCGTCCGTCACCGCCTGTTTGGTGATGGCGTTGAACACCACGCGCTCGATCTTCTGGTCCTTCAGCGCGCGCTTTTCCTTCAGCACCTCCAGCACATGCCAGGAGATCGCCTCGCCCTCGCGATCAGGGTCGGTTGCGAGGATCAGCCGGTCGGCCCCCTTGAGCGCCTTGGCGATGTCGTTCAGCCGGCCCGCCGCCTTGGGGTCCACTTCCCAGATCATCTGGAAGTTGGCCTCCGGATCGACCGATCCGTTCTTCGCCGGCAGATCACGGACATGCCCGAATGAGGCGAGGACCTCATAGGACGCGCCCAGATACTTGTTGATCGTCTTGGCTTTCGCCGGCGACTCGACAATGACGATATTCATGTCATTCCAATGGCTTACGGGAAAAATAAAGGCCGGTTCCGCGAGACTCGCGCCAGCCGTTTCGGTGCGAACATGGGTGGTGAGGCCGCCCCTGTCAAATCGCCTGATGTTGACGAACGCCCCGAGGATGGCAGACTCACGTCATAAAAGTTGTAAATTGCGTCTTTTGGTTGTGCATCCAAAAGATACTTGGATCCGTCTACAGGTATTAAAATACCACGACAAGGCCCCATCCGCCGGGGGCTTTCATCGATCGAGTTCATCCCGACAGGCGGCGCTGACGGGTTGAAGCGCTAGACGACGTATTTCCGGCCTTTGACCTCGGCGGTCTCACTTCGGTGTCCGCCCTGTTCAACAGGCGCCCATCCTGGGCGCGCAGTTCGAGTTTCTGCACCGGCCGGCCTCTTTCGCGATCCACCAGCGTTGATAACTCATCCGGCCGGTCGCTGAATTCCTCGGTCCACTGCCGCAATGCGACCAGCACCGGGAAGAGTCCGAGTCCCTTCGGCGTCAGGACATATTCCTGATAGGCGCTGCCGTCTGAAGCCGGCGCAGTCTTCAGGACGCCGTCCTCCACCAGGGCGCGCAATCGCACCGTCAGGATATTTTTGGCGAGGCCGAGGCCCTTCTGGAATTCACTGAAGCGGCGCTTGCCCATCATTGCGTCGCGGACGATCAAGAGCGACCACCAATCGCCGATCACGTCCAGCGACCGCGCGATCGGACATTCGGCGTTTTCAAAGCTTGTCCGTTTCACCATCGCAGCCTCCGGATCGCCACAACGAACCTTCACCCCCGATCACGGCGTTGTGTAGTTGCATTATAAAACCAGGCGCTCTAAATGGCAACTTAGTTTAATAATGCAACCATTGGAGAGGACTCGTGCGATTGAAGGACAAGACGGCATTGATCACAGGCGGCAATAGCGGCATCGGCCTTGCGACTGCGAAGTTGTTTGTGGAAGAGGGCGCACGGGTCGCCATTACCGGACGAAATCAGGTGACGCTTGAAGCCGCCGCCAGGGAATTGGGGCCGAACGCGTACGCGATCGTGGCCGATGCCACAGATATCGCGGCGACTGAAAAGGCCGTCGCCAAGGCGGTGGAAAAGTTCGGCAAGCTGGACATTGTCTTTGCCAACGCAGGGATCAGCGCCAGCACGCCGGTGGGGGGTACATCGCTTGAAACGTTCGAGTCGGTTCTCAGGACCAACGTCACGGCGGTTTTCTTTACCGTGCAGGCGGCTGCACCGCATCTGAACGACGGCGCCTCTATTATTCTCAATGGCTCGGTGATCTCGGTGCTCGGCAATCCCGGCTACGCCGCCTACGCCGCCAGCAAGGCGGGCGTTCGCGCCATGGCGCGCGTGATGGCGTCGGAATTGTCGCCGCGCAACATTCGGGTCAATATCGTGTCGCCCGGCGGCACCAGCACGCCGATCTGGAACCGTACCGCGCCGACGCCGGAAGCGGTCGTGGCTTTGGAAGCCCGGATCGCGAAAACCATTCCGCTTGGACGTTTCGGCAAACCCGAACAGGTCGCCAAGACCGTGCTGTTCCTCGCCTCTGACGACGCGTCGAATATTCAGGGCGCCGAAATCTTCGTCGATGGCGGTGCTACCGCATCTCCCGCAGGCGCGCCGATCTTTCGCGGCTAACGCCGGTCCACAACATCATAAATCCGGTCAGTTCGATTTGACGAAAAGTCGGACTGGCCGGTTTTAACTTCGTGCAGGAACGTTCCTGCCGCATTGAACCTTTGTCGGTGCCGCGCAGACATTTTACCGGGCAGGGATTTTTGACTTATATTTGGAGAGCCCGATATGCCCAAGGCCGCCGCACGCATTTCTACTCCGGTCACCTCTACTCCGGTTATCGCGTCCGCCTCGTCCGAAAAATCCGACAGTGACTCGCTGGTCTCGGTCTCATTGTTCAGCGGGAGTGGCCTGCTGATCTCCCTCATCGGCGTGATCATGGGCGTGCAAAGCGTATGGTACTAGACGATCGATTCCAAGAAAGTTGTCATATGGGTGGGATTCATCGGTCGTTTCGAGCTCCTATATAGCGGTGGAGGGGCTTTGTGACGAAGGATT